>Ga0209303_1000141_pt1 | contig 77202 bp, 71 predicted proteins | sample SidtaG_3_FD_187449 | JGI IMG/M metagenome (GOLD analysis project Ga0209303, IMG submission 187449) | Marine algal microbial communities from Sidmouth, United Kingdom - Sidmouth_Asex1 metaG (SPAdes) (version 2) | ecosystem: Host-associated > Algae > Red algae > Unclassified | place: Sidmouth...
CTGGTCGTCCTCGCTTGGCCATAGCGTTCCCTTCGATGCTGGCAGTGACACCATCAAGAACGCGGCCCGAACACGAAAATTCCCGAACTCAACAAATAATCGAAGAAACAACCGGACAGGACACTAGGGGACGGTGGGCGCCGGGCCCATGGAGGCGCTTGACCGCTTCACCAACGCCGTCGACGCGGACCGGACCGCCTCCTCGCAATCGTATATCGCGGACGCTGTCAGTTCCCGAACGAACGTCCCGTCGTCGCGCATCAACGGGCGCTAAACGCGTCCGCAAGTACGAGTACTCGCCGTCGCTCCAAACCCCGCGCAGCAGACTGATCGCAAGCTCAACCGGGTGACGGGCGACAGCATCGATCAGACTTGCGAGACCGTAGAAGTCGCGCCGCTCCCAGGCGCCGGGTAGCCGTTCCACGAGCTCCGGCATGTCCGCGGGTTCGGCAAGATGGCCCATTAGGTAGACCGCATCGACTTCCGTTCCGGCGTTGCTCAGCCAGCGGCGCACCGTCGGCAACACGACCGCGGCGGGCAGCTTGCGTGCGTAGTTCAGGCACATCGCACGATCCGGCCCAGACCGTCCATCGCTCAGCGTGCGCTCGACGACCGGCAGAAGCGAGCCGTCTCCGACTTCGGCGAGCGCTGCGAAGGCGAGTCGTGGAGCCCCGACCGAAAGCGGTGGCGGTGCGCTCGGGAGAACTCATTGACCCTCCATGGATGTTCGAGCATCTCGTCGAGGGAGGCAGTTGCGGGCGGTGGTGAGAACCGGTCGGATTCCACCGCTGATTCTGATTGCGAGGCTTCGGTGAGCGCTTGTCGGACTCGGGGACTCTCGTCGGCCCACTCAGCCCAAGGCAACTCTCGGGTCCATCGGCTAGCGGCTGCGACAAGGTCGCCGTCCGTTCTCTTGAGGAGCGCCCTGAGCATTCGGTCATCCGAGGCGGATCCGGATTGAACCAAAGCCCAGACTGACGCGTCCCGGGAACGAAAGAAGCCCTGGCAGATCTTGCGATCTACCAGGGCTTTCGTTGGTGGCGGGGGCAGGATGTGAACCTGCGACCTTCGGGTTATGAGGCCGAAACCCGAAGATCACTGCACACCAGGTCGAGGCACATCTTGCCCGCTCAGGCGGGGTTTTCTCCTCCCCGCTGTTCCCCTCTACTCCCCGCTGTCTACCGTGGTGCTGGTTCATGGTTGGTACATGGACGCCACCGTTCGAATCCCACCCAGAGTTGTCTCATTCGGTTGGGGTCGCTCCGACGAAGTGGACCTGACCGCGGTCATCGGCCTGGTCGATACGCACCAGAGCCCGAGTCCGGCTGTCTCCAGCGATGACGATGGCGCCGGGGACGATATTGCTGGGATCGGTGCCCCGATCGAGCTCAGATCACCATCGGCCTTCGTTGTCCTCGCAGTTCAGCTCGGCTTCGAGATCGATCGGGCGCATCGTCATCAGGCGGCCGAGTCGCGACCGAGATGGACCGGCACCCGCCGGTCCTCGTCGTCGAACACCGCAACGAGTTCCAGCCGCGCGCCGAGCGCTTCGAGATATTGACGCAGCGTCGACACGCGGACGTCGTCGGAGTGTTCGAGCTTGGAGATCGCCCCCTGGGTCACATCGAGTCGACCTGCGAGTTCGGCCTGGCTGATGGCTTCGCCGTGACGGAGTTCGTAGAGCCGGATCTCTTCGAGCGTCTCGACTCGCAGCGCGGCGAGCCGCCCGGCCGCACCGGGGCGGGCGACGACGTCGTCGCGGAGTTCGGAGAATTTGGTTCGTGCCATCAGATCAATCCTTCTTCTTCGATCTCTCGTAGGTATTCGTCGTACAGGTCATCAGCCCCGGGGACCGCCCACTCGTACCAGTCGTTCCACGCACCGGACTTGTCACCACCGAGCAACAGGATTGCCTGGCGACGCGGATCGAACGAGAACAGCACCCGTAACGCTCCACCCTTTGCCGCACGCAGTTCCTTCATCGACTGGTGCCGCGACGAGTGAATCCGGTCCACGATCGGCCGACCGAGATCCGGACCGTGCTCGGCCAGAATGTCGACGCGCTCCTCCGTCACGGCTTCTCGCTGGTCGTTCGAGAGCGTCGACCACCACTGCGTGAACTGGTCGGTGACCTCGACTTCCCACACCATCCCATTATGAGCTATTACTCATCATGAGTCAAGTCTCATAACGTGCAGCGACGCCAACGCCGAGGCTCCCAGTTCGACCGTGATCACCACTGGCTCGGGTCACTCCCGAGGCCAGCCATCGTCAGCGTCAAGAGTGGCGGCGACCAACCTCTGCAACGCACCGAGCGGTGTATACCCGTCGTCTTTGCTGATCGGGCCGACGATGGTGTCAGCGAGCCACACCGACAGACCGATCAAGTCGTCGGCGTCGCAACGTCGGGCGTCGATGGCGTGCTCGGCCATGAACACGAACTCGTTCATCACACCGAGGACCTGACGACTGGCCGTCTTCGCCAGCACCGCCGACTGCATCGCGCTCGTCTCCGATGCGACGAAACGCGGGTCGATCCCAAGCGTTGCGAACACCTCGGCCATCGCAGCCGGGAACCGGGCGAGCACACTCGTCGATGGTGCCAGCGGCATCAGCACCGGCATGAACGTGGTCACATTGACGAACACGGCGACCTGCGGCCGCCAGAACAACACATTCCCATACCAGTCGCCCAACACCGTCGACGACGACGGCAACGGATCGGCCGCAGGCCGACCAACACGATCCAAGAACTTCTTCGTCCCCCGAACCGTGAACACCATCACCGGTGTCCCAAGGTCGCTTCGAGCACCGTGCACGCTTCATCAAGTCGCCGCACCCGACGCCGGTCGGACTCGACGTTCGACTCCGCGGCGACATATCCGATGAGTTCCTCGAACGCCCCGACCCGACCCGCCAACAAGACCCCGGCCGACGTTCCTTGCGCGCGAGCGACGACCAACTCACACGCTGCGTCAAGCAACAACACGCCACGAATCGCGTCGAACACCTCGCGCGACAGCATCACTGTGAGCTCATCGCCGACGACGTAGCCGTCATCAAGCCCGGAAACGTCCGCCCATGAACCCCGCCAGCCAGTGATCACGCCCTCGTCACCACAGACATCGCAACTCCACGCGATCTCCCCGTTGGTGCGACCGAACACCATCACGAACCCGTCGCACGGACGCCGGCCCGGACGCTTCGTGCACCGCACCGCCGTCGTCACACCGCTCCCGACCCGATGCGCGCTCGCCGACCGCACGATCGCCGCCAACTGCACCCCAAGGCGTCTCGCAGGCCCCGGGGCATCATCGGCAAGATCCAAGAAATGACGAAGATCGCACACCAGCACGCCACAAACGTAGCTACCGACCACCGCCCTGCCCCGGAGGCAGACGCGACGCACGCGCCAGCGCAGATCTTCGGGCTGACAACGGATCCTAGGGTGAGGCCATGAGCACCCTGCTCAACTCTCTGACCGTCGCTGGTGAGACGATGCTGCTCACCCGAACCGTCAGCGGCACCTCGATCCACCTCACCACCACAGACGCGTCTGGCAACGCCCGAGCAGCGATACTCGACAGCCCAGATCGGTCCTGCGGCGCAGTCCCCGACGAACTGCTTGACAAACGCTGGTCGCCGAAGTCGCTGTGCGGTCGAACCTGGGCCGCGATGGCCGACGGATACGACGACCACACACATCGACACATCGATCGCCCCGAGGCCCCGATCTGTCAGAACTGCCTTGCAGTGATCGACAAGTCGTTCCCGACACCGACGCCCGACGACCGGATCCCCGTCCTGGCCGATCTCGCCGCGACCGCAGTCAACGAGCACGGAACAGCCGAGATCGTCGGCGTGCCCGGCGACCAGATGAACGCGCTCCGACAAGCGATCCGAGCCGAGCTACGACAACGCTTCGATTTCTCCACCCGCACGTTCACCCAAGACGGGTTGCTCGTGGCCAGCAGCCCAGAGACCCGTCACCTCATCGAACAAACCGCAGCACATGCCATGACCGACTTCGATTTCGGAGCCACGACCAAGGTCGACGACGCCGGCTGGCGATTCCACTGGACAACATGGTCCATGTCCTAACGACACCGCACAAAGGGGCCTTCGGCGCCAACTTTATCGGGCGCTCCAGCCTGATCAGAATGCCGGAACTGTGCGGCCGGCCGAGCATTCCAGCTGTGGCGATACCGAGCGCCTCGGGAGCGATCGAGGCAAGCGCTCGACAAGCGACCGGGCTGTTGCCGAACCGTGCAGCAGACCCCTGGACACGTCAACCTCCGAGCAGAACGACACGACCGGCCCAGTCGCAAGCGCACAAGCCGTCGGTACAGCGTTGGCCGTTGACGGCGAGAGGCGCAGCGGTCGACGGTACGAAGTTGACAACTTCGACTTGGCCTGGAGCGAGTCCCTGAAGCTCGATCATCAAGCTGAAGAGTTCGCAGGCGCCATCATCGGTGTCGGCCTCACCGTCGGAAATCATCTCTTGGGCCGCTGAGAGCTTCGCTCCGGTCGGCGGGTTGTCGGCGATGGGCGAGTCGGCCAGTTGCTGCATGAGCTCCGGAATCTGTTCCGCCCCAGGCTGTCGCTGGTTGAGAGACGATCTGAATGGTTCCCCTTCGCTGAGTCGGTATCGACAGGTTGGAATCCCCACCACATCGGTTTCTTGGGCATCCGCTACTGGAGATTGGCCAAACGCTGCGATGCCGGCGTCGTCCGCAACCGAACATGGCGATGACGAAGACACGGTCGGCGATTCTGAATCGGTCGGCTCAAGCGATGCGTCCAGCTGCTCCGGCGAGGAAGTTGGCGTCCCAGAATCGGCATCGGAAGTCGAGCAGCCCAGCATCGCGGGCACCAACGCTGCGCCGAGCAGAAGGGACCAAGTAGCTGACGCGTATACGCGTTGGACGCTACCGGGCCCGGCTCGCTCGGTCGACGCGATCCAACGGCTTCCACTCGCTTCCGAACCAACCGATATTGCGTCACACCGGACTCCACAGACCCGACCGGGTTGGGCCTCTTGTCATGATTGACGTGATTCGGAGGCCACTTCTTCGAGCGGCCAACCGCCCGAGAATGTGCGGGCTTCGTCCCCACTGGACGCGGCGCTGTCCGCTGCCGGATCTCTGGCTGATCAATGCGTGGTGTTGGCCCGGCAACATGCGCCGACGAGGCAGCGCTCCGATCGAACCAGAGGGTGATCGGGTCCTACTGCCCGGCTACCGCCGTTCGATCTTGGCGAAGAATCGTCGGCGGCACGTAACGCAACGAACGAGTGAGCGTTTGCTGGCGCTCGATGCCGCGTAGCGGACGCCTCCGAGGTCCCACACGGACTGGTCGGTGCCGCACTTCGAGCACGTCATCATCCAACTGCGTGATTCGGCCTCGATCTCCGAGGCGCGCTCGACGCCTGCCGCTGACAAGATCCGTTCTCGCGATGAGCCCACGATTTCCATGGTAGTCGTAGCGACTTTCGGCCGACCGCGCTGTCCGAGCGCTTGCAGACTGCTCCAGAACGTGTCGTGCAACGACTGCCCCAACCGCGTTCGGGCGCCGCTGCGCATTCGCGCCAAGGCGCGCGACAATTGGTGGATGGTTGCGCAGGGGGACCCGGCATCGGACAATCTCGATGTCTACGACGCGAGAGCCGGCTGGTGGAACCCGGACTTCGGTGAACTCGACGTACCCGACGGGTGGGAGTTCCTGGCGTCTGGTGATGCGTTCGTCACCCGCCGGGTGAAAGCCGCCGGCGTCTACTGGACTGCGTGGAAGCCGAAGAACCGGCGAGGCGGTCATCGCCGACGCCTCGGCCTCCTCGCACCGACAGCCGCAATCGACGCAGTCCGCAACGCTGCCATCGAGACAGCCGACCAGCGCGCCGCTGCTCGCGTCGCCGGAGCGCGTCATCGCGAACGCGTCGAGGCTGGTTACCAGACCGAGCTACGCAACACGGTCCTGCGGTGGCTCGACTTCGCGCCCGAGCACCACGACCTCGCAGCTGACATCGCCGACGGCGCCGCCGCGCAAGCCACCGTTGTTGGCAGTGGACGGGTCGGTCGCACCAAAACCCTGAGCGTTGACGAGCGCGCCGCGCTGGCCGCCCGCGCCTACATCCGCCACCACCACACCGACTACCACGATCGACTCGACAACGCGAACGTGGGACTCGGCGAGGACATCGACGACGACAACTACCGAAAGATCAAACGCGCCGCTCACGACCAGGTCGAAGCATTCCTCGACGCTCACCGGCACCACCACGCCGGCGGCACGGTCTGATGATCTTCGGGTTGGCCCCGTAGTCGTCAACCGACGTCGACAACCGGAACGCTGTGCGATGGCTTACATCGTGTTCAAACAGAGCCGCTTCTATGTCGTCACCTACGACGGTCTCGATCCGACCACCGGCAAAGAACGACGTCGCTGGCACCTCGCCGGCGACTCCCGCGACGACGCCGAAGCAATCGCCGCGAACCTCACCCGACGCACCGCCCTGGTGCGCGACGGCGCACGCTCGGCTGCCACCGTGACCGGCTTCGTGAACAACACCTTGATGCCCCATCGCGTCCATCACCTTCGACCGTCCACGGCGCATCGGTATCGGTGGATGATCGACAACTACATCTCCCCCACCATCGGCGACCTACCCATCCGATCACTGCGCGCCGAGCACCTCAACCGCCTCTACACCGAACTCCTCGCGACCGGGAAACGCAACGGGACCGGCCTCGCACCCAAGACCGTCTACGACATCCACGTCATCATGCGCGCCGCACTCAAACACGCCGTGCGCATCCATCTCGTCGAACACAACGTCGCACTCGACGCCACCGCACCCCGGCCCACGGCTCGTGCCAAGCAAGGACCCGAAGCGTGGACGATCGACCAGCTCCGACACTTCCTCACCGCCACCCAACACCTCCGTCTGCACCCGGCGCTTCACCTCGCGGCGACCACTGGCATGCGACGTGGCGAACTCGCCGGGCTGCGCTGGGGCGACTGGAACCGCTCCACACATTCGATCTCCGTCGCCCGAGCACGACAATCCGTTGGTGGGCACAGCTTCGAGGTCGCGCGCAAAACGAAGAACAGCCGACGCTGCATCGACCTCGACCCGGTCACCGAAACCGTCCTCGCCCGCTGGAAGCGCCGCCAGGAACGGGACGGACATCGCGTCGACCTCGACGACGCCATCTTCACCAACGCCGAGGGGCTCCCGGTGCATCCCGAGTCGATCAGTCAGCTGTTCACCCGACAACTCGCTCGCATCGATCTCCCGACGATCCGTTTCCACGATCTGCGCCACACCCACGCCACCCTGCTCGCCGGCTCGAGCACACCGATCAAGGTCGTATCCGAACGCCTCGGCCACGCCCACCCCGGCTTCACCATGGCCACCTACCAACACGTCATGCCCGGCACGGGCGCCACCGCCGCCCACGCCTTCGGTGCCATGTTGTCGACGCAAAGTGACACTCGACAGGGCGACCTGCGACGCACCGTCCGACCCTGCAGCCGACAGACGTCTACCGACCAAGATCCGCAAAGCCCCAGCTCATCGGATCGCGGCACCAATGGCCGGTAGATGACCCGGTAGAGACCGGACCGCCGGCGAAAAAGTCGAAGGCCCGGAAACGATTTGTTTCCGGGCCTTCTCGTTGGTGGCGGGGGCAGGATGTGAACCTGCGACCTTCGGGTTATGAGCTGGCTCGGGTACATGTCGGGCTGTGACGGGTTGTGTCGTTTCGTGCCGCTGAGCAGGGGTTTCGCGAGTTTTCGATGTCGGGCTGTGATAGCTGATTTCGACCCGTGACGACCAGACCGTTAGTAGAACCGTTAGAAGACTTGCCTGAAGGGCTTATCTGCCTGCTGCAAACAGATCGCAATTTCAGGCAGACCGTTCTATTCTGGAGTGATGGCTCGCCCACGCATCCCCGAGGCGAGTCGTCGTCGACTCGACGAGGTCGTGCGCCGACTCGGCGACCTACTCCCATCTACTTGGACCGTGAAGGTGGCCCGACGAGATCAGGTCGGCGGCACGATCGAAATCGGAACGCCCGACGGCAACACTTCACCCATCTCGGTCGTGACCTGTCGCCGGCTCGAACCGCGTGATGCGAGGAAGCTCACCCTCCCCGACGGCCCAACGATCGTGTTCACAGAATGGTTGAGTCCGCGGACTCGCGAGATCCTGCTCGAACGATCGGCGAGCTTCGCTGACAGCACCGGGAACGTCGACATCCGGCTCGACTCCCCGGTGGTCACCCTTCGCACCGACGGCGCGCAGCGAGACCCTGACCCGAAGCCGCGAGGTTTCGGTCCGTCGCTCAACGGGCCTCGGGCCTGGGCAGTGATGCGGACGCTCGTCGAGGTCGAGCCTCCGTACACCGCCGGCGATCTGGCCGAGCATCTCGGAGTTGACGACGGTTACGTGTCGCGCATCCTCAACGTGCTGACCGAGGAGCTGATGATCGAGCGCGAACCGCGTCGGCCGGTCACGGCAGTCGACTGGGCCAAGGTCATTCGACAGATCACACACGACTACGCCTTGTTCACATCGAACGAGATCGCAACCTGGATCGCACCGGGCGGCCAAGACCAATTCCTCCGCGACGTCGCATCCGAGAAACCGAAGGGTTGCGTCCTGACCGGATCGTTCGCATCGAACAAGTTCGTATCGGTCGTCGCGCCACACATCGCCGTCGTCTACACCGACGACGCCGAGCGGCTGGCGAAGGATCTTCGGCTGCTTCCGACGAGGACGAACGCCAACGTGATCACCGCCACGCCGTACGACCCGATCGTCTACGAACGCACTCGCACAATCGACAATGTTGAACACGCATCGCTCGCCCAGGTGTTGATCGATTGCTTCACCGGGAACGCACGAATGCCCTCCGAGGCCGACGCGCTCATCGAATGGATGAGGCGAAACGAATCGGCTTGGCGATCGACCTCTCTCGCCTGACGCACAATCCAGCGGATCAGTCGCCCCTCAGTGCTCAGTCGAGTCCGAATCCGTCGGCCAACATGGCGTCCGAGTCGCATGCGTCCTGTTCTGACCCTGAGCTTCCCAGACCGATCAACCCCGACCGACCACGAGCGGTCGGATCTGCGGTCGCCCGCAGCCGAACGGCGGTCAACTCGTCGCGGAGGTCATCTGCTTGAGCTCGGAGCGCGTCGATTTCGAGCTGCTCAAGTTGAGACCGCTGCCCACTGCGCGACTCTAAGTTGGCGATCGCATCAACGAAACGATCGAAGTGCGCCTTGGTAGCGCCGTACTGGGCATCGCCGGAGTCCACGATGCTCTCCTCTCGTCAATGGGCAACTTGATCAACTGGCGATCACTGTACGGCACGGCCGCTCAGGCTGCGGGTCGAAGCTCGCTCCGCAGTCGAGCGGCGATCGCGGTGATCTGGCCGGTGGTGGCGCCGGCTGCCGATACGTGATCGGGCAGAGCCTTGGGCCACAGCGCCGTGACACCCTTGACTCGTTTCGTGCGCATGATCCAGCCCCATTCGCAGCCGACGAAGCACAGGACACCCTGTACCTGTACATCCGCGAAGTCTGGGCCGAGAGCGAGGCGCACGACCTCGACCTGGCGGAGGACTCCGTCAACGAGCTTGGTCCGGTCTCGGTTGTTGACGCAGAGCCGCTCGTCGGTGCGGAACAGGCCACCGACGTCACGAGCCTCTACTTGTCCGGTGTACTTCTTGGCATCGATCACGAAGACCCCGGACGGGCCGATCGAAATGTGATCGATGTCGCGCTACTTCCGGGTACGCGGCGATCGTGCAGTACCTCGATGCAACCGACCCCGTCGAGCACTTCGGCAACGCGGCGCTCTCCCTCAGCCCCCACCTTCCACGCGTTGGTGGCCTGCGATTCGGGTGTGATCTGTGGCTTCGCCGTCAGTGCCGACGCGATCCGGCCGAGCACAGGCCTCTGTTCCTTGATCACGTCTCGCCACTCCGCGTCCCCTGCGACCCGTCGTTCCTTCTTGGCGAGTTCGCGCGCCGAACGTCTGCGGTACTCACGCTGCGCTGATTCGCCAGCGGAATCTCGTTGGGGCGTCTCGCCGGTCGCGGGCGACGGCGCATCCGGCCGTGCCGGTTGACCCGACGCTCCCTCCACAATCACGGGCTCGACGACGTTTATCTTGCTGCTTCCTCTATCGGTTTGGCATGAGACGCACCGCACGATCCGATCGGTTCGGATCCAGTACGCCGTCGTTCCAGCAGGGAGTTCGGTCGAACATGCGGCGCATCGGTCGTCTCGACGAATCTCCATCAACTTGCCCATTGATCGACTACCGGTCGCCGGTTACAGAAAGTGAAGCAGGAACCGTGGTTGGTTCTTTGGCAGTGCGTCGCCCTACGTGCGCCCGAGTCAGAGTAAGGTAGATACCGAGGGTGGGTTTGAGGTTCGTAGCTACCCGGTGGACAACCATCACCGCTCACTTACGAAACGATTGTTCCATTTTTGAGCGGAATCGAGTATCCTCCTGGCGTGGACTTCATTCGACCAGTCGAGGCTGTGATCCCCGGGGCGCAGGGGCGGATGCTCTCAGTCCTCGTCGAGACGACTGCGCCACTGAACCTCCGAACCCTCGCCCAACTGGCCGGAGTGAGCCCGGCACAAGCATCGAGAGTGCTGCCGAGTCTCGTCGAACTCGGGATGGTCGAGCGCTTCGAGGTTCCACCGTCGTCGCAGTTCCTTCTCGCCAGATCGAGCGTCGCGGCACAAGCCGTGATCGAGTTGTCGCGGGTTCGGGAGAACGCCATCGAACGGCTTGAGCTCGCCGCCGCAGCGATGACGCCACCGCCTGAGAGCATGATCATCTTCGGATCGTTCGCGCGCGGCGAAGCCGGCGTCGACAGCGACATCGACGTTATCGTGGTGAGACCCGACTCGGTCGACGAGGACGACGACGACCGGGCCACCGCTCTCGAATCATGGCGCGGCGAAGCGACCTCAATCACCGGGAACCCCGTCGAGGTGGTCGAAGTGAGCCGTGACGAGGCTGCATCGAAGCTGCGAGGTCGGAGCGAGTTCTGGCGAAACGTTCGACGGGACGGCGTGAGCATCCACGGGCTGAGCGTCGACCAGATCACCGAGGCCGTCAGTGCCTAGGCAGACCAGAACCAAGAAGGTGTCTGCCGCACAGGTTCGCGCTTACGCCGGTAGGGCGGCGCAGGAGTACGCAGACGCTGCTGCGAACGAGATCGAGGCCGAGCGTTTCGTCGCCGCGACCAGCCTCGCCGTGCATGCGGGCATCAATGCCTCCGACGCAGTGTGCGGAGCGCGCCTCGGCGAACGAGCAGCGGGCGATTCGCACGACCAGGTGCTTGCGCTACTCCGAACGGCAGGCAGGGACGGCATTGCGGTGGAGAAGGAACTGCGCAGGCTCCTTCCGCTCAAGACGAAGGCCGAGTACGAGCCCGATGACGTCGCCGTGGGCGTCGCGACGAAGGCCGTCGAGCGTGCGGAGCGATGCGTTGCAATCGCTCAGTCGGTCGCAGCTTCCATACGCTGACACGCCGACAATCACGACCTGCAGCCTCGCCTACACGACACCGTCGAGTGGGAGCGTGCCACGACGAGTGCGGATTTCGACGGTGATGCTCTTGTGTTCTTCGGCTGACAGGGTCGGCCCACCAGCTGCTTCGATCTCGGCGAAGAACTCGCCGAGAGTTGAGTTCGACTCGCCTGCTTCGCTCGGCGGTGAGGCCAAAGGAGCCATGTTGCCGTGCCGAAAGGCGTCGGCTACGCGAGTTTGTCGGCGCAGAGTTTGATCAGTTCAGTTCGATGGCGCTCGGGTGTATCAACTCCGCTGACGCGGCAACGGGCGATCACGGTCTGCGCCGATGTCGCTGTCAGCCCCAGAAGATCCCGGTGCGGTCGAGCTTGACTTCCTCGATGAGCTCGTCGAGGTGAGGTGTCGGTTGGGCGAGGTCGTACTCGTGAAACTTCAAGTTCCGATCGCGCCAATAGAGCGACCACTCCCTGCGAACCTTCGTGTAGCGGAACCGACAGATCGGGAACCGAGTCCACTCCGGTCCGAAGTCCTTCCGCCACGGTGGCCGACATTCCAGCACCGTGATCGTCCGGTCGGCGACGTCGACCTCGTAGCGGATTTGATCTCGGGCCCGGGGAGGCATGTCAGCGTTGCGCTGGTCGATCCACTTGCGAACTCTGGCGAGGTCGAGATCGGGAATCATGAGAAATCGTGACCGGCCGCACGAAGGAGTTGGGCAAGTCGGCCGATCTCGCTCGGTGCTGGCTTCGTACTCCCCGTAGCGTCAGGCGACATCACGCGTGCCCACATCTCGTCGAAGGTCACAAATCCGACATTGCAGCCCGGAAGGTTTGCGGCGATCGTCGGATCGCTGCGCCACGCGTCGTGGTCGCCTCGCAACTTCGTCACGGCGACTCGATAGACGAACTCGCGTTGGCCTGTCCGTTCCTCGACGACGTCGCAGAACGCTTCGCTCCACTTCGGGACCCAGAGCTCGCGGAAGTGTCGCCACGTCGCCCGTTTCGGGTTCTTCTTCTCTCCTCGCAGCTCGGCCAGCTTCGCTGTCGCATCGAACCCGGACTGCCAAGATTTGCAGCTAACGGCAATCACGCGCTCCCGACCCGTTCGGAGTGGGTGGACCGCCAGAACGTCGATGTCGGAGGCGACCGAGTCTTGCTGGCTCCCGTAGTCGGTGTGATCCTTGCGTGGCTTGAACGGCACGTTGTGAACGGTGAACCACCCGTCGAGGTGGAGCCAGTCCTCCACGATCTGTTCGAGAACATCTTCCTTCATAGCCCCGTCTCGACTGCGTCATGCTCCTCGTCGAGGCTCACGCCGACCCCTGCGAGGCTCTCCGCGAGGGCTCGGAACTCTTCGAGGGCGGCTTCGAGATCCTCGACGATTTCGGCGGCGATGATGCCGGGTGCGGGGAGGTTGTCGGTGTCTTCAAGACTCTCGTCGCGGAGCCAGAAGATGTCGAGGCTCGCCTTGTCGCGAGCCACCAACTCGTCGTAGGCGAACCGCTTGAAGCATTTGGTCTCCTCACGCTTGCCGATCGCACTGGGTCGGTAGCTGGCGACGAAGTCGTCGAGGTCGGCTCGGGTCAGCGGGTTCTGCTTCAGGGTGAAGTGCTGGTTGGTGCGAAGGTCGTAGATCCACAGGTCCTTCGTCCACGGCGTCTCCGAGCCGGGCTTGCGTTCGAAGAACAACACATTGGCCTTCACGCCCTGAGCGTAGAAGATCCCCGTCGGCAGACGCAGCAGGGTGTGGACGTTGCATTCATGCAGCAGCTTGCGGCGGATCGTCTCGCCAGCGCCGCCCTCGAACAACACGTTGTCGGGCACCACCACGGCGCACTGGCCGCCGATCTTCAACAGGGTGCGCATGTGCTGCACGAAGTTGAGCTGCTTGTTCGACGTCGACGCCCAGAAGTCGTCACGCACCACGGTCATGTTCTGCTTGTCGGCTTTGCCCTCGGCGTTCACGATCGTCACCGACGACTTCTTGCCGAACGGCGGGTTTGCCAGCACGAGGTCGAACCGCTCCCCCGGGTCGTCGCGCAATGCGTCGTCGAGCCGGATCGGACTGTCGCTCTCCGGTGTCTCGATGCCGTGCAGCAACATGTTCATCGCACAGAGCCGGGCAGTGTTCTCCACGATCTCCCACCCAGTGAACGCACCCGAGCGGAGGTGCTGCTTCTGCGCCCGGTCGAGGTGCGGATTGTGCTTGATGATGTAGTCGTAGGCGGCGAGGAAGAACCCGCCGGTACCGCACGCCGGATCGCAGATCCGCATGTCGGGCGTCGGTTGCATCACGTCGACCATCGCCGAGATCAGCGCCCGCGGCGTGAAGTACTGCCCGGCGCCCGACTTGGTGTCGGCCGCGTTGCGTTCGAGGAGACCTTCGTAGGCGTCGCCCTTGATGTCGACGTCGAGGCCCATCCACGTCTCACCGTTGATCAGGTCGTGGATCAGTCGCTGGAGCTTGGCTGGGTCCTGGATCCGGTTCTGCGCCTTGCGGAAAATCACGCCGAGCATGTCGTCGGTGGTGCCGAGCTCATTGAGGATGTTGATGTAGTGGGTCTCCAGCGCACTGCCCGACAGCTTCAACAGCGATGGCCAGTCGAGCCCTTCAGGCACGATGTTCGGCAGCCCAAGCTGGTGCTGTTCCTCGGACATCTTCAAGAACAGCAGGTAGGTGAGCTGTTCGACGTAGTCGCCGTACGACAGTCCGTCGTCACGTAGGACGTTGCAGTAGTTCCAGAGTTTGTCGACGAGTGCCTTCGAGTCGGTCACGATGCGGCCTTCTTCTTACTACGAGATGGTTTCTGCACCGCTCGCTCGACAGCGATGCGTTCGAGCAGGACAGACGCCGGCTGGTCCGACGGATCCTGCGGGACTAGCTGGCCTGAAAAAGCGGCTGAAAGGATCGACCGACGAAGCGGTTCGGCGCGATCGAGCGCACCCTCAGCCAGCCGAAGCCCCGCGGCAGATGTCTCGTGTGTAGCTCGAAGCTCACTGACAATCGTCCTCTGCAAGTCGAGGGAGACCTTCGGCAATTCGAACTGAGCCAGTTGCTTGGTGGAGATGTGCTGGATCAAGCTGCCGGCATTGAGCGAGTCCACGAAGCGACGGAACCTTGAGGATCGAAAAACGAAATACAGAAAGTCCGGCAAATACGCTGTCGACGACAGGTCGGCGATTCGTTGATTGAGCAAGAACCGGTCGTGCTCGCCAGACAGACAAACGCGACCGAGGAACTCATCCGCCAGCGACTGTGCGGTGAGATTCATCAGCAGGCGTTTGCCAGTCAGCAGGACCTTCGGGTGCTCCTCCGCGAACCTCTTGGGCAGGTGGCGCGTGGCCTTGCTCGACCAGGCGAGAGACCCCGAAGGATCCAGGTTCCCGGGTCTGACGAGGAGTACTCCCGAATCGCAATAGGCGCCACTTGGAAAGGCACGTCCGCTGAGGATCTTCAACGCTTCGCCAATCGTGATCGAAGGTGCGTTGACGCTCTCCAACAAGCGGTCCGTCGCAGCTCGATTCAACCAGGGCTGACGACTCCGAGCCGCCCCCAATTGCTCGGTGGCGGCGTCGAGGCGGGAGAGGTGTTCTTCGATGGCGGCGACGATTCGTCGTTGTTCGGGGTGTGGGGGGACCGGGATGGGAAAGCTTGTCAGCCCTTTCTTGCCCAGGTGGCGGATGTTGACTCCTCGACCGGCTTCACCGAACCGGCCCGTGACCGCTGCGTTGTAGAAGTACCAGTAGAGGTAGCCCCCATCCATCTCTGCTGAGCGGACGCGAAGCAGCGTGTTCTGGAAGCATGCGCCAGGAATCTCGTTGCGCCAGATCGCAGGCTTCCCGACCTCGCCGGGACTACCTGAGGCTTCGTTTAGCAGGATGTCGCCTTCGTTGAGTTCGAAGGTCGTCGCCTCGCTCGGCTCAAAGTTCATTTCCTTGACGTCGACGACATCGATCCCACGCCACGTGACATTGGCCGACCGCAAGTAGGGCCGCATGTGTGGGCCGGTGTGGTTCTTCGGGGAGCGCTGTCGGCCGAGCTGAACGGTGGCCACATCATCGACGGTCGAAGCCTCCCAGCTCTCAGGCAGTTCGGTCATGCGGCCAGCGCAACGGTGAGGTCCGCAAGAATGTTGTCGAGGTCATGGCCGAAGAGTTCGCGGGCCTTAAAGAGGCCGCCATATTGGCTGAAGGGCGGGTCCTGGAGTTCGGCGAGGTCGATGGTGAGGCTGGCGGCGAGGTGGTCGCGGATGAGAGCGAGCCACGCGGTCTGGTCGTCGGTGAATGTGCGGCCGGTCCGTTGTTGTTGGAGCGTCCAGGCGTCGAAGCGTTCGGCGACTCGTTCGGGCCACGGTTCGAGTTCGTCATCGAGGCCGAGGGTGAAGCGCACCAGTGAGACGAGGTTGGTGAGCACGGTGCCGGCCGAGCCTCGAACCCTCGACTCGTCCAGGGTCTCGAACGCGGTCCAGAGCTTGTCCGCGGTCCAACGGTGCGGGGGCTTGCTGATGGCCTCGGCGAGAGCTTTGATGTCGGTGTAGGTGGGGCGCTGGGCGTAGGGCTTGGAGTAATACACCTGGAGCGCAGTGATCTCGTCCTGGTTGTCGTCGAGGAACTGGCGGAACGACTCGACGGTTTCCTGGGCTCGGGATTCGGCGTCGACGACGAAGTCGGCGCGGGTGATGGTGTCCTGGCTGATCTCGTCGATGACCTGCTCGACGCTGCGCTGCACATTCTCAAGTTCCTCGCAGAGCTCTGGGTTGGACGCAATCGGAAGCAGCGCCTTCTCGAACATCTCCCTTCGGATGACAGCCACGGCGTCAGCGTCGGGATCGACGAGGCCGCTGGTCTGCTGGGCGGTGGCGAGCTGGCGGTCAGGATCGATCGCCTCCACGAGTTGGTGGGACAGATCGCGCAGCGAAACGCCTGCCACCTCCTCCAGCCGCTCGCGGTCATCGGCGGCGATCCGGCCATCGAGCCGTGACAGGCGCGACGCGAGCGACGAGACGAGGTCTTCACTGACGTGGCCGAGCCTGGCCTGGTGCAGAAGCTTGGCAAGTGCGACACCGCGTTTACGTTCCAGCGGCGTCGAGTCGATCAGTTTGGTCTCGGTGACGCCGACCGCATCGATGAGCACGAACCGGTCCTTCGACGCGGCGTCGGGGGTGACGCCCTGCAGAGTGGCGTCGTCGATGGTGCGGACGCCGCGGCCTTTCATTTGCTCGAAGAAGTTGCGGGAGCGAACCATCCGCATGAACAGCACCGCTTCGATCGGCTTCACGTCGGTGCCTGTGGCGATCATGTCGACGGTGACGGCGATGCGGGGGTTGTAACTGGTGCGGAACGCCTGCAGGAGGTCCTCGGGTTTGTTGCCGTCGGAGGACTTGTAGGTGATCTTGGCGATCACGTCGTTGCCTTTGCCGAACTCCTCGCGCACGATGCGGACGATGTCTTCGGCGTGGGAGTCGTCCTTGGCGAAGATCAGCGTCTTGGGGATGTTGACGAGGCGGCCGTGTTCGTCGATGTCACGGTCGGGGAACATCGCCGGCAAGTTGTCGCGGAAGGCCCGGACGATGGCTCGGATCTGGTCCTTGGCGACGATCCTGCGGTCGAGGGCTCGGGCGTCATAGGCAAGGTCCTCGTCGACGGCTTCGAGGCGTTCCTGGCGGGTCTCGCGGTTGCGGAACGTGGTGACGTATCCCTGGCCGCCTTCGATGGTCGAGCCGGCTTCGGTGATCGCCGTGGAGAGCCGGAACACGTCGAAGTCGACGTTCACCCCGTCGGCGACCGCCTGGGGGAAGCCGTACTCCATCACGAGGTTCTGGTTGAAGAACCCGAACGTCTGCTTACCGGGTGTGGCGGTGAGGCCGATGAGGAAGGCGTCGAAGTAGTCGAGCACTTGGCGCCACACCCCGTAGATCGATCGGTGGCATTCGTCGACGATGATCACGTCGAACGCCTCGATCGGAAGCTGCTCGTTGTAGTCGACCTCGACGGTGCGCTCCGGTTCATGGTCGAAGGTGGACTGCTCGTCGAGTTCGTCCTCGAACGTGTCGTCGCCGCGCAGGATCGAATACACACGTTGGATCGTGGAGATGCAGACCTTGGCGACCGGGTCGACGTGGTTCGAGCCGAGCCGCTGCACGTTGTACAGCTCGCTGAACTTACGGCCCGTTCCGGGTACATCGAAGCCCTGGAACTCTTTGAGCGTCTGCTTGCCGAGGTTCGCTCGGTCGACCAGGAACAGGATGCGTTGCGTCCCGCCCTGGGTGATGAGCCGCTCGGCGATGTTGGCTGCGGCGAACGTCTTACCGGAACCGGTCGCCATCTGGATCAGCGCGCGGGGCTTGTTGTCCTGGAGCGACTGTTCGAGGTTGGTGATCGCCGCGTGCTGGGCGTCGCGCAGCCACGGCGTTTGCTCCTTCGGTGGGAGCGGTTCGATGTCGTGGACGCGTGCACGCAGCGAACCAATTCGTCGCTCGACCCGATCTTCGATCATGTCGCCGAGCGTCTCCGGGCGGTGGAACCAGAACACTCGGCGTGCGGTCGGCTCGGGGTCGAAGCGGCAGGTGAACCAGCTCTCGTCGCCCGTGGTCTCGTAGCCGAACGGAAGACGGCCGTTCTCGGCCCGGTGGGCCGGAAGCTCGTCGGGAATGTTCGACTGGTACTTGACGGTCTGCCACTCGACTCCGGCCAGGGTGGTCCCCTGCTTCTTGGCCTCGATCACGCCGACCGCCTGGCGGTTCACGAACAGCACGTAGTCAGCTGGGCCTGCGGCTGTCACCAGTTCCCGGACGGCGACGCCTTCACCAGCGTAGAGATTGACGCTCTTGTAGTCCTGAACGATCCACCCGGCGCGGCTCAACATGTCGTCGATCCGGGCGCGAGCCTTGTTCTCTGGGGCGATGTAGTCGCCAGGCTCGTCCACCGTCATCAGGCGCAACTGTACGAGGTCTCCCGACTTGGGACCGGAAGGGGATCGGGTGGACCGTCAGAACCCTGGCAGGCCCATCCCAGACTGGTACGTGCCGATCTTCCTTGCTGCGAACACCGGCATGCGACGCAGCGAGGTCCTCGGTCTGCCATGGCGGAACGTCGACCTCGACACGGCGCGGCTGGTCGTCGATCAGCAGATCCTGTCGGTCGACTACCAAGCGTCGGTCGCCGACGTGAAGACCTCGAACAGCCGGCGCACAATCGACCTCGACCCGCGATCGGTTGCCGTGCTGAAGGCGTGGCGACGCGACCAGCTCGAACAACAGATGAGCACCGGCGTCCGCAACGACGGCGACTTCGTGTTCACCCGGGCAGACGGCGGGCCGATCCACCCGGACTTCTTCTCGCAGTCGTGGGGCAAGCTGATGCGAGACAGCGAGTCTCGGCGGATTCGGCTCCACGACCTGCGGCACACTCATGCGTCGGTCCTGCTGAAGGCGAACGTTCCCGTGAAGGTCGTCAGCGAGCGCCTCGGCCACAGCAGCCCCGCCTTCACGATGACCGTGTACCAACACGTTCTGCCCGGCATGCAGGCCGAGGCGGCGCTCGCGTTCGGCGACGCCGTGTTCGGCAGATAGGCGCGGCCAGGTCAGTCCTCCCGACCGTCAAGCACGCAGGTCCTGCAGAACTTGTGCCCGGGGTTCGCAGGTTCCGGGAATCCGCATCCCGGGCACAGAGCCATGGGCTGAGGTTGGTCGCAGGCACATCGGTTACATGAGCGGCAGCGTCGGCCGCTGCACTGGTCGCACCAGCCAAAGTCCATCTCGTCACCATCGAAGGGGCAGAAGCGTTCTGCGGTCTGCCATGCCGGCTCACCGGGATCCAGTAGATCCCACTGGCCATCGCTCCGCGTCTCGCTCATCACCGCGATCGCGAGCGCGCCTTCCCTCACGACCTTCGTGTCGCAAAAGAGCTGCGCCTCGAAACTCATGCCAAAGCGATACTGATCTTTACGCGCGCGCCGATCCCCGTCGAAGCATCGATCGAGTGCGCCACCCGGCTGTACCCGCTGACCCCGAGGCCACCATCCGCCCTGCATGCGTGACGACGCGGTCGAGAAACCGACTACTCCCCGCTCCCGAAGCAGCACCACCGCTGCGGGGACTTGAATCGCCTCGACCGCACGGATGGAACACGCCTCGTAACTTGCGTTCGATTCTGCGTAGATCGCCTCGATGTGTTCGGGCGTCAATCGCGTCGCGCCGTTGAGCACACCTTCCACCGTACTGAGCGGGACCAGCACGCGGCCGGCGAACCCATGGCAAACCCGTTCTTCAACGCGCTGCGCTCCACCATGGCGCTCACCAAGTCGGTCAATGTCCTCAAGCAAGTCGCATGCGTCATTGAATAGAAGGTGATGCCCGACCTCGTGCACGACCGTGAACCTGGTTCGCCGATCGCTGCTCGCCGACGCATAGATGATCCAAGGTCGCCTCGGGTCAAGTTCCGCCTCGTAGTAGCCGTCAGTCGAGCACTGATCTCCCATGTTGTTCGCCAGGACAGGGAGCTCGCGCAGTCGAACCGGATCAAAGTGCAACTCGACGGCCGCCACGATGTCCTCGGTCGCCATGTCGATGAGCGCATCCGAGTCAACTCGTTCGACAAGTCTGTCAACGATCTCGGCGACCGTTCGTAGCTGCGACACGATTGGCCTACTCCGGTCGATCCGGCTCGTCGAGAATCAGTCTGTAGACATCCAATAGCCGGTGCCAATCTTGCGAGGTTGGTTCGCCGGACGAGCGTCTTGGCGCCGACCTCATCGCCTCGACCAACCGGGCCTTCATCTCATCGAGCGATAACTGCTGCTTCGAGGCGAGTGCCGAAGCCTGGCGCTCGAACTCGTCGGATCGCATGAACGATCGCAACGAATCAGGCATCGGCAGCGTGGCCACGTCTGACGTTTCACCCGTCCCAGTCAGCTCGCCGACGGTCGTTGTCAGCGCCTCCGCGAGCGAGCGCAGAGCGTCGAGCGTTGGGTTTCCTCTATTGCGTTCAAGGTTCGAGATGTAGGGCAACGAAAGGCCGGAGCGATCCCGGACGTCGGCGAGGGTCAGTCCGAGATCCGTGCGCCTCGCGCGGAGTCGTTCACCAAGCGTGCGTTCTGTCATTGACCGATTCTACCCAGGAAAGAAGGTCGAGGGTTGCGGTTCTTCGGAGAGGAGACTATTCTCACAGAATACTTCTCAGCCCGAGAGGTCTATACATAGGAGAATCAACAGTGATCAAGGTCAAGCGGTTCCTCGGGAACACGAACACCCTCGAAGTCCACGACACGCAGAAGGAGGAGACGAACTGTCAACTCGACGAGATCAAGGCTGATCACCGGAAGTGGTACGACACGCTCGCCGCCGCCAAGGCAGACCGCAGCTACGACAACTGCGCCTGGTGCCTCGGGGGCAGCAACCGCTGACGCCAACGAGCGTTCAAAGCCGCAATTCGATGAAGGGAGGTGAACATGGGAACTCGAAAGATCCACCGGTCAGCGATCACCGGTCGAATCGTCAAGGAGTCGACTGCAAAGCGACATCCGCGAACGACCGTTACCGAGACGCTCAAGTCCGGCAAGAAGAAGTAGCGAGCCGGCTGGGTGTCGAAGCGAAATGAACGCTTCAACACCCTGCCTGGTCGCCTACAGCCCCCGGACGGGAAGCCCCAGGCCACACTTTGACCGACGGCGATCGTGCAGAAGCAGCCCCGAGGTCCGTTAGAAGAACCGTTAGAAGTCGGGTCCCGAGAACGAAAGAAGCCCTGGCAGATCTTGCGATCTACCAGGGCTTTCGTTGGTGGCGGGGGCAGGATTTGAACCTGCGACCTTCGGGTTATGAGCCCGACGAGCTACCGAACTGCTCCACCCCGCGGCGAACAGTGGAATGAACACTAGGGCTGGCGGCCGGCGATGACAACCTGCGTCGGCAAGCGTGCCGAACGTCAAGATCCGCCCTGACCTCGCGCCCCGAATACACTCGTCACCACTGTGCGTATTTGACGAACACCTAACGTGCTACCGCGACCAAACTCATCTACACTGCGTCCTACACAAGATGTCTCGGCGGACATCCCAAGAAGGCGGTACGACATGGCAAACTCGACGACGAAGATCCTCGCAACACTGGCGGTTGCCGCCAGCGCGATCCTCGCCACCACTCCCTCCAGCGTTGGCGCGCAAGCGAATCAGTTCCCCGACGCCGGCCTCGGCCCCTACTCGGTCCCGGCGTCTCCGGTCGTCTCCACCCGCACCGAAGTCCTCGCAGCCGGCGTGATCGGCGAGAACGAGGCCAACGATTCGTTCCCGAACACCGAAGCAACTGTCACGGCGTTCGCCGAAATCGGCGACACCATGTATGTCGGCGGCAAATTCACCCAGGTCCAGATCGCCGCCACCGGCGCTGTTCAGAACCAGGCTTTCCTCGCTGCATTCAACAAGTTCACCGGCGAGTGGATCGACACCTTCCGACCCAGCATCAACGGCAACGTGTGGGATCTCAAGGCCGCTCCGAACGGCCAGCTCATCGTCGCCGGACAGTTCACGAGCGTGAACGGCGTCGGCAACACCGCCGGCACCGCGATGATCGACCCGATCACCGCCGTCGTCGATCCGGTCTGGCGCGCCAACACGATCCTCACCGGCTCCACCCAGTACCCGATCGTGCGCACCCTGGACATCGACGGCGACTTCCTCTACCTCGGCGGCAACTTCACTCGTCTCACCGGCTCGAACGGCATCACCAAGAACGTCGGTCGCCTCGCTCGGGTCAACATCAACACCGGCAACGCCGACGGCGCCTTCCTCCCCGACATCGGCGGCATCGTCTTCGATGTCGACGCCGACGGTGATCGTGTCTTCGTGGCCGGTAACTACCTGACCGTCAACGGCGTCTTCCACATCGGCCAGGTCACCCTTCAGTCGAGCAACGGAGCGATCCTGCCCGGCCAGAAGCTCTTCGTCCGCACCTCACGCGACCGTGTCGATCGCTCGTACCAGCAGACCGTCCTCGCCGTCGGCGACGATGTCTGGCTCGGCGGCTCCGAACACAACCGACAGGTCTACAACCGCAGCGACTTCAGCCTCATCCGCAGCTGGGTGAGCCATCCCTTCGGCGACGCGCAGGCACTCGCCCACCTGAACGGCATCGTCTACAGCGGCAGCCACGCCGGTGGAACCGGCAACCTCTCCAGCCAGCTCTACCGTGACGCAGTCACGTGGCCCGGCCTCGACGGCTTCACCGACGTCCAGCCGATCAACTACATGGCAGCCTTCGACGCAACCGCCCACGAGCAGCTCTCGTGGATCCCTCAGATCGGCACGTCGAACGGTGAGGGCAGCTGGGAGCTGTTCGCCGACTCCACCAACTGCCTGTGGAGCGGCGGCGACTTCGATCGCGGCAGCTTCGACGGCAACACCCCTCGATTCGTGCAGGGCTTCGCCAAGTTCTGCGCCGCCGACACCGTGCCGCCCGAACCGCCCACCAACCCGACGGCGGTCTCCACGAGCCAGGGCATCAACCTCGCGTGGACCGGCTCGACCGACGACCGCGGCGGCGACGTCCGCTACGAGATCCTGAAGAACGGCAGCGTCTTCGCTTCGTTCATCTCGATCCAGACCTTCCGTGACCCGAACGGCACGGCCACCGACCGCTACTTCGTACGAGCGATGGACTACACGGGCAACCGCTCGGCCACCACGCAGGTGTTCACGGCCGAGGGCAACGACACGACTCGCCCGTCGACCCCGCAGAACCTCGACGGCACCGTCCAGGGCAACGGCAACGTCGCACTCTCCTGGACCGCCTCGACCGACAACGTCGGCGTCACCGAGTACATCGTGTTCCGCAACGGCGTCGAGTTCGCCCGCCCGGCCGGCACCTCGGTCGTCGCCACGAACGCCGTCGACGGCCCGAACTACTACCAGGTCCGAGCCGTCGACGCCGCCGGAAACGAGAGCTTCAAGACGCCGTCGACCATCGTCACGATCGTCGGCGCCGACACCACGAAGCCGACCACGCCACGGAACCTGACAGGCACGATCCTCGGCAACGGCAACATCGCTCTCAACTGGACGCCCTCGTCCGACGATGTGGCTGTCGTCGACTACCTCGTGTTGCGCAACGGCGTCGTGATCGACACGGTCACCTCGGCGAACGCCACGGTGGTGTCGCCCCCGACCGGCAACTCCTACTTCCAGGTTCGGGCCCGAGACGCGGCCGGCAACGAGAGCTTCAAGACGCCGCCGATCCTCATCACGATCGATAGCGCATCCGACACGGCCAATCCGACGACGCCGCGCAACCTCGCCGGCACCCAGAACGGCGCCGACGTGTCGCTCACCTGGACAGCCTCGACCGACAACGTCAGTGTCTTCGAGTACATCGTGCTGCGCAACGGCACCGAGATCGGTCGCTCGCCGACGCCGAACTTCACCGTCGTCGGTGCCACGATCGGCACGAACTACTACCAGGTCCGAGCCGTCGACGCCGCAGGGAACCAGGGCTTCAAGACCTCGCCGCTCGTCTTCGAGGTCAACAGTGGCGCCGACACGTCCGCCCCCACGACTCCTGGCAACCTGGCCGGTACGTTCAACGCCGACGACGACATCGTCCTCACGTGGACCGACTCGAACGACAACGTCGGCGTCGTTGCCTACATCATGTACCGCAACAACGTCGAGTTCGCCCGGATCCCCGGAACCTCCGGCTCCACCACACCGTCAGTGGGTGCGAACTACTACCAGATCCGAGCCGTCGACGCCGCTGGCAACGAGAGCTTCAAGACCCCGCCGCTGCGCGTCGACGCCTGACCGACGATCGCGACGCACGGGTCGAACCCGGCGTCGCGTCGTGGCGCCACCGTCAGCCTGCGGCGATGATGCCGCCAGCGACCGCACGCATCAAGTCGACCACGCGCGGTCCCCAGCGCATGACCCACGGGTCGCGCACCTCGACGACGGCGCCGTCTTCGATCGCTTCGATGGCGTCCCAGCCCGGCCGAGCAGCCAGCGAGTCGATCGTGATGCCACAGCAGTCCGAGTCAGCGAGGACGATCACGTCGGGGTCGGCCGCGATGACTTCCTCGTTCGTGAGCTGTGCGACCTGACCGGGGCCCCCGGGTCCGGCGATGTTCTCCAGCCCGAGCGTCTCGTACACGTCGCTCAGGTACGAGTCGTTGCCGGCGGTGAACAGCGTGGGGTCGATCTCGTGGAACACGGTCAATTCGGAGTCGGATTCGGGGAGCGAGTTCAGGATCGCTTCGATGTCGGCCCGCATCGACCCGACCAGGTCTTCGGCGAGGTCGGGGCGGCCGACCAGTTGGGCGATGTCTTCGATCTGGGTGAACACCTCCTCGAGCGAGTCGGCGGGCGGGCCCACGTACGTGGCGATGCCCGCTCCGTTGAGGCGGCCGGCGATACCCGTTGGATCGTCACCGATGACGACGATGTCGGGGTCGAGTGACTCGAGTTCGGAGATGTCGGCCGAGTCGGGCGTCATCACACCGTTCTGGAGCGCGATGGCCGCTTCGGGGAAGTCGGACTCCTGGTCGACGGCGATCACGAACTCACCCAACCCGAGGGCGAACAGAGTTTCGGTGTGCGTCGACGACAGCGAGACGATGCGACCGACGCTCTCGGGCTCGGGCAGCGCCACCGGCGCGACCGTGGTCTCCGGCCCCGAGTCGACGGGCGGAGCGTCGGGAGTGTCTTCGATCGGCGGTTCGGTGGACGTCGGCGGAATCTCGCCGTCTTCGGTCGCGATGATGACGTCGTCATCGATCTCCAGGTCGAAGTCGTCGGGATCTACGGTAGGTGCGTCGGCGAACGGATCCTCGTCGTCGCCGCCGATGACCTCGACAACCGTCGGCACCGTCGTCGCACCGTCGGCACCCGGATCGTCGCTCCCACTACATGCCGTGACGGCGAGCAGTGTGGTGACGAGCAGCAATGGTGCGCGTCGGAGAGTGGGTCGGCTCGCCGGTGACATGGAGTCAAGATAGCCATCGAAGTGCCGATGAAAGTGGACAACCCCAAACTTTTCTCACGTTGAGTGCCGGCCGAAACGCCACGGGTAACAGTGGCCGACGCATCATGTCGAACTCTGAACCTGGGTGGTCTGGCCGGCGCATAGCGTGGATCCGATCGTGAGCGTCCATCGAAAGGGCGCTCGACAACTGAGGTGGCGGACCATGTTCAAGCAGAAGACCAACCGACGAATGCTGGCTCGATTCGCCGTCGCGGCGCTCATCGCGTCCTCGTTTGCAATCTCTTCGGCGACCACGGGCAGCGCAGCACCAGGCGGCGGCAACATCCCCGACACCGGACTCCCGGCCGTTCCCGTCGACGCCAGCGCTCTCGTGAGCACCCGCACGCAGCCGCTGCTCGCCGGCGTCGAGGGCATGAACCTCACGAACGACTCGTTTCCCAACACGCAGATCCGTGTCGCAGCCTTCGCCGAGATCGACGACGTCGTCTACGTCGGTGGCAAGTTCACCTCCGTACGCGTCGCCGCCACCGGAGTCCAGACCGCACAACCGTTCCTCGCCGCGTTCGACCGCGACACCGGCGCCTGGATCGACTCGTTCCGACCCGTCGTCGACGGCAACGTCTGGGACTTGAAGGCGACGCCCGACGGACGTCTCATCGTGGCCGGCCAGTTCACGAACATCAACGGCGTCACGAACACCACCGGCGTCGCGATGATCGACACCACCGGCGCGGTCGACCCGACCTGGCGCGTCGATCTCGTCTTGACCGGCAGCAGCCGGCGCGCCCTCGCCCGCACCCTCGACATCGAAGGCGACAAGGTCTACATCGGCGGCAACTTCACCCGCATCACCGGAACCGACGGCATCACCAAGAACGCTGGCCAACTCGCACGCGTCGCGCTCAGCTCCGGCAACGTCGACGGAGCCTTCCTCCCGAACATCGACGGCGTCGTGTTCGACGTCGACGCCACCAGCGACCGCGTCTACGTCGTCGGCAACTTCTTGAACATCAACGGCAACTTCTCGATCGGCATGGGCGCTCTCCAGCCCGCCAACGGCCAACTCGTTCCCGGGCTGAAGCCGGCGGTCCGCACGTACACGAGGAACACCCGCAACTCGTACCAGCAGGCGATCCTCTCGCTCGGTGACGAGATCTGGCAGACCGGCGCGCAGCACAACACCCACGTGTACCGCAAGAGCGATTACGACCTGTTGCGCGGCTTCGTGAGCATGCCATGGGGCGACGGCCAGGCCCTCGCCCACCTGAACGGCATCGTCTACAAGGGCAGCCACGCCAACGGCGACACCTTGGAGTACGCAGATACGGTCGACTTCCCCGGTGTGTCCGGCTGGACCACCCGCAAGCCCGTCCGGTGGATGGGGGCGTGGGACGCGACGTTCGGCGGCAGCCACGACCACCTCACCTGGTACCCCGAGATCGGTACGTCCCACGGCGAAGGCGGCTGGGAGCTGTTTGCCGACTCCACCGACTGCCTGTGGGCCGGCGGCGATTTCAACCGCGGGAGTTACGACGGCAACGTCGCTCGCTACGTGGGTGGCTTCGCACGCTTCTGCGCCACCGACACCACGCCGCCCGGCGAACCGATCAACCCGACCGCCAAGGTCGTCGGCAACGGCGTGAACCTCGCGTGGACCGGCTCGACCGACGACCGTGGCGGCGAGGTTCGCTACGAGATCCTCAAGAACGACACCGTTCTCGCCTCCTACATCTCGATCGACACGTTCCGCGACGACGCGGGCACGGCCACCGACCGCTACTTCGTCCGAGCGATGGACTACACGGGCAACCGTTCGGCCACCACGCAGGTCTTCACGGCCGCCGAGAACGACACGACGCGACCGACCACGCCGTCCGACCTCGTCGGCACGATCCGACCCGATGGCGACATCGACCTCACCTGGACGGCATCGACCGACAACATCGCGGTCACGGAGTACATCGTGTTCCGCAACGGTGTCGAGATCACGCGATCGACCGATCCGTCGGCGCTGGCCACCGATCCCGAGATCGGCGACAACTGGTATCAGGTCCGAGCGATCGACGCTGCCGGCAACGAGAGCTTCAAGACTCCTTCGACCAAGATCACCGTCGTCGGACCCGACACGACGAAGCCGACCACTCCGGCCGACCTCGCCGGGACGATCGGTGCAACGGGCGACGTCACGCTCACGTGGACCGCATCGACCGACGACGTCGGCGTGGTCGAGTACGACGTGCTGCGCAACGGCGTCCTGATCGACACCGTCTCGGCAGCCACCGTCACCGTCATCTCGCCCCCGGCGGGGAACAACTTCTTCCAGGTCCAGGCACGTGACGCGGCCGGCAACGAGTCGTTCAAGACCTCACCGGTCGAGATCGTCATCACCACCGGCGACGCCACCAACCCGAGCACGCCGACCGACCTCGCCGGCACCCAACTGGCGAACGACGACGTGGAACTGACGTGGACCGCATCGACCGACAACGTCGCCGTCACGGAGTACCTCGTGTTCCGCAACGGTGTCGAGATCGACACCGTGAGCGGGCCGAGCGCGACCATCACGGCGCCGCCGACCGGAACCAACTACTTCCAGGTCCGAGCACTCGACGCCGCCGGCAACCAGTCGTTCAAGACGGCTCCGCTCGCCTTCGAGGTCGTCGGTCCCGACATCACGAAGCCGACCACCCCGACCGACCTCGCCGCCGGCGACCTCGCCGCCGACGGGGCCCTGACCCTGACGTGGACGGCCTCGACCGATGACGTGGGTGTGGCCGAGTACCTCGTGTACCGCAACGGCGTCGAGATCGGCTCGATCACCGACCCGACGATCGACGTCACCCCCTCGACGGGCTCGAACTTCTACCAGGTCCGAGCGCTGGACGCCGCGGACAACCAGTCGTTCAAGACCCCACCCCTGCGCATCGACATCTGACGCTCGGCATACGTTGGAACGACCGGTGCCTGACACCGGTCGTTCCAACGTGAGTCGGCGGCACTTCTGGTACCGCCCGAACAACGGGGTGGGCGTACATTGCGGGCGTGACCGACCCCGTTATCGACGCCACGGCCGACGGTCGCGACACGTCGGCCGGGTTGATCGGCGCTGCCATCGCGGTGTGTGCGTGGTCGACCGGAACCGTGCTCGCCAAGGGCATCGAGATGGGCGGCCTCGCCATCGGCACGTACCGCTTCTGGTTGTTCGCGATCGCGCTCGTGGCGTACATGAAGCTGCGTGGTCAGACGTTCAACCTGCGGAGCATGCGCGTCACTGCGCTCGGCGGCATCGCACTCGGCGCCGACATCGCACTCTTCTTCTCGGCCGTGAAAGAGACCTCGATCGTCAACGCCACGATCATCGGCTCACTCCAGCCGATCCTCGTCGGTGTCGTCGCCGCACGCTTCTTCGGCGAGACCGTCCGAGCCAGGGACGCGCTCTGGTCGCTCGTCGCGCTCGTCGGCGTGGTGGTCGTCGTCACGACGTCGACGACGGGCGGTGAGTCGGGCCGCACCGGCGATCTCTTGGCCGCCGGGGCGATGTTCTCCTGGAGCGCCTACTTCATCGCGTCGAAGCGGTCGAAAGGCCATGTCACACCGACCGAGTTCACCGCCGGCACCGCCGCCTGGACGGCGCTCATCGTCACGCCGCTCGGGTTCGCTTTCGGTCAGGACATGTCGCTGCCGTCGGCGAAGAACTGGGCGCTGATCGGAGCGATGGCGGTCGGGTCCGGGATCATCGGCCACGTCCTCATGAACTGGTCGCTCGTGCGGATCCCGCTGTGGGTCGGCTCGACCTTCACCCTGCTGATCCCCGTCTTCTCCGCTCTGATCGCATGGGTCTTCCTCGACGAGGCGATCGTGGCGCGTCAGGGCCTGGCGATGGCGGTCGTGATCGGGGCGCTCGCCGTCATCGTGCGCAATCAGTCGAACGCGGCCCGCGCTGCCGCCGCGCACCGTGAGGTCCTCGACTCGGCTTCGACGGCGCCCGATCCGACCGCTTCGGCGCCGTCGTCCGCACCGACTCGCCCGGCTCAGCCCGGTACGAACACGTGAGCTGGCGCAGCACCTCGTGCCGCCCGGGCCTCACCAGAGCACCCGCCCAGCGGGTGACCACATCGCCCGACACAGAATCGGGCGAGGGCTCAGCCGAGGACGGGGACCGTCTTCATCGCCTCCTCGATATCGGCGTCGGGCAGGTCGTAGTCGACCATCTCGCCTGACAGGTACTTCTCGTAGCTCGTGAGATCGAGGTGTCCGTGGCCGCACAGTGCGGTGAGGATGACCTTCTCCTCACCCGACTCCTTGCATGCGAGCGCCTCTCGGATCGCCGCGGCGATCGCGTGGGTCGGCTCGGGCGCCGGGACGATGCCCTCGCTCTTCGCGAACTCGATGGCAGCAGAGAAACACTCCGTCTGCGGGATGGAAATCGCCTCGACCAGACCCTCCTCGTACAGGTGAGACACCAGCGGCGCCATGCCGTGATAGCGCAGACCACCAGCGTGGATCGGCTCGGGAACGAAGCTGTGGCCGAGCGTGTGCATCTTCATCAGCGGCGTCATCCCCGCCGAATCACCGAAGTCGTAGCGGTACTCGCCCTTGGTCAGGGTGGGGCACGCAGCCGGCTCGACGCACCGGATCGTCGGGTTCATCTTGCCGGCCATCTTCTCGCGCAGGAACGGGAACGACAGTCCGCCGAAGTTCGATCCGCCACCCGTGCATCCCACGAGGACGTCAGGCTGCTCGTCGACCTTGGCCAACTGGAGCAGGGCTTCCTCGCCGATGATCGTCTGGTGCATCAACACGTGGTTCAAGACCGAACCGAGCGCGTAGCGAGCATTCGGGTCTTCGACGCACATCGCGACCGCCTCGGAGATCGCGATGCCGAGAGATCCGTTGTGGTCGGGGTTCTCGGCAAGCAGCTGCCGGCCGAACTCGGTCAGCTCCGACGGGCTCGAGTGCAGCGTGGCGCCCCAGATCTCCATCATCGTCTTGCGTCCGGGCTTCGCCTTGTACGAGGCCGCCACCTGCCAGACCTCACACTCCATCCCGTACTGCGCCGTGGCGAACGCCAACGCCGAGCCCCACTGGCCCGCACCGGTCTCGGTGGTCAGCTTCGTGATGCCTTCCATGTGGTTGTAGTAGGCCTGGGGCACCGACGTGTTCGGCTTGTGCGAACCGGCCGGGCTGACGCCTTCGTACTTGTAGTAGATGCGCGCCGGGGTGTCGAGCATCTGCTCGAGCCGACGAGCACGGAAGAGTGGGGTCGGACGCCAGATCTTGTAGACGTCGAGGACCTCACCGGGGATGTCGATGTACCGCTCGGTCGACACCTCCTGCTCGATGAGCGCCATCGGGAAGAGCGGTGCGAAGTCCTCCGGGCCGGCGGGTTCGTGCGTACCGGGATGCAGCGCCGGAGGTGGCGGAGTCGGGAGGTCGGCGACGATGTTGTACCACTGAGTGGGCATCTCCGACTCGTCGAGGAGGATCTTCTTCGGGGTCTCTTTGCCAGCCATGTAGTTTGAAGGTAGCTCACCTCACTCGATCAGGAATCATGGGACTCTTCACACGCAAAGCAGACAGCAAGGCCGAGCTCGAGTCGATGAAGGCCGACCTGCGCTCGATGCGCGAACGCCTCGACGCAGCCGACGCCGCGAAGGCGAAGCTCGCTGAACGGGTCGGCAAACTCGACGCCCAGAACAAGCGGCTGACATCCGAGGTCGCCAGCGTCGACACCAAGGTCGGCACCGTCGAGGGGTCGACGGCCAGCGCTCGGTCACTCGACGAGCTCCGCAGCGAGATCGGCAACGACGTCGCTCGACTCGACGGACTCACCGCACAGATCGAACATCTCGGCGCTCTGCTCGACGAGCAGCGCACCAGCGCGTCGGAGGCGAGGACCGCGTCGTTCCCCGCACCGAGCGGGCCTGCGATGAATCAGCTTGCCGCGCAGCTTGCCGAACTGTCCGCCCTCATCGGCGAACAGCGCACCCAGATCGCCGATGTGGCTCTCGTCGCGACCGACGCCGCCGAGCGGACCACGGCGGCCGAGACGAAGATCGCCGGATTCGACCGCACCCCGGCACGACATGCCGACGACGAGATCCGCCAACAGGTCGGTCAGCTCGCCGAGAAGGTTGCGTCGATGGACTCACGTATCCACCAGGTCAGCCTCGAACTCACCAACCAGCTCACCGAGCTGAGCGGCGAACTCGATGCGTCGGCCAGCCGCAACGGTGCCGTCGATTCCGATGCGATCATCGCCGAGATCGAAGGACTGATGGCCGCCCGCATCGACTCGCACGTGGTCGACATCACCGGCGGTCAGGAGCGCCTGGCGGCCGAACAGGCTCGCCATGCGATCTCGTTCCGCCAGGAACTCGCCGACCTCGCCGACCGCCTCCGTCGCCCCACCACCCACTGACTCACTCGGGGCCGCGATGCCGAGCCCCGGCGGACATGCGAGCTGGCGCTGCGCCCAGCGCGGCGCGACCTCTCAGCACGGCCCGAGCCCGAGCCCCGCCCTCCATGGCAGGCTCACCACCGGTCCGTCAGCCGTCGGTCGCTTCCTCGGCTTCCTCGGCTTCCTCGTCCTGGTCCACGTCGTCGAGCAGGTCGGCGTCGGTGTCGTCGAGCGCAAGCTCGGACGCGATCGACAGCTCGATCGCCTGGCTGACCAGATCGAGGTAGCCCTCGAAGTCACCGTCGAGGCGAGCGGCGTCGGCGTCGGCGAGCAGCTCGCGGATCCGAGCGTTCTCCTCGTCGACGTCGAGCGGGATGCCCAACTCGTCGGGGTCGTCCTCGCCGGTGATCGGCGCCGCGCCCGGAGGCGCCTCGTAACCGGGGAACAGTTCCGCCAGCGCCGCGTCGATCGAATCGGTCAGGACCGACCGCTCGTCGTAGGTGACGATCACGCCTCGGAACTCGGTCACGTCGGCGACCTGCTGGCTGTCGGTTGCCACACTCACGTAGTACGGCCGCACGTAGACCAGGCCGCCGGCGACCGGAATCGCCTGCAGGTCGCCGAACCGCACGGATGTGCCACCGTCACCCTGGTTGTCACGCGAGATGCGCAACGAGATCTGCCGGGTCGACTCGGCGCTCGACGCCACGCGCAGCGGGCCGTCGGGCAGCGATTCGCCGCGCGCCGGGCGCACCTCGTAGCTCGTGAGGGTGCCGTAGCTGTCGGGGTCGGACGACGCGACCATGTACGCCTGCAACTGCGTGCGCTGGTCGGCGGTCGAGAACTCGACGAAGGGTCGGAAGATCACGAACTCCTCGTCGGCCGGCTCGCCCGGGGCACTGGTGTCGAAGAACGTGTAGTACGGCACGAACCGTTCGACGTCGGACTCACTCGCGAACGTGGTCGAGGCCGCCGTGACCGGCTGAACCGCACCGGTGCTCGCCGCCCGCTGACCGGGAGCGATGCCGGGAGCCTGAGCAACCGACCACGCGCCGTCGCGCCGGAAGAAGTCGGCGGCCGAGATCCGGTACTTCGAGTACCGGTCGGTCTGCACCCGGAAGAGATCCTCGGGGTAGCGAAGGTGGTCACGCAGATCGTCGGGCATCTCGGCGAAGTCGCTGAAGAGGTCGGGGAAGGCCTGCTGCCACGCGCTGATGATCGGGTCGACCTCGTCGACGACGTAGAGGGTCACGTCGCCGGTGTACGCATCGACCACGGCCTTGACGCTGTTGCGCACGTAGTTGTCGCTCGCGCTGATCCCCGAATCGCGTGAGAGCTGCACTCGCCCGACGCTCTCGGAGTACGGGTAGCGCGAGGTCGTCGTGTAGGCATCGACGACCCAGACGACGCCGCCGTCGAGGGCGACCGGGTACGGGTCGGCGTCGTAGGAGAGGAACGGTGCGAGCTTGCGCAACCGGTCGTCGACGTCGCGCACCCACAGCATCTGAGAATCGCTCTCGATGGCGCCCGACAGCAAGACGTTGCGGTCGAGGAACGCGAGTGCGAACGATGCCCGGCGGGCGAACGAGCTCATCTCCACGCCCAGCTCGCCCTGGTACTCGGTGGGCCCTGCGTCGTCGGGCTGATCTTCGTCGTCGTCGCGTACCTCGTCGCAATCGTTCTCCGACGACTCGGAGTTGGTGATCGCGTAGCCACCGACCTCGGGGCTGAAGTACAGCTCGGGCTGATCGAGGTCGGGAATCGTGTACGCCGGCCGACTGCCCGACACCGAACTGGCAGGAGCGACCACGAGGCCACAGCCATGCGTGTTGATCAACCGCAGGCTCTGCCAACTCCGGTTGGGCACACCGTTGAGGTCGAGTTCGAGCGCTGCGACCAAGACCTGTTCGGCACCGTCCTGGGACGTGGAATCCAGCGCGTACCGGTCGACGTCGAGGTCGGCGATGGTGAGCCCCGCCTCGCGGCCCTCGTCGAAGATGAAGCGGTTCTCGGTCTGGCTCGGGTTGAGAAGCCGGACGTTGTCGAACGCATCGGCCTCGGCACGCAGGTCGGCCAGTTCGATGTCGTCGAACGTCACCGCGTTCCGCTCGACCTCGGCGAGGCCGTACGCCTCACGGGTGGCGTTCACGTTGCGGGCGATGAACTCCGCCTCCTTGGCCTCCTGGTCGGGGCTCACGACCAGACCCTGGATGATCGCCGGGTAGATCACGCCACCGACGATCGACACGATCAGCCACAGCGCCGAAGCGATCACCGGGGCCCGGAACGAACCGGTCTTCGCAACCGAGAAGTACAGCAGCGCGGTGAGGACCGCCACGAGGATCAACAGCATCAGCGCAGGCAAGCGCGCCTGGACGACCGAGTAGGTAGCGCCTTGGACGATGCCGGTCTGGGCGTTGGTGAGTTCGTAACGGTCGAGCCAGTAGTCGCCCGCCTTGAGGATCGCGAGAACGCCCAACAGGATGCCGACATGGGTCTTGGTGGCCGCACGGATCACGGGGACCGGTGACACGAACACGACACCTCCGTTGAGGATGTGCGCGGCGATGGTGAGAAGCAGCGTGACCACGACTGCTGCGAACATCCAGTCGAGCACGAAGGTGAGGAACGGCAACTCGAACACGTAGAAGCCGATGTCGCGTTCGAACTGTGGGTCCGCCGCACCGAAGCTCTGCGAGTTCCGGAACAACAGATACTCCTGCCAGCGAGCGATCGCCGGTGCGGCCAACATCAGAGCGAAGAGACCCGCTGCCGCATAGCGCACGAGACGTAGACGACGCCCGAAGATCTCGTGGAACCGTTCGACGTACGGGTGGACGTTCGCCGGGAACGCGTCCGGCGCCGACCGGTCGGCCAGGTACAGGTTGAATCCCGCCATCAGCGCGAAGACCGCGAAGAAGACGACGAACAGCGTTGCCTGTGCCCCGATCTGACCCCAGAACACGTCGGTGCGGCCGAGCGCGTCGTGCCAGAGGTAGTCGACGTAGAACCGTGCGATCGCACGACCGAAGATCATGATGAACAGAACGATCGCCCCGAAGACGATCAGGAGGCCGCGGCCGCTGAAGCGTCGTCGCGAGCTGTCGGCCGGAAGGTCCGAGGAGCGCCGCATTGGCGCTGAGATTACCGGCCGACCGGCACCAACATGCAGCGACAGCCGGGATGACCCGGAGTCGTCGTGTGACCGGTCGGGAACGGCTGGCCGCTCGCGACGGGCCCTTCGAGGCGATTGTCGTCGCAGTCGGCGCACGCCTGCTGATCGGGATCAGGCGTCCAGACCGTCGGCGTGTCGGGGTCGAGCGACAACAACACACCCTGACCGTGGGCCGTCCGCAGGACATCGTCGAGTTGTTCTTCGATGTGCTGTGTCTTGAACTCTCGATACACGGCGCGCACCTTCTTGGTGATCGTCGTGTTGTCGCCGTCGCCGTCGATCACGGAGCGTTCGAGACGGTCCCGCAGCGGATCGACCAGCCACTGACCGATCATCGCCGACGCCTGGTCGACCGCTTCGGTGGCGGCCGCCTTGCGGAGACGCACGACTCTGCCCGACTTCGTCGACGAAGCGCCGGCATTCGCGGCGAGCAGCAGGTCGTCGGCGAGCATCGACGCATAGCGGCCGGTGTGCTCGGGTGCCCAGGGCAACAGATCGTCGAGAGTGCGAACCGGATCGCTGCGGCGGAGAGCGTCGAGGACTTCGTTCTGCTCGTCGGCGAGGACACGCTTGAGCTTGCGTGCGCTGGCCACGATGAGCGGGGTCAGTTCTGCCCGACGCAGGTCGAACACCGTGACGCTCTGCTCGTCGCTCTCGGTCTCCATGGCGTCCGTGGAGGTGCCCGACACGGGCTCGAGATCAGCTCGGATCCTCAGGTCGTCGGCCCGGTCGTCGTCATCGGCATCGGCATCGTCGTCGGCGTCGGCATCGGCCGACGGCGCATGTGACTCATCACGCAGACGCGCGAACAGGTCGACGACGACGTCGTTCGAGGTCTCGGCTGCGGTCGCGGTCTCGACGGTTTCGGCCGCGACGGTCTCGACCCCGTCGGACTCGTCGGCGTCGATGCTGTCGGACTCATCCGCGTCGATGCTGTCGGACTCGTCGGCGTCGATGCGGTCGGCCTCGACACGCGCGTCATCGGGGGTCTCGGCTTCCATCGAATCGTCGACGAACTCGTCGTCCGTCTCGGCGACCGGGTCCGTGTCGAAATCCTCCTCGGCGGCACTCGCCTCGGTCGCATCGGCCGAGTCGCGGTCCGATTCTGCACTCGCGTCCACAGTCGTGACGTCAGAGCCGGAGTCAGGGCCCGATCCCAAGCCCGACCCCGAGTCAGACCCCGAGTCAGAGCCCGATCCGGTGCCGGAGTCAGAGCCCGAGCTGGCGTCGAGGTGATCCGTGCGCCCGAAGATGTGGATCTCGGCGTCGGGTCGATCGTCGCGCTCGGCGTCGGCCGACTCGGTTTCGTCCGCATCGCTCGAATCCGCAGCTTCGCTCTCGGAGTCGAGGTCGTCGGCCGCTTCGGCCACGACGGGCTGGTCGTCGTCCGACTCGGTGGTGCCGGGGTGGCCGGCATCGTCGACGGCGGCCCGCGCCACCATCACCGGTACGGGTCCCGTGGACGGAGACAGGTCGACGTACTCGTCGGGCTCGCCGAGCGGCTGCATCTCCGACACGACATCGACGGCGACCAGCCGCGCACGTTCGAAGGATTGCATCAAGCGGTCGCGTCCGTGGATCAGTTGCTCGATCTGCTCGCGAGCGAGCTCGCGGCGCCGAGCCAGTTCGCTCAGCACGCGTTCGCGGTAGGCACGAGCCTCGTTGACCATCTCGCGACCCTGCTGTTTGGCCATCGCCAGTTCGGCTTCGGCGTCGTTGGCCGCATCGGCGCGACGACGCGAGGCTTCGAGCCCGGCCTCTTCGCGGACGCGTGTCGACTCGTCGCCCGCCTCCATCAACATCTGCGCCGCCGACTGCTCGGCCTTCTCCCGGATCTCGTGCGCACTCTCGCGTGCCGTGGTCAGGACGCGCGTCGTCTCCTCACCGAGAAGACGGGTGAGGGCTTCGTCGTCGAGTTGCGCCGTGTCGAGGCTCGGCGCAGCCTGCGCGGCTTCGAGTTCTCGCTCGAGGAAGATCTGCCGCTCCTGCAGACGACCGAGCTCGGCCGACACCATGCGGAGGAACTCGCGGACTTCGCCTTGGTCGAAACCACGACGACCGGTGGAGAAAGCCGCCTCGGCCACCTGCGCGGGCGACGCAGGATCGGGACGGGAGAGAGACATCGCCATACCACAAACGGTAGGCGCAACCAACCGCTCGGTGGTGGAGGGTGGGCGAATTCGACGTCGGAACGACGAGTCGGTCTGCGTCCGAGCCGATCGCCGTCAGCCGGTCGACCGCGGGACGAGCGGGTCGCCACCCAGTTCGAGCAGGACGGAAAGAGCCTCCTGGAGGTTGCCGACCTTGATCAAGACGACGTCGCCGTCGCCCGCGGCGTTCAGGCACTCGATTCGACAGATGCCGTCGTCGGGTTCGTCGGGGTCGACGGGCGAGAACTCGATCTGTGTCGCCGGCACGAGGAACACGTCGACGCCGTGCTGGTGGACGGCATTGACCTTCTGTTCGAGCCCACCGATCGGCCCGACCGTCCCGTCGAGGCCGATCGTGCCCGTGACCGCGATGTTGCGCCCGCCCGTCAGGTCACCCTCCGTCAGTTCGTCGATGAGCGCGAGCGTGAAGGCCAGACCCGCCGACGGGCCGCCGATGGTCTGGGTGTCGATCGAGACGTCGAAGGGCAGATCGACGGTGCGCGTGTCGAAAGCGGCGAACCCGACGATGATCCGATCCGGATCGGTCGGATCGACGGAGAGTTCCACGTCGAGGGTGAGCGTGTCGTCCTCGCCCGGCCGGTCGATCGTCATCTCGATCACGTCGCCTGGCTCGTTGTCGGCGATCGCCGCGCTCAGGTCCTCGATCGTCGAGACCGGTTCGCCGTCGACCTCGAGAATGGTGTCGGCCGGTTCGAGCACATCGGCTGCGGCGAACTGCTCGTCACAATCGAAGCCGTCGGCGGACACCTCGAGACACAGCAGATCTTGCACCACGACGGCCCCGAGTTCGATCTCCGGCTCGTACCCGGCGGCCTGGAGCGCCACGAACTGCGCCTCCTGCGTTGCGGTCCGCATCTGCTCGAGGCTGATCTGTCGGTTCTGGGTCGCTGTGAGTCGCCCGTTGCGACCCTCCTCGGTCAGAGGGTCGACGGCCGGGTCGCTTCTCCCCATCAACCACGACAGGACGGATTGGCGTGGAGCGCTGACGGTGACGAAGAAGAAATCGTGTGAGGTGTCGAAGACTTCGACCTCGGGCGGCAGGTCGCCGTACACGACCAGGTCGTTCACCGACTCGGCGGATGCAGGGATCCGGGCGTACGGGGCGGGTTGCTGCTCGTCGAGACGGACGTTCTCGGTGCGAGCCACGACCTCGGACGGCACCAGTGCACTGGCTGCGACCAGGATCAGCCCGATCAACGACAACGCAGCGAGAATGCCTGCCCACCACCGCGGCTTCGGTGCGCTGAGTACCATGTCGGTTGTCGTGTCGGTCACTGATTTCACCACTGCTGCCGGTTGGATGGCCGGGCTCGCCATTGCGGCGCTCGTGCTGGCCGGTTGGCGCCAGACTGCCAGAGCCGTCCCCCGTTCACCACGCGCGGCTCCGAAAGTCGGCCGGCCCCGGGTCCCGATCGGTATCGCCGAGACGACCGTTCCGCTCTACAAGGCACCCAATCCGATCCGCCGAGTGTTCGCCGCCGTGGCGAGCGCCGGGATCGGTGTCCTCATCGGTGTGATCAGTGCGATCGTCATCGCATTCGGCGCCGCCTACATCGTCGTGACGCTCACCGACCTGCTCAAGTCCTGACCCCCTCGTCGTCCTGACCCGCTTGACGTTCTGACCTGCTCGGCTCACCGTGGACGCAGACCTCCCCAACGCTGCGCAGCGGCGCCGTGCCGTCACCATCGCGGGGCACACGGGCGACCTGGCAACGGCGCGCGCCGCTCTCACCGACGACGACTCCGGCGTGCGCAACGCTGCCCTGGGCGCCCTCGAACGGCTGGGTAGGCTGACCGATGATGAGCTGGTTGCCGCGTTCGGTGATCCGACAGTCGATGTGCGGCGCCGAGCGGCCGAGGTCGCCGCGACCCACCCCACCGTCGATCTCGTCCCACTGCTCGACGACGTCGACGCTCGCGTGATCGAAGTCGCCGCCTGGTCCTGCGGCGAACACGAATCGGGTCGATCCGAGATCGTCGAGCGCCTGCTGTCGCTCGCGACCGACGCCGACGAACCGCTGGTGCGCGAGTCGGCGGTCGCGGCGCTCGGCGCGATCGGCGACGAACGCGCGATCGAGGTCGTCATCGCCGCCACGTCCGACAAGCCCGCGGTGCGACGCCGAGCCGTCCTGGCCCTCGCGCCGTTCATCGGCCACGACGATCGCGGTGACGACGTCGACGAGGCCATCGACCGAGCGCTCGAAGATCGCGACTGGCAGGTTCGTCAGGCCGCCGAGGATCTCCGCCGGATCACGGCCGAATGAGGCTCTGACCGGACCAGCGGGAAGATCCGACGGCGCCCGATCAGAGGGTGATGCGGTAGAGGTTCGTCTCGCGGATCTCGAACCCGATCCGCTGGTACAGCCGGTTCGCCGCCTCGCGTGAGGGCCGGCTGGTGAGGCTGACGTTCTTCGCTCCACGACGGCGTGCCTCGTCGAGTGCCGCCTCGTTCATCAAGCGTCCGACGCCGTGCCCGCGTGCCGCCTCGTCGACGACGACGTCTTCGATCCAGGCCTTCATCCCGGTCGGGATCCGGTAGAACGCGAGTGTCAGGCTGCCGAGGATCTCGCCATCGACGCGAGCGAGGATCACCGAGGTGTCGGCGCCTTCGACCAGATCGGTCAGGAGTTCACGGCTCGGCGGCGGTGACGACGACGACAGCTGCGGGATCAACCGTTCGAACGCAGCCATCAGTTCGTCGTCGACGCGCTCGGCGATCTCGATCGTGGCAGCGGTGGAGGAATCAGAACCCATCGGGCCACGATACGCGCCACGACCCGCCACCCGGCCTGATGCCGTCCCGCAGATCGAGCCGTTGCTCACCGGTAGCCTTCGCAGCGTGAGGATGGAACATGTCCGGATGCTCGCCGAGCCCGAACTCCAGCGCCCGGTGCTGATCGCCGGCTTCACCGGTTGGAACGACGCCGGCGACGCTGCGTCGAACGCACTCACCACGATGATCGAGGCGTGGGGCGCCGACGCACTCGCTGAGATCGATCCCGAGGTCTTCACCGATTTCGCCACCATCCGGCCCCAAGTCCGCCTCGACGACGAACGCAACCGCTCGATCGTGTGGCCGACGGTCGGCATGTGGTCGGTGTCGCTGCCGGGCACCGACGTGATCCTCATGCTCGGCCCCGAGCCCGCTCTGCGCTGGCGCGGGTTCTGCGAGCAGATCGTGGGTGTCGCTCAGCACTTCGGCGCCACCATGGCCGTCTCGCTCGGCGCCCTTCTCGCCGACGTGCCGCACTCTCGGCCGGTCCCGCTCATCGGCACCGCTTCTGACCCCGATCTCATCGAGCGGTTCGAGCTGCAGCGCTCGCAGTACGAGGGCCCGACCGGCATCGTCGGCGTCCTGCACGACGCACTCCACCGCACCGGGTTGCCGACGGCGTCGCTGTGGGCGGCCGTGCCGGGGTACGCATCACAGGTGCCGTCACCCAAGGCGTCGATGGCCCTCGTCGAGCGGACCTGTTCGATCATCGGGACACCGGCCCCGCTGTCGGGCCTCGCCCCCGGGTCGGTGGAGTACGACGCCCGTGTCGCCGCGCTGATCGGTGACGACGACGACATGGCCGAGTACGTCGCCCGCCTCGAGCAGATGGCCGACGAGTCCGAGCCGAACGACGACGACCTCACCGCCGCCCCACCGATCGACCCCGACGAGCTCATCGACGAAGTCGAACAGTTCCTCCGCGACCAGGAGTAACGCCCCGGGTCAGACCCCAAACGTTACGGGTAACGCCCCGGGTCAGACCCCAAACGTTACGGCGGGTCACTCGGGGCGCCAGACTTCGGGGCGGACGGGATCGAACGTGGCGTCGGAGTACTCGCGGTCGATCGCGGCGAACGCCATCGGCCCCCACCAGCCGGCACCGGCCGTCGCCTCGGGCAGAGCATCCCGGGCGAACCAACCGACATCGGCGGTCTCGAGCGGGTGCGGTGTCAGTTCGCCGCCGGTCGCGGTGCAGTGGAACAGCAGCATGTACATGCCGAAGCGGCTGAAGCCCATCCGTTGGCCGTCGACCACACCGAGCAGTCGCTCGACGTCACAGTCGATCCCCGCCTCTTCGCTCACTTCCTTCGCAGCGACCTCGGCCGGAGAATATCCGACGTCCGCCCAACCGGTCGGGTAGAGCCAGATTCCCGAGTCCTTGCGCTGGACGAGCAGAATTTCGCCGTCCGCGTTGCCGACGATCGCGCCGACTGCGGTCTTCGGGGTGACATACCCCGGCACGCCTTCACCGATCGACTCCATCCACTCGCCGACGAAGTGGTCGGGTTCGATCACCGCATCGGAATCGCCACGCGCTGCAGCCTTGATGTCAGCAGCCACATGGAGCACTTCCTCGAAGCGCTCGCGCTCGTACAGGTTCTCGGTGAAGGCCAGGCCGGTCCGGGCGATGCCCGCCAGGGTCTCACTCCAGCGCGCCAGATCACGAGCCGAGCCCGGCGCACCATCCTGATCCGAGGCATCCGCAGTCACGTCGCCAACCTATGCGGTCACTGGACGATGTGGAGCAACGCCTTCTGGATCTCTTTGCGATGCGGCGTGTTCGTGACGAGTTCGCCCGAGCGGGTGCGCACGTAGAACGTGTCGACCACCTCGATGCCGATCGTGTGGATCGTGGCGTGGCGGATGTCGAGACCGACCTCGCTCAGCGCCTTCGTGATCCGGTGCAGGATGCCGATCTTGCTGACTGCACGGATCTCGATGACCGTCGCGTTGCTCGATCCGCCTTCGATGAACTTGACCTTCGGTGGGCCCGGCGAGTCGGCCTGCAACTTGCGTCGACGACGATAGGTCGTGGCACGTTCGTCGAGACGAGCCTCGATCGCCAATCGGTGGTCGAGGCCTTTGCGCAGATCGCTCTTCAGCGAACGCCAGTTGATCTCGCCGGTCGACGAGACGACGCGGAACTGCGACGCCGCCATGCCGTGCTCGTCGGAGTGGGCGCGAGCGGTGAGCACGTCGAGTCCGTGCAGCGAGAGCACGCCGGCGACCTGTCCGAAGGCGCCGGTCGAGTCGGGGCTGACGATGGTGACCAGGTCGCCGTCACGCGAGATGTCGACATCGCCGACCGCCATCTTCGCGAGCGTGTCGGCGTCGGGGAAGAGCCGCCACGTGATCTCCGACGCAGCGCCCCCGCCGAGGACGTGAAGAGTGCGATCGCACAGTTCGTCGATCAGGCCCGCCTTCCAGCTACCCCACGCCGACGAACCGGTGGCCTTCGAGTCGGCTTCGGTGAGCGCTTTCAGAAGCTCGAGCCGCTCGGTCGTGCTCACCAGGCCCGCGACGAGGTCGATCGTCGCCTCGTCGGTCAGGTCACGGCGCATCGCCACGTCGGAGAGAAGCAGGTGGTGCTCGACCATCGCCACGAGTGTCTCGACGTCGTCACGGTCGTAGCCGAAGCGCGGTGCGATGTCGCGGACCAGATCCATGCCCACCTCGGTGTGGTCGCCCGGGTACCCCTTGCCGAGGTCGTGCATCAGCGCGCCGATCACGAGCAGGTCGGGCCGAGCGACGTCGTCGGCGAGCTCGGCGGCGTTCGCTGCGGCCTCCCATAGGTGTCGGTCGACGGTGAAGCGGTGGTAGGCGTTGCGCTGCGGTTTGGACCGGACGGGCTCCCACTCGGGGAGCAACCGCGAGACGAGTTCCGACTGGTCGAGCGCTTCGAGCACCGGAATCGCCCGGTGGCCTTCGAGCAGCAGGGCCACGAGTTCGGTGCGCGCACCGACGGGCCAGTCGCCGTGCCAGACCTCGACCTCGGCGTGCATGCGTTCGAGCGTCGCTCGCCCGATCCGGCAGTCGTTGCGCGCTGCAGCGACCGCGGCCTGCAAGATGAGTGTCGGGTCGCGGCGCGGGTCGGCGCCGGGGGTGAGTTCGATCTCGCCGTTGCGCAAGACCACGCCCGGAGCAATCGGGCGGTCGTCGTGCGGGTCTCGCTCGACGACACGGTTCCACGCCTCGTCGCACAACCACGAGACGGTCCGACCGGCAGCAGCGACGTCGGCCATCATCGCGTCGGCGTCGGCCCAGCCGCCCGCAGCCGAGATCGCATCCTGGTCTTCGAGGCGCATCACGTCGCCGGGGCGCCCGGTCGCGAGGTGGAGCGCGACGCGTGCGCGCAGCAACATGTCGTAGCAGGCGTCGAGATCGCGCAGGTCTTGGTCGATCACATCGAGCCCGCTGGCGATCGCCCACCACACGGTCTGCACATCGCGCAGGCCGCCATGACCGTTCTTCAGGTCGGGCTCCAGGCGGTAGGCGACATCGGCCGACTCGGCCTGGCGGGCGCGCATGCGATCGCGCAGCGCCGACAGGTAGGAGGCACGATGTTTGCTCCACGACCTGTGCCCGCGCTCGACCACCTCGGCTGCGATCTCGGAGTCACCGGCGAGGAAGCGCGCCGTCAACAGCGCAGTCGCCGAGTCGAGGTCACCGTCGACGAGGTCGAGTTGCTCGTCGATCCGACGGACCGCGTGACCGAGCTTGACGCCCGAGTCCCACAGCGGGTACCAGAGCGCGCTCGCGATCGGTTCGATCTCACTGGCGACCTTGCGCTTCTTGGCGTCGTGGACGAGCAGCAGATCGAGGTCGCTGTACGGAGCGAGGTCGCCGCGCCCGTAGCCCCCGACGGCCAGCAGCGCGACGCGGCTCGTGGTCGGGTGCTCGGCGATCGCCTTCTCGAACAGGTCGATTACCCACTCGTCGGTGACGGTCGCCAGCGAGGTGCAGTACTCGCGACCACTGTGGCCCCTGGAGGCGACCTGATCGAAGTGGCCGGCGCGGTCAGCCGGCAACACGGTCACGTCTCGAGGTCGACGGTGAGCCCGAGTACGGCGAGGCGGATGCCGTCGTCGTCGGACCGGGATTCGATGAGGAGGGTTCCGTCCGGAGTGTCGATGGTCAGATCATACGCATCGATGTCCACGCCGAGGTTGTTCTCGAACGAAGGAGAGCGTTCGCCGACGATGGTGCTGTTGAACGGGTTCTCGCCGCCGATCGACTCGCCGGCCACGTCGAGGGTCTCGGGCTCGAAGCCGCGTTCGCCTTCGAGGCCGAAGATGTCGAGTTGCGCCGTGGCGTTCTCGACGACCGGCACGGGCAGGTCGACGCTGTAGGTGAACTCTGCCTGGGGGGCCACCCAGTCGAACGGGTCGGTGACGATGCGATGGCGCAGCGGGAGTTCGTCGTCGTCGACGACCACGACGAGGGCCCAGGCGCCGAACGAACCCTGGGTTTCCACGGAGGCGATGTTGGCGACGAGGTACTCCCCACCGCCACCGCGACCGATCAGGTCGGTCACGTCGACTCGGCTCAGGTACTGGGTGGAGTCTTCTTCGCCGAACTTGACGCGGGTGGCTTCGACATCGACGACCTCACCGGTCGGTGTGGCGATCATCGCGGTGAGTTGTCCGTCGGTCGGCACCGAGACCCCACGCTCTTCGAGGTCACCGGCCCAGAACAGGTGGGCCGACACGACCGTTGCGGTGTCGGAGATGTCGAGCACCGCTGTCGAACTGTTCGCCACGCCGAACTCGGGGACGACTCCGGTGAAGGTCATCGGGACGTCCCATCGGTTCACGACGGTGCCGATACCACCGATCACGGCGGTGCAGTCGATGTCCAGTTCGGCGGCAACGTCGCTGTCGCACGTCATCACCGTGTTGCCGGAGACGACCACGTCACCGCGCCCGACCGAGTTGTGGACGAGGGAGCGCGTGGCGACGATCGGTGCTTCGAACGGGACGGCGAGTGTGTCGCCGTCGATGGCGAGCTGTCCGACGACCGTCGACTCGAGGCCGAGGCGCACGGAGAGATCGACCGACGAGTTCGGCGGTACCGTGACGTCGCAGTACGGCGAGTCGTCGGCGGGGTCCTCGCAGACGGCATCGCCGGACGCCAGGTCGTCGAGCACGACGCCGCGTGGGAGCTGCAGTTCGACGTTCGCATCGACCGGGTCGGCCCCGTCGTTGGTGATCGAGACATCGATCGTGCCGGTGCCTCCGGCGAAGATCGGTGCGACGGTGTCGACGGTCGTGGTCAGCGACGACTCGAGCCCACCCACTGCGTCGGCGCGGAGGCCAGCGTTCATGACCAGGTCGATCTCGTTGGCCGGCCCGCTCGGGCGGAGTTCGATCTCGGTCGTCGGCGACACGGCGCCAGGGTCGGGGTCGGCGTCGTCGTTCGGGTCGTCGGTGACCGGATCGCCCGGGGTGCTCTCGACCGGGCGTCCGGGCTCCGCGAGTTCTCCGGAGACATCGGAGCCGACGAGGAGCGAGACGATGCCGATGACGACCAAGGCCAGCACCGCACAGATCGCTGCACCGATCGCAGCGGCGCCGAGCAGAGCTCCGGCTCGGCGAGCGTCGTCCGACCCCGCGGCCGCTTTTGGATCGGCGCCGAACGAGCGCGACGCGTTGGCCAGCGCTCGACGGTGCTGTTGCACGGTCAGACCGGTGATGCCGGGTGCGATCGCCGGCGGAAGTACGGTCGGAAGCGACGCCGCCATCGCGACGAGGCGCCTGCTGTCGTCACTGGTGTGCCGACGGGGCGCCGGTTGCGTCAGCGTCGGAGCGTCGGGGGCGACGCCCACGAACGGCTCGCCGGCCACCGGGGCCGCCGGAGCGGGCAGATCGGCTCGGTCGGGCACATCGGCGCCGACGATCGAATCGAGCGATGCAACGGCAGGCGCCGCTCCGGGCTGTTCGAGGTGGGCGATGACTCGACTCGAGTCGTTCGGAGAGAGGGCGTCGCGAACGTGGCCGCCGAGCAGAGAGACGAGTTCGGCATCGTCGTCGGCGAGCCCGTGGGCGTCTGCGTATTCGACGAGGAATGCGTCGGTGAGGCCGCGTTCGGCCGTTGCGACGAGATCGACGACCGCGTCCGCGGTGCGCCCCACCAGCGGGGAGACCTCGGCGGCTGTCGACTGCTCGACGTGGCTGTGCCAGAGAACGGTCTGCCACGGCTCGGGAAGCCGAGCGAACGCCTGCGCCATGATCTCCTGATCGTGGTCGGGCCCGGTCGTCGATGCCGTTCCCGCCGGGGTGGGTCCGTATCGACCGTCGGTGATCCGGCTGAGCGCGAGTGGCCGGAAGGAACGGATCTCGGGGTATCCCTCCGTCGACGACTCGTGCATCGCACCGCGCAGCGATTCCAGCGTCTTGGACAGCGTCCGCTTGGCCGATGGCGTGCGAGCCGGGAGGATCGCTCGGATCGCGCCTTCGTGACGGCCCAGCAACTCCGCCCAGGCAGCATCGTGGCCGGCGCGCGCCGCGTCGATCAGCTGTCGATCGCTGGGAAGTGTGGGTGCGTTGGTCATGTGTTCGGTCGGTCGTGTGGACGTCGCGCCGGTCGTGGCCCGACGACGCACATGTCGTTCGATGATTCATCGGCCCGATTGACACAACCTTGAGGCAATCGAGAGGGACCGTCACGCGTTCGACCGATTCCAGCGACCCGAACGCTGCGCCCCGACGGGTTACCTTGTCGGCGATGGTGCGCATCGGAACTGCCACCGGCCTGCTCGTCGCCGGAGCCCTGCTCACCGCAGCGTGCTCCGGCAGCGACTCCACCGAACCCGAACCGTCGGTCATCACCACCACGACCGAGGTCGCGCAGGTGCGCGTCGATGACGGCCTGTTGCGCTTCGGCGCGATCATCCCGACGACCGATGCCGGAGTCGGCGTCGCTCTCGAGCAGACGTTGCAGACCTCGGTCGCATCGATCAACGACTCGGGAGGTGTGCTCGGCAACGACGTGGAGTTGCTGGTCGTCGACGAAGGGACGACATCGGAATCGGCTGCGCAAGCCGTCAACGATCTGGTCGAGGCCGGTGTCGACGCGATCATCGGCCCGACGTCGTCCAACAACGCCGTGGGCGCGCTCGACGCTGCTGTGTCGGCCGGGATCGTGACCTGCTCGCCGACGGCCGGGGCGATCTCACTCGACTCCTTCCCCGACGACGGGCTCTTCTTCCGCAGCATCGCTACCGACTCCCTGCAAGCCGTCGCCATCGCGCAGCAGGCTCAACTCACGGGCGCCACACGCATCGCGATCGTCCACGTCGACGACGCTTACGGCCGCCCGTACGCCGAGGCCGTGTCCGCCCAGATCGACTTCGCCGAGGTGACGACGGTCTCGATCGCAGTCGGCGAGACCGATCTCGGCAACGAACTCACTGCGGTCCGCCTCAGCGAAGCCCCGGTGCTCGTGGTGGTCGGCAGCGGCCGCGACACCGCCACGTTCCTGACGGCACTGGCGGCCAGCGAGGTCGGCGCAGGCATCACCGACATCATCGTGAACGACGCCGCTCGCAGCGTCGACGCCCGCCAGGCCCGTGCCGAGCTGCCGGCTGCGTTGCGCGACCGGATCCTCGGTGTTGCGCCTCAGATCGTGATCCCCGCCCGTTCCGAGGACGAACCGCCACCGCTCCCCTTCGCTGCGCAGGTCGACGATTGCGTCAACCTCATCAGCCTGTCGGCCGTCCAGGCCCAGACCGATTCACCCGAGGATCTGGCCACGCAGATGTCGTCGGTGTCGTCGGGCGGTTCGGTGTGTCGTGACTTCGCCGAGTGTTCGACACGTCGGGCCGAGAATCGCGAGATCGACTACAACGGCGACACCGGCATCACCGACCTCGGTCGCAACGGCGACCCGAGCCGGGCGCGATTCGACCTGTTCCGCTTCGACGAGGAAGGCGGCGACGTGGTTCCCGAGACCGGCGCGATCCAGTTCGTGGCCGCGTTCGATTCGCTCTAGTCACGGGCGCGTCAGGTCGGCGCCCCGCGACTGATTCAGACGATGTTCTCGATCGCGTCCAGGTAGCCGACGTAGAACGCACCGAACTCTCCGTAGAGCGCCGAGCCCTCGTCGAAGCGCATCGTGTACACGACTTCCTTGATGACGTCGGGGCTCTGCGCGAACAGGGTGACGCCCCATTCGAAGTCGTCGAGTCCGGTCGAGCCGCTGATGACCTGAGCGATCTTGCCAGCGAACGCACGACCGCTCTTGCCGTGCTCCATCATCATCTCCTGGCGACGTTCGTACGGCGTGGAGAACCAGTTGGCGTGGCTCTCGCGCTTCTTGCTCATCGGGTAGAAGCAGAACGCGTTGAGGCCCTCCGGCGGGATGATGGGATGGAGGCGGCCGCGCAGCATCTCGATCGGCATGCCCTTCGCGTATTCGCTCACCTCGGTGATCGACACGTAGCTGTCGTGGATGTCGAGGCCGGCGCGTTGCAGGTCGGTCTGCAGGGCGCGCAGGGTTCGCCAATCGGCGCAGAGGGCCATGAAGCACATGTCGGCCTTGTGCCCGAGCATGGCGGCGGTGATGACCTGGCAGTCAGCGGCCTCGGCGGTCTTCACGGCGGCGATCACCGCTTCACGATCGGTCGACGGCGTCGGCCTCGCCATGAGGTGGACAACACTCAGACCGTCTTCCATCAGCATGCCCCCACGCTACCCACCGACCCGGTCCCCCACCGGCGCGTACGTCGGACATCGGGTGTCTGACACCCACTGTTCGGAATCGGTCAGCGGAGGCGTTCGGGGCTGTAGACGTTGAACTCGTCGCCGCGCACGAAGCCGGCGAGGACGAGGTTCCCTCGCCGGGCCGCGTCGACGGCGAGCGAGGTCGGGGCACTGACGGCCACCAGCGTCGAGAAACCGGCCGCCCACGCCTTCTGGACCATCTCGATGCTCGCTCGGCCGCTGACGAAGAGGCCGGTTCCGGTGGCCGGGAGGCTCGGCAGGTCATGACTGCCGATCGACTCGGCGGAGAGCGCGAGCGCGCCGATCACTTTGTCGACCGCATTGTGGCGTCCGACGTCTTCACGTGTGAGCAGGATCCGACCGTCGCGATCGAACGCTGCAGCAGCGTGGACCGAGCCCGTCGTGGTGAACAGACCCTGACCATCTCGGACCGCCGCAGGGATCGAACCGATCACGTCGAGATCGATCGGTGCAGTGTGCGGCAACGGGTCGAGGCGAGCGCACAGGTCGTCGATCTGCTCGCTCCCACACCAACCGCAACTCGACGAGACGTTGCCGAGGCGCGGGGTCGGCGTGGGCGCCCGACCGCCGGTCTCGACGGTGACCATGTTGAACTCGGAATCGACCGCGCTGCCGTCGGCGCAGTACCGGACGCCGACCACGCGGGCACCCCCCAGCAGCCCTTCGGTGTGACAGAAGCCGACCGCCAGTTCGTAGTCGTGCCCGGGAGTACGCATCGTCGTCGAGACGGGCGTGCCGTCGAGTTGGATCGACATCGGTTCTTCGACGATGAGTTCGTCGGGCCGGCGCTTCGATGCGCGCTCCCCCGGTCGGCCGACCACGCGCGTGACGATCATCCGTTCGGTGCGGCGGCGGCTCACGATCGATCGTCCACCGAGGCGACGTCCACCGGGGCGAGGCGCTGGGTGAGCATGTCGGCGAACGTGTCGACCGAGCCCTCGGTGGTGCCGAAGTAGAACGACGGCTCGATCAGTTCGAGTTCCATGACCACGAACGACTCGGTTCCCGTCGCGTCGCGCAACGGTGCGATGTCGACTCGAGCGAACACGATCTCGCCGAGCGCCGCCACTGCGTCGGTGGCGAGCACCGCTTCGGCGAGTGCGAGTTCGGCGCCGCTCGGCGTGCGAGCCGTGATGTCTTCGACGGCGAACAGATCGCCTTCGCGCTCGACCTCGGTGGTGGTGAGGATCGCTCCCTTGCGGAACGCGTGGCTGAGGACGAGGCGGCCGTCAGGCCCGGCGACGAAGCAGTGCGCTGTCTCGCCGCGCTCGTCGAGCAGGTCGAGGTACGGCTGGACCATGGCGACGCGGCCCTCGCCGTGCAGGAGTGCGACGTGGGCTGCGACCTCGTCGGGCTGGCAGCGGCGCGCTCCGTTCGACCCGGCGCCGACCGTCGGCTTGACCACATGGAGACCGTCGACGGTCGGAGCCTCGTCGCCCGACGCCACGAATGTCGTCGGCGTGATCCCGATGCCTTCGGCTGCGAGGTCGGCGAGGTAGCGCTTGTCGGTGCTCCAACGGACGACGTCGGCGCCATTCAACAACCGGGTCTCGGCATCGACCCGCTCGACCCACTCAAGGAACTCGTCGAGGCGGTCGGTGTAGTCCCAGGGAGAACGCAGGGCGATGGCGTCGAACTGCGACCAGTCCGCATCGGCGTCGTCCCACGAGACGACCGCGACGTGGGCATCACCCAGCCGAGAGCGCATCGCATCAGCGAGCGGGGCGAGGTCGGGATCGAAGGCCGCAGCGACGTGAGCGGTCACCAGTCCGAGCATCGGGGCAGTCTACGAACCGCCGATGTCCGACCGACTCGATCGGTGATCTGTCGGGACGACCAGCGTCGCCGATTACGGTGCACGCCATGACTTCGAGCGATCTGGCTCCGCCACCGGGTGACCCGACGGCACCGACCGACGACATCCCCACTCAGATCGGAGACGCCTCCGTGATGCGGAACGTCGCCACAGAGACGACCGGCACCACTCTGCTGATGCTCGCCGGGCCCGGTGCGCTCGCGCTCACCAACGGCAGCATCTCCGAGTTGGGCGTCGCTCTGTCGGTCGGCATCGCGCTCGCCATCTCGATCGGCGTGATCGGAGCGGTTGCCAATCCGATCTTCACCCTTGCGCTGCTGGTCGTGCGCGAAGTCAGCGTGCGCGAAGCGATGGGCGACTGGGTCGGCCAGCTCCTCGGCGGCGTGATCGGCGGTGCGCTGATCTTCGGGATCAACGACCTCACCCGTGTGAGCGCTGGCGCGAACGGTTGGGACCGGTCGGGCTTCAACGGCCTCGGCTCGGTGATGGCCGCCGAGCTGGTTTTCGGAGTCGTGATCGTCGTCGTGCTGCTGTCATCGATCAGCCAGGGCTTCTCGACGGCAGCGATCGCGACGTTCACCGGCGGCGCCTACGCCATTGCCCATCTGGTGCTGCTCGGGATCGACGGCGGAGGCCTCAACCCGGCCCGCTCGATCGGGTCGGCGATCTTCTCCGACACCGAGCCGAACGCGCTCGGTCAGCTGTGGGTCTTCGTCGTCGTGCCGCTCGTCGCCGCTGTTGCCGCCGTGTTCGTGTGGCTCGCCATCGACGACGCCGAACTCGACGACATCACCTGACGTGTGGAGATCGGTGTCTGACACCGATCTCCACATCAGCCTCCGGCGACGGCGGGGATGATCGAGACGGTGATGCCGTCGGCGACTGCGGTGTCGAGGCCGTCGAGGTAGCGGACGTCGTCGTCGTCGACGAAGATGTTCACGAACTTGCGCAGGGCACCCTCCTCGTCGAGGAGGCGCTCGCCCATGCCGGGGTGAGCGGCTTCGACGGCCGCGATCACGTCGCCGAGCGAGCCGGGTTCGACCGGGACCTGCTTCTCGCCGCCCGTCAACGGGCGCATGGTGGTCGGGATTCGGACGGTCGCTGCCATGAACCCAAACTACCGTCAATCCCTACCGATTCGATCGGGATTCGTTCGCCGAAGAACGTGGCATGCAGCACCCGCAACCCGGGAATGAACGATCGTCGCGTCGTTATGTTGTCGGCGTGCGCGTGCTCGCCGTCCCCGACAAGTTCAAGGGAACCGCCACGGCCCGAGAGGTCGCGTCGGCGATCGGTCATGCGTGTTGGGAGTTGGGAGTCGACTGCGTCGAGATCCCGATGGCCGACGGCGGCGACGGTCTGCTCGACGTCCTCGGCGGAGCGAATCGGACGACGAGCGTGACCGGCCCGCTCGGCGATCCGGTCGACGCCGGATGGCGGTTCTCCGGCGACACCGCGGTGATCGAGATGGCCCGGGCGAGTGGCTTGGAGGTGGCCGGCGGGGTCACTGCGAACTCGGCGCTCGACGCGACGACGACCGGCACCGGCGAACTGATCGACCACGCCCTCGACGCCGGGGCGAAGCGCATCATCGTCGGCCTCGGAGGGTCCGCGACGACCGACGGCGGGTTCGGCGCGATCCGTGCGATCAACGCGATCGCCCGACTCAAGCAGGTCGAGTTGCTGGTGGCGTGCGACGTGACCACGCGCTTCCAGGACGCAGCGGCCGTGTTCGGCCCGCAGAAGGGCGCGACACCGGCGCAGGTGAAGATGCTGCGCGGTCGTCTCGACCGACTCGTGCAGATGTTCGACGACGACTTCTCGTTCGACGTCACCGCCGTCGACGGCGGTGGTGCAGCCGGCGGACTGGGTGGCGCCCTGGCGGCGTTGGGCGGGCGTCTGCTGCCGGGCTTCGAACTGGTCGCCGACGAACTCGACGTGTTCGATCACCTCGAGGCCGAGGGACCCGGCCGGATCGACCTCGTGATCACCGGTGAAGGCCGGCTCGACGCGACGAGCTTCGCCGGCAAAGTCGTCGGCGGAGTCGCCGAACTGAGTGCCGACGCAGACGTACCCGTGGCGGCCATCGTCGGATCGGCCGAGCAGGACGTGGTCGACGAACATTCCGACGAGATCGACATCGAGGTCCTCCACGAGCGCGACGGCATCGAGGTGGCGATGTCGGAGCCGAAGCAGGCGATCGAACGAGCGGCCGCCGACATCGTCGGCCGCCACCACTGAACGACTCGGTTTACTCTTCGGCGTCGTCCTCGGCGTCGGTGACGGTCGCCTCGTCGGACGAGTCGGCACCGACGGGATCGGGTGCATCGACCACACCCGTGTCGTCGGTGGAGGCGCCGCTGAGTGCCTCGATCGTCTGGCCGGCCTCATCGTTGCCGAGCACGACGAGCACACCGGCACCGCTGAGGTCGCCGCTCTCGGTCGGGACGGGAGGCGACGTCTCCTCGACGGAGAGTCCGCCGAGGTCTCGAGCGACCGATTGGGCGATCTCCTGCGATCCGGCGACCGATGAGTCGTACAGGACGATGCTGTCGTCACGGTCGCCGCCGCTTGCATTGACCGGGCTCTCGACCGAGTAGCCGACCCCTTCGATCTCGTCGGTCATGTCGCCGGCCGAACCGTTGACGGAGTTGGCGTTGGCGACGATCACCGAGGCACCGTCGGTCACCCGCGCCGGCATCGTCGTGGTGGTGGTCGTCGTCGTCTCCGGGATGTCGACCTCACCCGTGGGGTCGTCGGTCTCGGTCTCGTCGTCGGCGGGGACGCCGAGCGACGAGTTGGCGTCGGCCGAGCTGTCGTCGGTGATGTTGCGCAGGATCAGAAATCCGGCGATCAGTGCGATGACGGCGAGCGCGATGCTCAACCACGAACCGACCGGCGAGCCGCCGAGCCCCTGTCGTGGAGTTCGCGCTCCGTTGCCGTATCCGGCTTCTGTGTTGGTCATGCCTGCTGTCCCCCTTGGCCGTCCGATGCGACGCTCGCACCATCATGGCGCAGCTTGCGTGCCCGAAGACGAAGCCGCTTGAGTCGACGCACCACGAGCGGGTCGTGGTCCATCGCGTCAGGGTCGTCGAGCACGGTGGTCAACTCTGCATGATATTCATCTGGCGAGCACTGGAAACGCGCCCGGATCACCTGGTCACGAGGATCGGTGTTGTTCCACCACGAGCGTTCGAAATCGAGCATGGCGGCATGGCGTTCGGACAACATCGGTCCATAGATTGGCCCGCCGACGGGTCAAATGACAAGCATGGAATCAAATTTGCTCGGGAAATCGCACGAACGCACTTTCGGTGTTGCTCGCCGGACTCTGCGTGGACGTGCAACCGAGCGTCGGCTCTAGGATCTCGATCGTGTCACGACCTTTCATGATCGGTGTCGCCGGCGGGAGCAGTTCGGGCAAGACGACGATCTCCGAGCGACTCGTCGAACTCACCGGCGAGCGCCACCTCTCGCGGATCGAACTCGACTCGTACTACCTGGATCGCAGCGACCAGACACTCGAGGAACGGTCGCAGGCCAACTACGACCACCCCGAGGCGTTCGACTGGGACCTGCTCAACGACCACCTCGCGGCGCTCGCGAACGGCGCGAGCGTGCCCGTCCCCATCTACGACTACGCGCAGCACAACCGGTCGGGCGATGTGCGCGAGGTGCCACCGAACCGGATCGTGGTGGTCGACGGGATCCTCGTCCTCTACGACCGGGCGCTCCGCGAGCGCTTCGACCTGAAGATCTTCGTCGACACCGCAGCCGACGTCCGCCTCATCCGGCGTCTCCAGCGCGATGTCGCCGAGCGCGGCCGGACCACCGAGAGCGTGATCGAGCAGTACTTGACGACGGTCAAGCCCGCGCACGAGCGATTCATCGAGCCGAGCAAACGATACGCCGACGTCATCATCCCCGAGGGTGGACTCAATCGGCCGGCGCTCGACGTCCTGCTCGCACGCGTACGCGAGCTGACCCAGGAGTAACGCGGCGGGTCAGACCCCCGGCGTCACCCAGACCCCCGGTGCTACCCGACTCGTTCGATGGTGACGGTGCCGAACCGGGCTTCGGCGGCGGCATCGGCGAATGCCGAGTCGCGCGGGCCGCTGATCGGTTGCGACGGCTCGGTGTCGGAGTTCGGTGAGCGGAAGCCCGACCCGCTGTCGGTTCCGGCGTCGTAGGCGCCCAGGTCGAGGACGAGGCGTTCGGTCCACGCGCCATCGACGAACAGGTCGGCACCGGCGACGCCGACGAACCAGTCGGGGCTCGGCGCCAGCATGGTGACGACCGAGACGAGGTCGGCATCTTGGGTCGACAGGACCTGGAAGACGTTGTCGCCGGCGCCGAAGATCGAGAAGCCCACACCTGACTGGGTCACGGCGTCGTTCCCGGCGAGTTCGTCGATGAGCGTTCCGGTCGAGCCCGTCTCGGCCATCCGCTCGATCCCCGCCGATGCCGACGTGCCGACCGCGAACAGGTCGCCCTGCTGGGCGTGTGCGACCACGACCGACGGCGAGAAGTGCGAGTTGCTCGGCAACGTGGCCGGATGCGACGTCGAGGTCCACGTCGAGCTGACGGTGACCCGATAGCTCACCGACTCGGCAGCCGGCGGAACCGGGAGTTCGGTGGTCGCAGCCTGGTTGCCGGCGCGCTCGGCAGTTGCGGTCGCCGATGCCGCCCCATCGACACCGGCAGGGCCGATGAACGCCAGGACGGCGGCGGACAGCGTCAGGAGAACGATCATAGTGGAAGCGTAGAGAACGCGCCCTCCGCCGTGTGCAGCGTTCCCTGCGTGTTCACATGTACTTCTCGACCTCGACGAGCGAGCTGTAGATCATCTTGACCTGCGTGTAGTGCTCGATCGCATTGGCGCCGTTCTCGCGTCCGATGCCCGACTGCTTGTACCCACCGAATGGCACCGACACCGGCAGCGTGCCGTAGTCGTTGATCCAGACCGAGCCGGCTTCGAGGGCGTTGGCGACGCGGTTCGCGCGTGCGAAGTCCTTCGAGAAGACCGCCGCCGACAGGCCATACGGCGTGCCGTTCGCACGAGCGACCACCTCGTCTTCGGTGTCGAACGGGATCACCGACATGAGCGGACCGAACACCTCGTCGGTCACGAACTCCATGTCGTCGGTGCAGTCCGCGAAGACGGCCGGCGTGACGTAGTTGCCCTCGGCGAGGGCGGGGTCGGTCGGGACCTCGCCGCCGACGACGTGGCGCGCACCCGACGCCTTCGCGATGTCCATGTACCGCATCACCTTGGCGTGGTGCTCGGCGCTCACGAGCGGGCCGATCATCGTGTCGGGATCGAACGGATCGCCGACCGTCAGCGCGGCGACGCGCTCTGCGATCGGTGCGAGAAACTCCTCGTAGACGCCACGCTGGACGAAGATGCGGGTGCCGTTCGAGCAGACCTGGCCGGTCGAGTAGAAGTTGTTCGTCATCGCAGCGTTGCGAGCGCTGTCGAGGTCGGCGTCGTCGAACACGACGATCGGCGACTTCCCGCCCAGTTCGAGAGTGACGGCTTTGAGGGTCCCGGCCGCATCGGCCATCACGGCCTTGCCGGTCGACACCTCGCCGGTGAGCGACACCTTCGCCACGCCGGGGTGCACGACCAGCGCCTGGCCGATGCGCGCGTCGCCCTGCAGCACGTTGAACACGCCGTCGGGGACGCCGGCCTCGGAGTAGATCTCGGCGAGGACGCCCGCCGACATCGGCGTCATCTCGGCGGGCTTGAACATCATCGAGTTGCCGCACGCCAGCGCGAGGCCCGACTTCCACATCGCGATCTGGATCGGATAGTTCCACGCGCCGATCCCAACGCACACGCCGAGCGGCTCGCGCTTCATCCGTGCGAAGCCCTGCCCGGGGAAGTCGATGGTCTCGCCGTGCAGCGTCTGGGCCAGGCCGGCGTAGAACTCGATGACATCGGCCCCGGTGACGACGTCTTCGGTCGTCGTCTCGGCGATCGGCTTGCCGGTGTCGAGAGTGTCGAGTGCTGCCAGTTCGTCGTTGCGGTCGCGGATGATCGCCACGGCTCGGAGCAGGATCCGACTGCGCTCGATGGCGGGTGTGACCGACCACTCGGCACAGCCGGCGGTCGCCGATGCGACAGCGAGTTCGACCTCGGCTGCACCGGCCTGCTCGACCTCGCAGACGGTGCGATTGGTGGCCGGATAGACGGCATCGAAACGTTCGCCTGATGTGGAGTCGACGTAGGCGCCGCCGATGTACGAGCGGATCGTCGGCAGTGTGGAGTCGGCGGTGACGTGAGCCATCCGCGGACGCTAGCAACGGCGGTCCTACGTCAGAGGCCGTCGCGTCCGGCCGACCGTCAAGACCACGTCAAGAAGTTGCAGCGAGAAGAAACATGCGCCGATGCACCAAGTGGAGACATTGAAGGAAGCGGAGAATGACAGGTTCGACCACACGACAGACGATCGCCGTGCTGACCGACGCCTTCGCGCCCTTCCACCGGTTGGTGATCGACGGTCTGGAACCGCATTTCACTCGCGCCGGCTACGGGACACTGTGCATCACCGGCCGGGACGTGTCATCCGATCGCTTCACGCCGCAATCCGAACTCGACAACGAACGGCTCCGGTCACTCGGACACCGACGCAACGTGGCCGGCGCCATCATCGTGAGCGGCGCGATCCCGCCGGAAGCGACCGACGCCGAAGTCTCCCACTTCGTGGAGGCGCTGACCGACGGCCCAGTCGTCAGCCTCGGAATCGAGTTGCCCGGTGTGGCGTCGGTGACGATCCGCTGGCAGGAGGCGATCGACGATCTCGTCGCCCACATGACCTCCGACCCGCGTCGCCGGCGCTTCGTCTTCGTGCGTGGGTACCGCAACGACCCGCACTCGGTTCAGCGTGAACGTGGTTTCCGGGCCGGGATGGCCGCCGCTGGCCTCACGGTCGACGACGACCTCGTCATCTGCGGCAACTACAACGCTGCCGACACGCTCGTCGCGCTCGACCGACTGATCCGACAGGGCCACCGGTTCGACGGCGTGATCGCTGCGAACGACGACATGGCCTCCGGCGCGCTCGCTGCGCTCACGCGCCACGAGATCTCTGTGCCCGACGACGTCATCGTCTCCGGTTTCGACGACGCGCTCGTTGCGTTCACATCGGTTCCCCCGCTCACGACGGCTCGACTCGACACCGATGAACTGACTCGCACGAGCGCCGACGTGATCACGACTGCCCTGGCTTCGGGAGTCCGCCCGGCGAGCAACACGGTGATCGGGATCGACAGCCGCTTGGTCGTGCGAGCATCGTCACGAGGCTCGTTCGTCGAGCGCGACGTCCGCACTCGCCCGGTCGACAGCACGACGGCGGCTCACATCGCGATGCGACTCGTCGCCCGATGGGAAGCCGATCACGCACCGCCCGGTCTCGACGTCGAGGCGATGGCTCGTGCGATCGGCCTGATGGCGACTGACGGCGACGACGACTTCGAGAAGATCGTCACCTCGACGTTCGACGCAGACGGCGACAAACTTCTGAAGCACGGCCTCATCTGGTGGCACCATGCCGTGCGGACCATTCGGACCGTCCTGATCGACGTCGATGGGAAGGACATCTCGGCAACGGGCCTGCGAGCGGTTGCCGATCAACTCGACGTGATCGATCGCAAGCTCCGCCCGATCCAGACGCAGGCCGAGAGCGAGTCGCAGTTGCGTCGCGACCTGCAAGAACGCCTCATCATGAACATCGCCTCCTGCTCCGACACACCGACCCTGTGGAACACGCTGCGCACCGGGTTCCAGACTCTCGGGATGACGAACGCCTGGGTCGCCATCAGCGACGACGCGGCGGCCGACGAACATGGCGGCACCATGCGTCTCATGTTCGCGCTGAACGACGAACGGCTGGGGGCCGACGAGAGATTCGCGACCTGCGAAGTGCTTCCCCCCGAGCGGGCGGCGGCACTCGACTCGAAGATGCACGTGCTCGTTCCGCTGCGGGCGGGGCTCACCGACATCGGCTACCTCATCACCGAGCCGTCGGGCGACCACCTGATGGAACTCGAGGCAATCGCGTCGGGAATCGCGCAGGTGCTCCGCCACGTTCGCCATGTGGCCGATCTGGAAGACAGTGCCTTGCAATTGCGTGATGCGAACGCAGCACTCGACCGTCTCGCACGTCTCGACTCGCTGACCGGGCTGCCGAACCGCAAGATGTTCCTGGAGAACCTGAGCGGCGAACTGAACGGGCGTGGCGAGACCGAAGAGGTCGCCGTGTTGTTCTTCGACCTCGACGGATTCAAGGCGGTCAACGACACGCTCGGACACGAATCGGGCGACCGTCTGCTGAAGATCATCACGCGCCGAGTCGGCGAAGTACTCACGCCGACCGACACGTTCGCTCGACTCGGTGGAGACGAGTTCACGATCGTCCTACGTCAGCGCGCTGACGCGCCTCGAGCAACGCAGATCGCTGGTGAGGTCCTGCGGGCGATCGCAACACCGGTGGCGCTTCCCACCGGAGCGGTCCAGGTGACCGCCAGCCTCGGCATCGCAGTGGCCCCTCAGGATGGCGAGGTCACCCACGACCTGATCCATCGCGCCGACGCCGCCATGTACGACGCCAAAGCACTCGGCAAGAACTGCGCCACGAGCTACACGAGCGGCGAACACACCGTTCCGCCCGCCGACTTTCGATCGACGTTGCTCAATTGACGGCCATGAGTGTTCAGCTTCGCTGAACACTTGCGCCGGTGATGCCTGATGGGAGGTGGTTCAGAGTTCCGACGTGCATCGCCCGCTGTTCGAATGTTGTTCGCACCATGGTGTGTCGCCGCGGAAGCGGCGGCGGTTGGCGGCGATCCAGCGGTAGAGGCGATCGAGGAGGGAGGGAACGACGGGCAGCTTCCAGAACACGAGTGGTAGTCGAGTCCCTGTTGCGACGGCGACGGCTGTGGCGATTGCGGGGGCTCCTGCCACCCGCTGTCCGTTCGGGAGGACGACCCATGCTGAGTCGATGCTCTCGGCTGCGGTGATTCCGGTTTGGTCGATTGTGTGTGGTTCTTGGCCGGCAAGCGGTTCGACGCGGTTGTGGCGGTCAATTCGTTGGAGCAAGCGGACCCAGCGGGTGCAGAATCCGCAGTAGCCGTCGAACACGAGCCGAACGCTCCGCGGCGGCGGTGCCCAGAGTTCGCAGCCGACGGCGCCCGAGGCAATGGTGCGTGGTGTGGGTGTGAGGGGTTTGGTCATGTTCGTGTTCTGGCGAGGAAGGGCAGGTAGGGGTTTGCGCTGAGGTGGTAGCGGAATGTGATGTTCATGACTGCTTTGATGCCGATGTGCATCGACCATGCCGAGATCGACCAGAGTCGTCCGATGCGACGGTCGACGAGGGCGAGTGGTGCGAGGAGTTCGAGCGCGAGTGAGCCGGTGGCGAACGCAGTCCATGACCACCGATGCCGGTCGAGGAGGGCGATGAGTGGGCGCGGGGGTCCGGTGTCGTGGGGTCGAAGGGCTGTTTTGCGGATGCCGTCGACGGCGACTTGTGATCGGAGGTGTTCGCCGTTGGCCCATCGCCAGCCGAGCGGACCGCGGAGTTTCGCGACGCCGGAGACGAAGTAGGTGGCGGCCGTGAGGGCGTTGGCGGCGTGCAGCGGCCAGCCGTGTCGCCACGATGGTTCTGGCCCGGTGACGCCGTGGGGTGAGCGGATGGCGTCGAGGGACCAGGCGTCGGCGGCGGGTGATGCGCCGAGGACGGCGTGGTGGAGGACGGCGGTGTTGTCGTTGTGGAAGACCATCGACCACGAGTTGCGGTAGGTGAGGGTCCACAGGGTGATGAGCGAGTTGAGTGGCCCGGTGACGCGGTACCAGGCGCCGAGGCCGGCGAGCGTGGTGGTGGCGTAGTTGAGTGTGGTGGTGGCTTCGATCGCTTTGGGGGGCAGTGGCCGTCGGAGGGGTCGGGCGAGTCCGATGGGGCGGAAGTTGCGGGGGTCGCCTGATGCGGTGCGACCGATGAGCTTCCATCTCTTGGCCAGGTAATACAACGTCCAGGCGTTGGTGGTGATGCGCCATGCGGCGAGGATCTTCGGGGACTGGGGAGCGAAGAACCAGCGGGCGAGGTGTTGAGCCAGCCGCGTGGGGATCGATGCCGTCGTCATGATGCGCCTCGTTTCGGCACGGCGTGTCGGGCCGCGACGATGATGTCGACGGGTTCGATGGCACCGGGAGGACGTTCGAAATGGTCTTCGATTCTGAAAGTGCCGGTCACGATCTCGACCGCGACCACGTCGCCGTGGAGACTGCGTCCGTCGAGGCGTCGGGCGACGCGTCGAGCGAGCCGGTCGCTGCGGCCGCGTCGGACGGCGCGTGCGATCTGTTTGCGTTCCTGGTTCATTCCGCCGTCGGCGGCGAGGCGGCTGTCGAGGCGCTGCCGGCTGCCGTCGGCGCGTACGCCGCACAGGTAGGACACCTCGACGTGGGCGCCACGGCGGGCGCTGAACATCGGGTAGTGCGAGAGTGGGAAGCTGTCGCGCGGCGAGGCGCGCCACAGGTTGATCATCGGTGCGAGTACGGCCACCAGCCCAACGGCGGTCGCAGTTGCAGCTTGTCGGGGTGTCTCGATGATCATCGCATGGTCTCCAGTGGGTGCTCCGGTTGTTCGGACGAGGTGTCGAACAGTCGGGCGGTGGGTGTTGCGCGGGTGAGCAGGTCGTGGGGTTGTCCGGTCTCGACGAGTCGCCCGTCGGCGAGGTGCCAGACGTCGTCGGCGGCTCGGACCCGGTCGACGCGATGGGTGACGATCAGCGCGGAGCCCTGGTGTCGATCGAGGATCGTGTCGAGCACGCCGGTGGTGGCGGCGTCGAGGTTGGCGTCGGCTTCGTCGAGGAGGAGCAGTCGGGGGCGGGCGAGCACGGCGCGGCCGAGCAGGATCCGCTGGCGTTGCCCCGATGACAGGTTGGTGCCGCCTTCGTCGACGCGGGTGTCGAGTCCGTCGGCGAGATCACCGAGGAGTGTGCGGAGATCGCACAGGTCGATGACGTCGTCGATCTCGGCGTCGGTGGCGTTGCGGTGCTGGTAGGTGAGGTTGCGGCGCAGGCTGCCGCGCATCAGAGGGAGGTCGGGTCCGGCCATGCCGATCACGGCGCGGGCATCGGCGAGTCGTACTCGGGCGAGGTCGGAGCCGTCGAGCAGCACCGTGCCGGCGTCGAGGTCGACGAGGCGGCCGACCATGGCGAGCAGGGTGCTCTTGCCGGCGCCGTTCGGGCCGACGACGGCGACCGTGCGTCCCGGTCGGGCGACCGCCGTGATGTCGCGTACGACGTCGAGCGATGCGCCGCGCAACTCGAGTACGCCGGGGCCGTCCTTGAGCGTTTCGGGTTGCGTCGGCTCGGACAGCTGAGCGGGGCGCGCCACGAAGCGATCGATCGCGTCCATCGCGACCCGGTACTGCTGCCGGTATTCCTGCACGCGGGCGAGGCCGCGTAGTTGCGGTACGAGGAGCCCGACGACGGTCATCCCCGCAGCGACCCGTGGACCGTCGACGCCGAACGACAGTGCTGCCACGAGCAGCATCGCGGTCGCTCCGGATCCGGTGGCTTCGGCGATTGCCTGGAGGCGGCCGAGGCGACGTGAGCGTTCGACCATCGCGTCACGGGTGCGGCGGCTGTGTTTGGCGACGCGGCGCCGCTCGCGCTGCACGGCGTTGTTCGCTTGGACGACACCGACTGCGCCGATTGCTTCGGTCACTCGGCCAGCCAGCCGGGAACGTCGACGGCGAGCGTCGCGTGTGGCGGTCCGGAGCTTGGGGCCTTGGGCGATCGCGCCCAGGCCACCGACGCCGGCAGCGATCCCCGTGGCTGCTGCGAGGGTCACGTCGACGAATCCGAGTGCGACGATCGTCCCGATTCCCATCGTTCCCGCAACGCACAACCGTGAGAGCCCGAGGCTCACCCACTTTCGGACGGCGCTGAGGTCGCCGATGAACCGAAGCACCGTCGAGCCCTGGCTGCGTGATCCGACCGAGCGCGGTGACATCGCGGTCAGTCGGGCGAAGAGCTCCATTCGCAGTTCGTGGGTGTAGCTCTGTCCGAGCCGCTCGGCATCGACGCGTTCGCGTGCACGCAACCACGCCGTGACCGCTGCCACGACCGCAAGGACGAGACCGACTCGCACGATCTCGACTGGGGCGGCCCGGTCGGGACCCAGACGTGAGAACGCGAACTCGACCGCGAGCGCAGCGCCGATCGCGGCGGCCGCTTGGCCGATCCCGTTCGCGACCAGCAGGGCGAGGAGTCGTCTCCGTCCTTGCCGTGCGAGCGCGATCACGAAGCCAGCGCCCCGACGAGCGCTGCGCCGGGAGTGACGATCGCTGGTCGATCGGCGGCCACGGTCAGCAAGTCGTGTTGGGCCGACCACAGCTCGGCGAGCGTGAGCACCGCAACGTCGAGTTGCTCGCGTGCCTCACGCACAGCGAGTGGCGACGCCGTCAGCAGTCCTGAGACGGCGCACACCGGGAGGTCCATCGAACGGAGTTGTGCGACCCCGTGGATCGCTCCGGCAGCGTCGCCGGCTGCGAACACCATCGCGTCACAGCGGTCGCGGAGTTCGTCGGTGAGCAGCAGCTGGCGGGTCTCGTGGTGATAGAGGCCGTCGGCGACTTCGATGACGACGACGTCGACGCCGCTGTCGGCCAAAGTTGCGTGCAGCGCGACGAACCCGTCGACGATCTGGTGGTGGTCCATCAGATAGGTGGAGGCCATCCCGACGTCGACGAAGTCCAAGAACCGCGACGCTCCGGCGTCAGCCATCAGCCAACCGTCACCGCCCGCTCCGGTCCCGGTCGCCTTGGCAGCACCGACCGAGAGCCCAGCAGCGGTGAGGCCGTGGATGATTCCCGCAGCGGCGGTGGTCTTGCCCGAGTCCATCGCCGTCCCGGCGACGATGATCGTCAACGGCGATCGTGCATGCGTCGTTTTCGGAGCCGGCATGGCGAAGTCGCTCAACTGAAGACGCTGACCGTTCGCTCCGGTTGCGAAGCCGAGCACCTCGATCGCGGTCGGTGCGCTCTTGCTGTCGTGACGGCACCGCTCCGACGACGCCACACCTCCGGCAGCGACGAGGTCGCACGGGCCGATCTCGACCGGCACGACCGCTTCGAACTGTGCAGGGGCGTACCGGTTGGCGTAGCAGACGAGGATCTCGTCACCCGGGAACAGGATCTGGCGGCGCCCGTCGGGTGACTCGAGTTTCGAGTGTTGCCCGATCGTGTCGACGCGTGCAACCACGACGTCGCCCGACGTCGGCACGCCGTGGGTGTCGAGGCCGGCGACGGCGTCGGTGGGCACGCGACGGGTCGTGTAGGCCCGCTTTATCCGGGAGACTCGGGAGGGGTCGAGAAGCTGAAACATGGCGTCTGCCTTTCTGGTGGGTCCGTTCCGAGTCCGCATCGGGTCGGTGAAGGTTGCCCTGGAACGTCGCCTCGAGGATTCGAAGCGACGTTGCGCAGCGTCACGGGCACGGGTTGGAGACGGATGAGCCCGACATGAAAGATCCTTCACGAGACACTCATCGAGGTGCCATCTCGCTGTTCGATGCGGCGGCGATGTCGTGTGGTGCGACCTGTGCCGGTTGGGCGGCCGAACTTCTCACGCGGAGAGATCACCGGTTTGCCCGACATCGACACCGTCGGCACCGGTCACCGCATCGACGACCGCGCGAACTTCTGCGCCCATCTCAGCTCGCTTGCCCCACTGCGACGCGCGACTCGACGCATCAACCGATTCGGCGCAGAACTGCTCGCCGACGCCGAACGACACCAACCACGCCGAGACCTGCGCAAGCGAATCGCAGCCACCACGCTCGGACTCGCAACCGGACCATTCCGCACCCTCGAACCCCACTGGGAATCCAACACCCACCAACGACTCGACCTCGCCGAACGGTGGCTCAACGACGACGACCCGGTCGGTCCGGTCCTGGACGCCCGATGAACGAGATCTCATCAGCGCCTCTCCCTGGCCTCATCTTCACCAACGAACATCGGCACCGTCCCATCACAACAGCGACCAGCTGCACCACACGACAAGGAGAACGACATGCGCCCCACCCGCCCAAACCGTCGGACGATCGTCATCGGCGTCACCGCAATCACCGGAGTCAGCGCCGGCGCGATCGCCGCCGCTCGCGACAACGGCTTCGACCTCAACGAGCGCAAACCAGCGATCGTGCTCAACCAGCCCACCGACGACGACACGCCCACGACCACGACCACGACCACGACCGTCGACCCATCGCCCGAATCCGCCAACGAGAGCATCGGGGAATCTGCGGACTCACCCTTCGACAGCCCCGACGACGCGTCACCGGAGTCACCGGAGTTGGCCAATTCACCTGTGCCGCCACCTGCGCCAGACTCGGTCGACACGCCGCCATCTGCGTCGGTCGACTGACCGGCGGGTGTTGATTCCCCGGCCTCGCCGGCCTCGGCGGACTCACCTGACAGCGTCGACAGCGACTGAACGGCACCTCATGGGAGTGTTCGGGCGGCCGCCGCCCCGGCAGCTCGGACCCCACCCGGCAGATAACATGAAAGATCTTTCATCTTCTGCTCATCGTCGTGCCACGCAGAGATGACAGCCTGAGTCGGTGAGCGTGCTGGGACGAATCGTCTTCGTCATCGTGTTGCTCGCCGCGTCGTTCGCCGTCGGCTACGCCGTGAGCGAAATCGGCCGCAGCGACGACCCCCGCAACATCCCGCCGATCAACCTCGACGAACCCCCGCCCACCCCGGTATCGACACCGACGACGACCATCGACGAGCCGGGCGCCTCCATCGTTCCGCCCATCGTCCTCGGTCCACCCACATCTCCAACCTCGCCGACGACGCCAACCCCAGTCGAGACGCCGCCACCACCCGTGACGACGTCACCACCGGCACAGGCGCCCCCACCCGCACCGACGCCACCACCGACAGCAGCACCTGCGCCCCCACCCGCCCCAGCGCCACCGCCACCGCCGCCACCACCAGACGACGATGGAAACGACGACGGCGACGATGGCAGTGACGATGGCAGTGACGATGGCAGTGACGATGGCAGTGACGATGAGGACGATGACTGAGCGAGCACACAGCGACGCTCGGGCGGCCACCACCGCGTCACCTCGACGCGGACTCGGGTTCCGCATCCGAGTTCTCGGTCTCGCAGCGGTCCTGCTCGTCGGCGCAGCGAGTGTCGGGCTCGTCGTCCAACGCACCGTCCAACTCGGGCGGCTCGACCGCGAAGTCGAACGCTCCCTCGACCAAGTAGCCCAAGAGATCGAACAACTCGCAACCGGCCTCGACCCACAGACCGGCGAACCCTTCGCCGGCGACGTCGCCGCCATCTTCGACACGTTCTTGAGCCGAAACGTGCCCGGCGAAGGCGAGGTCTACCTGACGATCGTCAACGGCGAACCGTACCGCTCGACCCCGGCACCCGACGGAGTACGTCTCGATCGAGACCCCGACCTCGTGGAGCGATGGTCGCAGCTCATCGAAGGCGAAACCGGCCGGATCGACACCACCGCCGGCCCCGTCGACTTTCTCGCTGTGCCCCTCCGCACCGAGAACCGAACAGCAGGGACGTTCGTCGTGGCAAACTTTCTACGCCAAGAACGCGACGAAATCGAAGACGGTTTCCGCATCGAGGCCATCGTCAGCATCGGAGTGCTGCTGATCGCGCTCGGCGCCGCATGGGTCCTCGCTGGACGGCTTTTGCGACCGGTCCGTCGCCTGACCGACACCGCCCGCTCGATCACCGACACCGACCTGTCACGGCGCATCCCGATCGACACCAACGACGAGATCGCCGAACTCGCCACGACCTTCAACGACATGCTCGACCGGCTCGACACCGCATTCGCAACCCAGCGACGCTTCGTCGACGACGCCGGCCACGAACTACGCACTCCCATCACCGTCGTACGCGGCCATCTCGAAGTGATGGGTGACGACCCCGACGAACGGCGCGCCACGATCGCAGTCGTCACCGATGAACTCGATCGCATGGCCCGCATCGTCAACGACCTGCTCCTTCTCGCCAAGGCAGAACAACCCAGCTTCGTCGAAACCGAATCCGTCGAACTCAGCGATCTCACCACCGAACTGTTCATGAAGGCCCGACAACTCGGCGAACACGACTGGCAACTCACCGAATGTGGCGACGGCCCGATCACATGCGACCCACAACGCATCACCCAGGCCGTGCTCAACCTCGCACGCAACGCCGCCGAACACACCCGAACCGGCGGCACGATCACCCTCGCCACCACCCTCGAAGGTGACCACTGCGAATTCACCGTGAGCGACAGCGGTCCCGGCATCGCACCCGAAGAACGCGAACAGATCTTCGAACGGTTCGCGCGGGGGCGGAACTCACAACCCGGCAGCGAAGGCGCCGGGCTCGGACTCTCGATCGTGCGCGCCGTCGTCGACGCCCACAACGGAACGATCCACGTCTCCGACGGACCCGAAGGCGGCGCCCGATTCACGATCACACTCCCGATCGAACAACCGTCGCGAACCCACCCTGACGACAAGCGAACACCCGAACAGAGTCACACACCCCACCCGGCGCCCATGCCCGACGAAAGCAGAGCCCGATGAACCGAATCCTGATCGCCGAAGACCAGCCACGCATCGCATCATTCATCAACAAAGGACTCACCTCCCACGGATTCTCCGCAACCGTCGTCGACGACGGCATCACAGCCGACAACCTCGCTCGCGACAGCGACTTCGACCTGATGATCCTCGACCTCGGACTCCCCGGCGTCGACGGCCTCGAAGTCCTCACCCGAATCCGGCGCCGCGGAGAGCGACTCCCGGTCATCGTGCTCACCGCTCGAGACTCGATCCCCGACCGCGTCCGCGGACTCGACCTCGGCGCCGACGACTACCTCACCAAACCATTCAGCTTCGACGAACTCCTCGCTCGCATCCGCGTCCGGCTCCGCGACACCGGCACGCGCGAAGCCACCACCCTCAGCGCAGGCAGCGTCGTACTCGACCTTCAAACCAGACGAGCCGACGCGAACGGGACCAGCGTCGAACTCACCGCCCGCGAGTACCAGGTCCTCGAATTCCTCCTCCGTCACCCCGACCAAGTCATCTCGCGCGAACAACTCCTCAGCCACATCTGGGGCTACGACTTCGACCCCGGAAGCAATGTCGTCGACGTCTACGTCCGCTACCTCCGCAAGAAGCTCGGCAACGACCTCATCCAAACCGTACGCGGCATGGGTTACCGAGTACCGGCCTGAACCACCGCCAGCACAGCGAAGCGATGGTCCGCCCGCTTGGCCGGCCGCCCCCACAACGCGCGCACGCTGGTCATATCCAGTTCTCAGGCTTGCGGAAGGTCTTTTCCTTGCCGTTTCGCTTGGGAAGGACGAGCGGGTCGGCGAACTGGGATTGGTTCAGCCATGAGCGCGAGATGAACCGATCTCCATCGGCAGCATCGATCAGCGCTGATCCATGACGCTTCGGCGGGTGGATGACGATGACCGTCTTGCCGAACTCCGCCTTGACCGCCTCAACCGCTGGGACCAAGTCCGAGTCTGCTGAGATCACGAGGGCCACATCAAAGTTGTCGTGCATGGCGTCGAGCACCATCTGCAGCGCCATCCGGACATCGGTCTCCTTCTCCTGTGGGCGACGGTGGGAATGTCCGCATTCTGAACACCGCATCCCACGCCGTTCGAATCGACCGTGATGAATCGACACACGACCATGTAGTTCCCAGCGCTGCGAGGTAGTGCTGCTGGCGTTTCAAGCTCTCGGGCTGGTGATGCATCAGACTCGTGAAGTAGCGGACGTCTGCGAGTGTCTGATCGTCGAACAGCCGGCTCAGGCGTTACAGCATCACGGGCGAGTGCGTGAAGTCGGCGTTCCTCGCTGCGCCAGTGACGGCGTACGAGGTTTGAGGCGATACCGAACAGCCAGCCGCGCATCGCGCCCCGAGACGGGTCGAACGTGTGGATAGAGCCCATCGCGACCTCGAAGATGTTCGCCAGCAGGTCTTCAGCCAGTTCCCGTCCCACCCGCCGCGCGAGGAAGCCGAACAGATCGCCGGCGTGGGCGCGGTACGCCTCACTCCAGTCGACCGGGTCGGATCGGTCGCCGTGTTCAGCCATGGCGTCCTTTCGAGGTTCGGTGAGCAACTTCATGTCATCTACTTGCCCGGTGACCGTCGAACCGTTGCAGATCGATCGGGCTTCGCACTCAGCAGTGCGACCTGAGCGACGCCATGCGCCGGCGACGTGTGGTTCGTTGAGTGCCGAACGGTGCACCGTGCACCACGACGGAATCGCACGTCCACCCTCACGGTGTCCAGTCGTTGCCGAGCAGGATCAGGATGTCCACAGCGTCTGTGTCGGTTTCTTCGTCGGGCTCGATCGGAAGCTGCTCGGGCATCGGCTCAATTTTCAGGCCACCGAGTTGATCTGCCAGGTCTTGTGCGTCTGCGAGGGAGCCGGTCCGGTAGTAGATGACGGATTCATCGATGTTGGCCGTGTTGGCGTTGACGGCCGGCTGCGTCTCGTAGGTGGAGTCGAGCGAGGCCGTGAGCGCACCCGCCGCACCTCCGGTCGTCGATGCGTTGCCGACGAGAACGGTGACATCGTTGGTGAATATCGCTCGTGCGATGAACAGGTCAAGGGTGCCGTCCTGACCGCTGCTGGTGCATCGGATCGGGACACGGTCGAGCGCTTCGACTTCTTCGACCGTGATTTCGATCGGCCCGGCGCATCCGGTGTCGCCGCCCTCGCTCGATGAGAGAAGCTCGCCGGCCTTTGCGTCGAAGACGTCGACGAGCACGGCGCCCCCGGCGCTGTTGGTGCCGGTCGAGGCCACATAGATCCGGTCGGCCGATGCGACCCGAACTGTGTCGGTGACGTCGAATCCGGCCGGAACGTTCGTGTGCTCGTACCGGCTGAGGTCAGATGCGTCGATTGGTGTTGCGGCCGCGCCGGAGCACGGAATCTCGATGACCGTGCCGACATCGAACATGGAGTCGGTGGTCTGGTTGATCGAGTCGATCTCGTCGATGGTCGTGCCGAATCGCTCGGCGATGGCCGCTCTCGAATCGCCCACGACGACGCTGTAGAAGCCACATCCGACGGGGTCGTCAGCCTCAACCACGCCATCATCGGTTGCAACGACGATGTTGCCATCGGCGTCGGCGACGGTGTCGCCTGTCGGTGTCACCAACTGGAGGGACTCGATCGGGCGGTCGCCATTATCGAAGACGGCGAGGTCGAAACCGAACCCGGTCGGATCCATCTCGAGTCGCTCGCTGGCGGTTCCAAGATCGATGTCGAGCAGCACACCGGTGCCTGTCGGAGCGATCGCGGCGAGCGTCTCGCCATCGGGCGACGCAAAGACCGCAGGAGCGGCGGTCGACGTGCACTGTTCCCACATCACGATGCCGACGCATGCCTCCCCGTCGAGGAAGCCGAGCTTCACGGAGCGCTCGTCACTGATACTTCCCGGTCCCGACGGGACCGGTTGCGGGTCGTTCAGCGAGATCAACACGGGCAGCTCAGACGGAAGCTCAGCTGGACGCACCCCTGCGGCAACGAACGCAAGCTCGGTGTCGTCGAGTCCTCGTGACTGCAGCCACACGACCACTCCAGGAGCGTGGTCCCACGCAAGATAGGCGTGGTCGCCATTGCGATACGAAACAGCCTCGGTGTCGCCAAACGTGATGGTGGTGGGCTCCGGCGGTTCGGTGACCTCCTCGTATCCCCACAGCGACCCTTGCGCCTGCACCCAGAGTTGCTCACCCACCGTCGACGGACCAAGCGCGACCCCAACGCCAAGTTGGTCGCCGTAGCTGGTGTGCTCGACGCCATTCCCGCCAGCGAGTTGCGTGCATGTCGGGGCGTCATCATCGCTGATCGTCCAGTCGACGCAGCGGAAGAACGCCGAGCGAGTGACGTCGTCCTCCGCGTACGGCGTCGGCTCCGCCGGCTCAGGGTCCGAGACCGATGCCGGAACCCCATCGCCGAACTCGAACCAACCGATCGTTCCCGGTGCGATCGCAATCGGATCCCACGGTGGCCGGTAAGCGTCCGAGTCACTCTGCGGAACCTCGATGATTCCGCCAGACGACGACACCGCTGTCTCGCTCGCTGCCGGTGTCGTCGTTTCGGCGAAGACTGTGGTCGGCGCTGGCGACGAAGCAAGTGGAGCGGCGGGCTGATCGCGCTGCGCGGCGAGGAACCCGAGACCGACCACGGCCACCGTTGCCGCGGCGAGACCCACGGTGAGCCCGGTCCAGCGTCGCGACTCTGCCGACTGGGATCGATCCAACGACTCAGCGCCGGCCATCTGCTGCGCAGTAGCTGAGTCGAGTTCGGTGGCGTATCGGGCGAGTCGTTCCTCGACAGAGGGTGTCGAATTCTGCATTTCAGTTCTCCAGTTCGTCTCGTAGTTGCGTCAGTCCGCGATGCACGTGATTGCGGATTGTTGACTCGGGAACACCAATGGCATCAGCGGCGTCCTTGTAGCTGTATCGATAGGCATGAACCAGAACCACAGCCGTACGCCGGTCGGGCTTGAGCCGCTGAAGCGCGGTGTGCAGCCCCGGCTCGAACTCCAGGAGGTCCTGATGCGCTCGTTCCGGAGGTAGATCGACTCGACGTCGCCATCGGAGGTAGCGACGAGACTTCGACTGAGCGACTCGGAACAACAACCCGGACGGATTGTCGGCGCTCACCACCTGCTCCCCGTGCTCCCATGCCCATGCGACTGCATCCCGGGTGGCCTCGACACCCACTTCGACCCCGAAACGGGCGACGAGAGCGCGTCGCAGTGTCAACTCCAGCCCGTTGATCAGCGCACCGAGGTCACCTCGACGCGCGTCCGGAGTCGAGTCGACGTCATTCAAGCTCATCACACTTCCTTCAGACCCCGACGCAAGCAAATCGTTTCAGCGGGTGTTGAACCCAGCGAAGGAACGACAACGCGCCAACCATTTGAGCGACCCTTGGACAGCCGCTCAGACCGATAGCTCAAGTCAGCCAGCAAGCGTCCTGCCCGATTCGGCAAGCGCGAGCGTCGGCGAGACCGCCCCCGAATGCCCGGTTCTCTGTCAGACCCTCGATGTCGACTGTCCTCTCGCCCGTGTCAGCCACGTCGTCTTCGCGTCACGGCTACCGTGAAATCCGTGACGACAGAGAACATCGGCTGGCGCTACGCCGGAGACCCGGGCGTTGGTGTCGATGACGAGGCCAACGTGATGACGTTGCTCGACGGCCGCCGCATCGAGTCTCGGGAGCATCTGATGGCTTGGCTCGATGAGCTCGACCACACCCCACGACCTTACGAATGGCGTTGTGCATACTGTGTCAGCTCAATTCGTAAGGTCGTAGCGTCGCCCCTGCCCGGGTTGTCCACAGCCTTGCGGTGCTCCGGGTGGGAACGCTCTGCACGACCAACTCGACACGTCGAATGCCGCACGCGGTCGCCTCAACTCGGCTTGGCCACGGCTCTCGTGGGTTGCGCCTGTTGCCGAGAAGGCGCATACTTGAACTGCCGAGGCCCGAGGGGCTGAGGAAGTGGACCCGCATGACGGCCGGACGACCGGAGTGCGGGTTTTGCGCGTCAGGGCTCGACTACCACGACGTCGGCGACCACGGGCTCGGCGCGACGGCGCCACTCACCGCCAGCACCAACTGCCCAGGCGATCGCATCTGAGACCCACAGCGCTGGGTCCTCGTGTGGCGCAAGATGGTGCCACGTCAAGACCGGCTCCCTCCTCCGAGCGCTCGTGATCGCAGCCTGGTCGAGCGCAACAGAACCGTCTACCCGCTCGATGAAGAGCGTCGACTCTCGCTCGTCGGTCTGGATCAGGCGAGTCAACGCTCCGAGCAGCAGACGCCGAGAGGCGGCCTCGCCAAGCCCCCGACACGTCAAGACCGTCACCGAGACCGGCAACTCGACGATCGAGTCGAGGATCACCCGCCGTCGCGCGTGCGACTCGGACTTGAAGTGCAAACGGCGCTGACCACTCAGCACGAGATCTCCGAGCGCACGACGGACCTGTATCGCCCCGTGCGCGTTCGTCTCAGCGGCCGCGAGCAAGTAGCGACCGGCACGAACCGAACCGTCGAGGTAGGTCAGGCGCATCGGATGACTCGGCGAGCATGCAGGCGATGCAGTCGACGCAAGGCGACCGGCTCGGTCACGACGACTCTTCGTCCGACACGACCTGCGGACGGAGAGCACTCGCAATGACTGCGGCGCTGTCGCTGCGGACGGCTCGCGGGAGGTGTGAGTACGTGTCGAGCGTGACGCTGATCGTGGCGTGGCCGAGTTGCTCCTGAACGACCTTCGGGTGCACTCCAGCAGCGAGCGCCGTGGTGGCCATCGTGTGCCGGAGATCGTGCAGTCGGATCTTGGGCGCGCCGGTGCGCTTGATGGCCTCACCGAAGAGCTTGATGACGCGCTGAGGATGGAGCGGCTGACCGGCGACGTCGACGAACACGTAGCCGCTGTCCGTCCATGCCGGACCCAGCGCCGCCTTCTCAGCGATCTGCCGGTCTTTGTGTGCGAGCAGAACCTCCACGGTCGGCGGTGCGAGGTGGAGTTGGCGTTGGCTGCGCGCCTTCGGAGCGGCGGTCACCTCTCGTAGTTCGCTGCCGTTCGCTGCTGGCTCACGGTGAGGACGGCGTCGTTGAGGTCGATGTCGGACCAGCGAAGGCCGGCGAGTTCACCACGGCGCATGCCGGGGTCGAGGGCAACGGTCCAGAGCGGCACGAGGCGGTCGTCCCCAAGGTCGGCCAGGAAACTGGCTGCCTGCTCGGGCGTCCACACCTCCATCTCGCGATGCGGTTGTTTGGGGAGGCGGACGGACGAAGCGGGGTTGTTTGCGATGACGTTCCATCGAACTCCGTCCGCGAGCGCTCGATGGAGAACCCGATGGGCGAGCTTCACCGAGTTCGCGGCGAGCGGTGTCCCGTCTTTGCGTCCGTGATCGAGCAGGTCGCCGTGCCACTTCTTGATGTCGATCGGTGACAGGTCGGTCAGGGGCTTTCCGCCCAGATGCGGCAGGACGTACCTGTCGAGAACCTCGGAGTAGTTCGTCCATGCCGTGATCGCCAGTTCGGACTTGGCCGTCACGATCCAGGCTTCGAGAAACTGCCGGACGGTCTGGCGCGTCGGGGCGACGTACGAACCTCGATGCAGACCGGCAAGCGCCTCGGACATTGCGGCCTCGGCTTCTCGCTTCGTGCGGAAGCCTCCGACCTGCTGCTGACGTCGCTGGCCGCCGTCGTCGTAGCCCAGGTCGATCCGATAGCTCCACCCGCCGTTGGCGTAGCGCGGCTTGCGGATCGTCCCCGTCCCGCCAACAACGCTGGTCGTTCGTCGACGGATCGTGGACGGCAACCCGACTTTCAACAGCGAGCCACTCCCTAAAAGGGGGTCACGCTGGTGTTTTATTGGAGCCGGGTGCGAGGATCGAACTCGCCACCTCATGATTACAAGAGCCGCCCTGGGCGTCCGGCGAGTGTTGGCCTGTTCCGACTACTGCTGTCTGAGCAGGGGTTGGGCCAGATCACCGTGTTGGCCCGTGTTGCTGCATCCCGCCCACAGCCAACCCGTGCGTGGGCAATCCGTGGGCACGGCAACTGCTCTGCGACTCGCTACGGCCCCAGCATGGCGGGTCTTCACCGAGCCTGATCTCAGGTCGAGGCAGATTAATATCGTCTACGGTTGGGCGCGTGATGATCATCAGAGCGAGATCGCAGTGAGCGCGTACGAGACGCGAACGCGCCGCGTACTCGACGACCTTGAAGCGGCGTTCAACGGCATCGCGGAGTTCGATGTTAAGCGCACGTTCCAGGCTGAGAAGGCTGTCTACGGAGAAGCCTTCCTGAAGGTGGACCATCGCCTCGGTACAGCGCTGCTTGCGAATCGCGAGGTGTTGCTCGTGCTCGCCGACTTTCCCGACGTGCAGGTCCGCAACGTCGAGGTGACACGCGATCGGCTTCACCAAGGCGCACACCGTCTTCAGAGCAGCATCGCAGTCGTCGCTCACCGCGATCCTGAAGGAAACCAGCGGCTTCGCCTCTGGGGCCGCGAGAAGGGACTGACGTTGCTACCACTCGACCTTTCGCAAGGTGTCCCGAAGGGCGAGAATCTGCTCGGTCTGCTGCTTGAAGACCTGTACTCCTACGACCGCTTTGACTTGACCGGGCCGGTCCGCTCGGATTTTCAGTTCTTCGGGCGACCATTCGTTCCGGACATGGCCCGCCGGATGAGTGAGGGCACAATCGCGTCCCTATTCGGGATGAGGAAGATCGGCAAGACATCGTTGCTCAACCGACTCGCCGACGAACTGACTGCGGAGTTTGAGGCTCGGGTCGTGTTCGTTGACGCGTCAGATGACTCCATCTCCTCGCTGTCACCGGCCGAACTGTTCAACGTGCTATCCGATGCGGTCGACGCAACGGCACACGGCGGCTACGCCACGCCCAGCGCCACGGCGGCGCTCGAAGACGTGTCAAGCACTGCGAATGAAGCCCAGCTCTTCCTGGAATCGCTGGAGGCTTGCGAGTCGCCGATCGTTCTGATCGTCGATGAAGTTGACTATCTGACGCCATCGAGCCCCACGGCGCCGGGATGGCGCGACGACTTCAATCCAACGTTTAGGGCTCTCCGGCGCGTCTACCAAGAGGCGACGCGGCGCTCGATTCGGTTCTCACTCGTTCTCTCGGGGGTATCCAGCCGTTGGTTCACCGAGGAGAGCATCGGTGGAGTCGAGAATGCTGCGCTCGCGCTCGTGCCTGACAGCTATCTGTCACCTCTCACCAGAGACGAGTCGATCGAAATGATCGAGACGCTCGGGCTTGCGTGTGGCCTCGCTTTTGATCGTGACGCTGCGCAACTGCTGGCCGCAACCGCGTCCGACAACCCATTCTGGATCCGAAAGGCCGGCTCCTTCATCAACTCGTGCATTGCACAGAGCAACCGCCCCGAGCGTTTGCGAGTCGACCAGGTCCGAACACTGTGCGACGATTTCATCGCCATCGAGGGAGCGCAGCTCGCCTACTCGTCGCTGCGCCATCTGTTCCGGATCTATCCAGCGCTTGGACTTACCGCGGTAGACGCAGTCTTCGGCAATCGCGATGATCTCAACGAGGCACTCATCTCGAATCTCGCCCGCTACGGAATCGTTGGGGACGAGCTGAGTGCCTCAGGCCCCATGGTCGCCGCCGGGCTCGACCGATGGAAACGCAGCGACCTTGCTGCTGCATCGAAGCTGCCGGATATCGACGACACCCCGATTGCCGGTGTCAGTGCCGGCAGTTCCTCGTCCGCAGGGGAAGAAACGTGGGCGGAGATGCTCGGAGAGGTCTCAACTCTCCGGAACTCGGTCGAACGACGTCTTCGTGAGCTGATCCTCGTCGTGGTGCGAGCCGGGCTGGCCGACGACAAGAACCGCCAACCGAAGGATGTCATCTTGTCGGCCCTCCCGAGCGATCGGCGCGGCGAACTATCGAGCACCGGAGCGAGCGGCATTCTGAAGAGACTGTTCTGGCTGGATCTGCTCGCGATCGTCCGCCGGAACTGGAAGTGGTTTGAACGGATCTTCGGCGACCGCGGCAAGCTGGACCTCTGGGGAGACATCGTCAACGATCGGCCGGATGCTCACGCCAAGGACTTTGATGGTGCAGATCTTGCGTTGCAGAAGCGGGCTCTCGAGTGGTTCGAAAATGCGATCGATCGGAGCGAGCTGCTTTAGCGAGCCGGGCCACCAGGCTTCAAGAGCTACTCCCAAACGGTCGGACGACGGTCCGGTCCCATGCGGTCCCCGACGAGCGGGGCGTTCGGAGGTGCCGGCGACTTGTGAACATCACACCTCCTTCCCAGGAGGCGGGTCGCCGCCGCACGCTGTTGCTTCAGACGTGATCGCATCCGCACAGGATGACGGCGGATCGCTTCCGGCCACGTTGACTGCGCCTGCTCACCACGGCGGCGCCGCAGACAGGCCGGTTGTCAACTCCTGGTATGGGAAGTGCATTCTTGTGAGCCGCGTAAGCGGATCGCGGTAGTAGCGGATCTTGTCGTCGTCGATCGTCCGAGGATCGGTGACCGAACGCTCATCCCTCGGAGTGCCATCGCGCGCGCTCCTGAAGAAGCGACGATTCGCCTCCTCGATCCGATCCCAATCGCCCGGTGCGGCCGGTGGGAACCAGAAGTAGTGGGTCAAGGCGAAGGCCTGCGCAACGAACGCCTGAACCTTCTCGCGGACGGGCGGCTGGAAAATCGGCCGGGCCGAGGTGTACTCCACCCATGACCTCAGTTCAATCTCCGTCACGCAGATCGCGTAGAGGAGACTGAGTTCCGTGAGTACGTGATCGCCGCCACGCAGTGACTGAACCGGCTGGGAATGTCAAGCCGGATTGGCCCCAGTGTGCTCGTTTGATTTGGCCCCGGCTGTTCGTTGCTGGCGGGTGGTGCGGAGTCGGTAGGAGTCGGTGCCGGTTTCGATGATGTGGGCGTTGAAGGTGACGCGGTCGACGATGGCGGCAACGAGTCGGGCGTCGGGGATGACTTGGCCCCATTCGCTGAACG
>Ga0209303_1000143_pt1 | contig 75761 bp, 66 predicted proteins | sample SidtaG_3_FD_187449 | JGI IMG/M metagenome (GOLD analysis project Ga0209303, IMG submission 187449) | Marine algal microbial communities from Sidmouth, United Kingdom - Sidmouth_Asex1 metaG (SPAdes) (version 2) | ecosystem: Host-associated > Algae > Red algae > Unclassified | place: Sidmouth...
TCGATTTTGATAATCTGCCTCAACCGTTGGAAACGGCGATGGTGATTCCTGTCGAGCCTGAAACTCAGTAGGGGCAGGGGTTAGAGAGAGATGTGGCACGATTTTACACGTATCTCGGCTCAACGCCGTAGCGAGTGGTCTTCAATCCGTAAAGCAGGAGGAAATGCGGTATCAACTGGAAGTCTAATCTGGTTGACCGCTAGCAAGAATACTATGGGTAGCATTAGCTAAGTATCCGCTATAAGCATCGTTATGATTAAACAGCTAAATAGACTGATAAGCTGTGACCAAAAAGGTCAAAGGTTACAAATTGAGTAAAGAGTCATTCCTCTATACTTCACTACCAATTAACCTCGGTGTAAAGGATTCAGACTTAACCATCGTTATGTATAAGTAGCCAAAAAGACTGATAGGCTACAACCAAAAGGTAACAGACACAAAACTGAATTAAGAATCGCTTTTCTTAATTCCAATGCTAGTAGTGTCTCGGTGGAGAGTCACACCCTAAAGTCTCAAACCAACGAATGTTCGGAACGAGGAAACCCTTCTTTAGCTCTCAGTAAAAGGTCGAACCACTGAGTAATCAACCAAGATGCAACCTCTCTGAAATTTTCAGAGGCAAAAGAAGGAGTAGGATTCGGTAAGAAGCCAAAGCCTTGCTGTAATAGCTACGGATATGCCCACGTACCGACTGTAATCAAGAAGATAGTGAACAAGTAGCAACCAATATGGCTAAAACTGATTTAACAAATACAGTGGCATGGAACGAGATAGATTGGCGAAAAGTCGAACTATCTGTGTTCAAATTGCAAAAGCGAATCTATCAAGCCAGTATCGACGGCAATTATAAAAAGTTACGAAGGTTACAAAAGACCCTACTTAACTCTTACTATGCCAAATTACTATCGGTCAGAAGAATATCTCAAGATAATAACGGCAAGAAAACAGCAGGTATAGATGGAGTGAAATCAATCACCCCAAAACAACGGCTCTCTCTTGCCATGAACCTAAAGCTGGAGGACAAGTCCAAGCCTGTTCGCAGAGTATGGATACCCAAAGCCAACGGTAAACAAAGACCTCTTGGGATACCAGTCATGAAAGACAGAGCATCACAAGCCCTAGTCAAAGCAGCATTAGAACCAGAATGGGAGGCAATATTCGAGGAAAACTCCTACGGATTCCGACCAGGAAGGAGCTGTCACGATGCTATTGAAGCAATCTTTAACCAAATTAGGTATAAACCTAAATACGTTCTAGACGCAGATATTAGTAAATGCTTCGACCGCATAGACCACACCAAACTCCTTGAGAAAATTAACACTTTTCCAAAAATAAGAAAGCAAATAAGGGCATGGCTAAAAGCAGAAATTCTGGATAATGGCAAAACTTTATTTTCCAAAGAAGGAACTCCTCAAGGTGGCGTTGTTTCACCCCTGTTAGCCAACATTGCCTTACACGGAATGGAATCACGAATAAAGGAATATGCTGCGACTTTAACAGGAGGCAAAAGGGATAATATAAAATCCCTCTCATTGATAAGATACGCAGATGACTTCGTAATTATTCACGAAAGACAGGAAGTTGTAGAAAATTGCCAAATTATTATAGGACAATGGTTATCCAATGTCGGATTAGAACTCAACCAAGAAAAAACCAAAATAACTCACACCTTACACCAAGTAAAGGAAAATATAGGGTTTAATTTCTTAGGGTTCAACATCAGACAATATCCCGTGGGGAAATACCATTCAGGTAAAAACCCTGGAGGAAATTTGATGGGATTTAAAACTATAATTAAACCTTCAAAAGAAAAGGTAACAGAACACTACAGGAAATTAAGCGAAATAGTAGACAAACACAAGGCTGTCGAACAGCACGTATTGATTTCAAAACTGAACTCAATTATAAGAGGGTGGTCAAACTACTACAGAACAGCTTGTAGCAAAGATACCTTTTCCAAACTAAGTCACCTACTACATCACAAAATATGGAGATGGGGCAAAAGAAGGCATCCTAACAAAAATAAACATTGGATAAAAAACAAATATTGGCACACAGTAAAAGGAGACAATTGGGCATTTGGGGTAAAACAAGGAGAGGAAATATACTCCCTTATTAAACACCCTCAAATACCTATAGTCAGACACACAAAAGTAAAAGGGTCAGCCAGTCCTTACGACGGTAATTTCATCTACTGGGCTACAAGAAGGGGTAAACACCCTGAAGTAAAAACAACAGTAGCTAAATTACTGAAGATACAAAAGGGAAAATGTAACCTTTGTAAATTAAATTTTACGCCTGAAAGTAAAATCGAAACCGACCACATCATCCCCCGCAAAGCAGGTGGTGATAATAAAATAGATAATCTTCAGGCTTTACATAAACATTGCCACGATAAAAAGACAAAAAAGGATTTGCTAACAATCAAACGTTACAAATACCGTAAAGTTTGGGATAGGCATTATAAACAATTTCACAGTCAGTTTAATAAGCTGAAATGGACTTGGTATAATGATTTTCCAACTTTAGTCTAACTGGTACACATAACAAGTGCTTGGTTAGAGAGAAGCCGTGTGAGGTGAAAGTCTCATGCACGGTTTTGAAGACGAGTCGCCTCGGTGACGAGGTGGCTTAGTTTAACTAGAAATTAAAATAGATTTATATAAGTAAAGGAGTAACAATGCAACTAAGTGAGCGCGAAATAGCTGCCAAAGATAATAATAATCATGCTCTAAACTTGGGCAGGACTGCATCCGTCAGCAGAACTACAGGAGAAACTGATGTACGGGTAGAGTTAAATATTGATGGTACAGGAAAGTGTAATGCAGATACGGGCATTCCTTTTTTGGATCATATGATCAACCAAATTTCTTCTCATGGTTTGTTCGATCTTAATGTCAAAGCAACAGGAGATATTGAAATTGACGATCACCATACTAATGAGGATGTAGGCATTACTTTGGGAATGGCATTAGCTGAAGCTTTAGGCGATCGCAAAGGTATTGTCCGATTTGGTCATTTTGTTGCTCCTCTAGATGAATCTCTGGTACAGGTAGCCCTAGATTTCTCTGGTAGACCCCACCTTAGTTATGGCTTGGAGATCCCTACCCAAAGAGTTGGTACTTATGATACTCAGTTAGTACGTGAATTCTTTGTGGCGGTAGTCAACCATTCCCAAATGACATTACATATTCGTCAGCTAGATGGTATCAATTCTCACCATATTATTGAGGCGACATTTAAAGCCTTTGCTCGTGCGATGCGGATGGCGACAGAAATAGATGCTCGTCGGGCTGGTACAATTCCTAGTTCTAAAGGGGTTTTATAAAGTAGCGAGTAGGTAGGGGGCGGTTCGCAAACCGCCCGTACGAGTAGTGAGTAGTGAGTCAAACAAGGATACCGAGCACGCATATAGCGAGTAGCGAGTTTTATGACAGTAGAAGTATCTAGTAAATGGGTCAAGGTTCAGAATCAAGGTTTGTCAATAGATGCTTATTTAGCCAAGCCAGAGGCAACGGGTACTTATCCTGCTGTAATTGTGATTCAGGAAATATTTGGGGTTAACGAACATATTCGGGATATTTGCGATCGCCTGGTGAAAGAAGGTTATGTTGCGATCTCTCCTGCCATTTATCAGCGTCAAGCACCAGGGTTTGAGGTTGGTTATGACGATCAAAGTGTTAAGCAGGGTAGAGAATATAAAGTCAAGACTAAAGCTAATGAATTAATTAGCGATATTCAAGCAACCATCGATTATCTTGATACTTTGCTAGAAGTTAAGTCTGGAGGTGTGGGGACAATTGGTTTTTGTTTTGGAGGTCATGTCGTTTATTTAGCTGCCACCTTAGAACGGGTTAAGGCTACCGCTTCGTTTTACGGTGCGCAGATAGCTACTTGGTGTCCTGGAGAAACACAGCCAACTGTTACCCAGACTAAAAATATTAAAGGAAAAATTGATACTTTCTTTGGTAAAGAAGATCCTTTGATTCCCAACGAACAAGTAGACCAAATAGAAGCAGAACTTAAGAAACAGCAAATTCCCCATCAGGTATTTCGATATGAGGGTGCAACTCACGGGTTTATGTGCGATCGCCGTGACAGCTATAATCAACAAGCAGCTAGAGATGCCTGGACAAAAGTGCTAGACTTGTTTAGCCAAAAGCTATAAATCGAGAAGTGGACTAAAATAAATTTTAGTTCGACTCGCTTAGTCACTATTTACTATTCACATTACTATGTCTGATTCAACATCCTCTTCTAAGTCTAGCCAAGCTTTCTCTATGGAAGACTTTGAGAGTGCCTTGCAACAATACGACTATGAGTTTGTAAAAGGGCAAAAAGTTAAGGGAACGGTAGTTCAAATTACCTCTGATGGGGCATACATAGATATAGGTGGTAAATCTCCTGGCTTTGTACCGACTAATGAAGCAGCTTTAGGTTTTGTCAACGATTTAGAAGCCATTTTACCTATTGGTGAAAGTAAGGAATTTTTGATTATTCGCGAACAAGATGGGGAAGGACAAGTTACTCTTTCTCTACGTCAGCTAGCCCTCGACCAAGCCTGGGCGGATATTAAAGAAATGGCTGAGTCTGGAAAATCTACGCAAATAAGAATTACAGGAGCCAATAAAGGTGGTGTAACTGGTGAAGTATTTGGATTGCGGGCATTTATTCCGCGATCGCACCTGCAACAGCGTGATAATCTTGACTCCCTGACAGGGCAACTCCTTACCGCTACTTTTTTGGAAGTTAATCAAGAAAATCGCAAGCTAGTCTTATCTCAACGAGATGCGATGCGTGCCGTGGCGATGAATAGTATCACTGAAGGTATTTTAATGCCTGGAACAATCGTCAATATCAAGCCCTACGGTGTATTTGTCGATCTTAAGGGTGCAACTGGTTTATTACATATTAAAGAAATTAGTGGTGCAAGAGTCGAAGCTCTCGATAATTTGTTTACAGTAGGACAAAATATTAAGGTTGTCATCAAGCAAATTGATGAATATCAAAATCGGATGTCTCTCTCGATTAAAGCCCTAGAAGAATATCCAGGGGAAAATATTGAAAAGCTAGAACAGGTGATGGCTAATGCTGAAGAGAGATGGGAAAAGGCACAAAACCCCGTAGAAGAATCAAAACAGTCTCAACCTAAAGAAACTGCGCCAAAAGCTGAAGATACTACGGCGACAGAAGAGACTAAACCAGAAGAACCTGTTGCAGAAATTACCGAACCCGCTGCTGAACCTGTAAAACCAGAAGTTGAAGCACCAGAGACAACTGCTCAACCTACTCAACCAGAAGCGGAAACACCTGAATCTTAGCTTGTGTTGATTGTTAATAGTTGATTATTGAATGGGTTATGCTTCTGGCTAACCCATTATTTTTGTTTTTGTTAGTTTAATTGTTTTTTTATTTAACTGTTCGATGTCTAGAAATAAGGGAAGGAAATAACTGATAACTGATAACTGATAACTGATAACTGAACACAATATGCCCAATAAAAAACTCCAAGACACCTTGGTTAATACGCCTTTATTATTGCGTTTGGTCTGGCAAGCTACGCCGTTGTATTTACTCCTGTCTTTGGCATTAACGGGCTTCAAATCGTTAATTCCAGCAATGATGCTGTTGATCAACAAGGCTATTGTCGATCTGGTGATTGCCAATTGGGGTAATGTTAATTTTGTTTGGCAGCCTCTGATTGTTTTGGTGGCACTACGTTTTGGAGTCAGTTTACTACAGGCGGTATTAAATCAAACTAATCTCTATGTCGGGCAAATATTTAACGATCGCCTGATGCTCCATACAAAGTATGTTTTATTAGAGAAGTCTACCCAACTAGACCTAGCTCACTTTGAATCTTCGGAATTTTACGATACTCTCTCCCGCGCTCAAAATAGTGGTAGTAATTATCCAGTCAGAGTCATTCAAACTTTAACAGGCTTGTTTGGTCAAGGTATTACCCTGATTAGTTTGTTGGGGCTGTTGCTACAGTTTAATCCCGCGATTATTCCCCTGTTGATCTTTACCGCCCTACCATCTTTTTGGACGAGTATTGTCTATTCTGGCAGACGCTTTTGGATGACCCGTGCTGAAACAGAAAGCGGTCGTTTATCAGATTATATTCAGCGGGTGTTAACCAATCCTGATTTTGCTAAGGAAGTGCGTTTGTTTAACTTAGGCGATCACTTGTTGACTAAATGGAAGAATATTCGGACTGATTTTAATGGGAAGTCTGCAGCCATCGCTTCAGAATATGCCAAAATGAGGGGTTTGTCTGGAGTTTTAGTTAACAGTGGTTTTTATTTTGCCTATGGCTGGACATTAGTTCAAGCGATCGCTGGTAATATTTCAGTCGGCGACTTTACTATGTATACGGGTGCATTTGCTCAGGCTCAACAGATATTTCCCGCCATTCTCGAAGGCATTGCTAAAATCTATGAATCTAACCTCTATGTTTCTCAATACTTTGATTTTCTCGCTCTCAAACCAGAAGTAACTGACTTTGTTCGTCCTCAAAGCTTCCCCCAACCAATCAAACAGGGACTATCGATTAAAAACGTTACCTTTACCTACCCTGGCGCGACTCAGCCTACTCTGGGTAATATTAATCTGGAGGTTCATCCTGGCGAAAGCATTGCTCTAGTCGGTTTAAATGGTGCGGGAAAAACTACCCTACTCAAGCTACTTACTCGTCTATATGACGTAGATTCGGGACTGATAACTATTGATGGTATTCCCCTACAGGAAATTGAACTATCCCAACTACATACTAATATTGGCGTCCTCAATCAAGACTTTGCTCGCTATCAGCTTAGTGCCAAAGATAATATCGGCTTTGGCAATCTTCAAGAAAGAGAAAACCAACCGCGAATCGAACAAGCTGCCATGGATTCGGGGGCAGATCGGGTAGTAGCCAACCTCAAATCTGGTTATCAAACCCGTCTTGGGAAAATGTTCAAAGGAGGGGTAGATCTATCGGGGGGACAGTGGCAAAAAATCGGCATGGCAAGAGCTTTTATGACTGATGCACCGATTTTAATTCTAGATGAACCTACTGCTGCCTTAGATGCGATCGCCGAGTTTGAATTATTTGAAAAATTTCGGGCATTAACCGCTGGAAAAATGACATTTTTCGTTAGTCATCGCTTCTCTACTGTTCAGCTAGCCGATCGCATTGTTGTTTTAGAAAATAGCCAAATTATTGAAGTTGGATCTCATTCCTATTTAATGGCGCAAGATGGTTTATACGCTGAGATGTTTCGCTTACAAGCATCTAGTTACGAAATTTAAGCGGTCGTCTATATATAGCAATCCTCAATGATTTATCTGCCCCTCCTCTGTGTCTTATCCGAATCTGTACCTCAAGGGCATAACATATCTGCAATTAACGATGGTTCATTTAAAAAACCATTTTCACGAATGACCCCCGAACGCTAGATGTGACATATTAACCTTGATAAAAAACTTAAAAGATAGTAGTTTTTTCTATATAGATTATTGAAGATCAAGAATATTTAAAACTTTATGAGTCCCAAAATATATTCAGAAAATTTACAATTGTCTCTTGATACCTTTACTCAAAGAATGTATCTTTTGAATAAAGCAGATAATCCTGAGTTAATTGCTAACATAGTTTTAAGATGGACAGAAGCCCAACCCTTATTGACTAAAAAAATATTACAGTATTTATTGTATCTTGAAAAGAGGGTTGCTGTAGGAGAAGAAACTAGGGCAGTTAAAAAAGTTATTAAAAATAACTTATTAAAAGAATTTAAACATGACAATCTGACATTAAAAATTAGGAAGTCTTTATATCAGCAAGATTTAGAAAAAATTTTAGAAGAAACTAACTACAGTATAGATAGCAATACAGACATTTATCTAGCTAATTCACAAAAAAACTTAGGTTTAAGCGATCTAGAATGCCAGTCCATTCAAAATGAATACCCAATTGTTGGGCGTAGCCAAAATCAATCGAAATATAAAAAGTATCAAAATGAAAATTATTCCGAATCAATCGATCTTCAACTATTGCTAGAGGATCATACTCAAGCAAATTCAGATTTTGCTGATGATCCAAACTACGTACCTAATTTCGACCAGGAGTCATTTTCTGGGAAAAACCAACAATTTTTCAATAATAGTATATTTCCTAAAAATTGGTTGGGTTTACTACTAGCTATTCCCTTACTATTTATTGGAATTAAAAGCTTTCCTCCCTTAACAAATTCAGCTAAAAGTATTAGCAAATATTCTGATATTCAACAGCAAAAACTCTGCGTCGATCTTCGGAGTCGTCAGTCTCCAAGAATGAGTCTGGGTGAAAAATTATTAACCAAAGATTTTAGTCATCTTAATACTTCAGGGCGTACAGCTTTATACGAAGGGGCGAATGCTTTTGCTCGTTGTGAATTTTCAGCAGCCAAACAAAAATTTCAACAGACTTTAGCATTGGATAAAAACAATCCAGAAGCTTTAATTTATTACAATAATAGTCAAGCGATCGCGCGTAAACATTTCAAAATAGCCGTTAGTGTTCCCTTAGGTAACAAACCAGATATTGCCTGGGAGATTTTACGGGGTGTAGCTCAAGCCCAGTCTAAAATTAATCAGCAAGGAGGTATCAAAAATAAACACCTCTTGGTTCAGATAGTAAGCGACGATAACGATCCCTACATAGTTAAACAAGTCGCTAAACAACTAGTAGTAGATGAAAAAATCTTGGCGGTAATTGGACACAACGATAGTAATTCTTCTTTAACAGCAGCAAATATTTATCAGCAGAACAAGCTAGTGGCAATTTCGCCTACTAGTAGCTCCACCAAACTATCAGGAATCGGTAGTTACATTTTACGAACGATTCCTAGTGTTTCTCTCTTGGCAAGTAATCTAGCGGATTATGCTTCTTCTAAATCTTTAACCAAAGTAGCGATCTGTTCTGATACAACTGATTCTGCCAGTAAATCTTTTGTTCAAGAGTTCAGATTTCAAATAAAAGAAAATGGAGGAGCAATCAAACAAATTGATTGTGACTTCTCTCAAAACAACTATCAAGCAGATTTGATGGTGAATGAAGCAATATCTCAAGGGGCAAATGCAATTTTAGTTGCACCATCAGTAAACAACTTGGAACAAGCAATTGAGATTGCTCAAGCTAACCAACAACGACTACCTTTAATGGGAAATCATTCTCTCTACACTAATACTACTCTCGAATTAGGAAAAAATGCGATTGCGGGAATGGTTATTCCGACACCTTGGTTATCTAATCCCCAAGCTAATAGCAATTTTTCTCAAGCAAGCGAAAAATATTGGGGAGGAGACGTTAATTGGCGCACTGCCATGGCTTACGATGCGACCGAGGCAATTATTCAAGGATTACAAACTTCTCGTACTCGTTTAGGACTCCAATCAACCCTAACTGAACCTAACTTTGAGGTAAAAGGTGCGACAGGCAAGTTCCATTTTGAGCAGGGCGATCGTTTTAGTAAAATTGAGTTAGCCCAGATCGCCAAATCCCCACAAAACAGAGCAAGATACGAGTTTTCTAAGCTAGAGATTGACGAAGAAGATATATTGCCCTAAATTCTGGTTAGAGCGAGCTAAGGAATCACCCAATTAAGTCTAAAGAATGCTCTTTGAGAACTTCGAGGGGAAAATAGTTTAGCATTGCTTCATGAGTTGCTTCTAAATTAATCGGAGGAGCAAAACCAGCATTTAAGGCTTCTTTCCAACGTGATGCACAAAGACACCAACAGTCCCCAGGTTTTAGACCTGGGAAGTTGTACATTGGCATTGGCGTACTTAGATCGTTGCCCTTTTCTTTGCTGAAAGTTAAAAACTTAGCGGTAACTTCAGCACAGACAATATGCACGCCCATATCTTGAGGTCCTGTTTCACATTTACCAGTACGATAAAACCCCGTCATTGGAGATTGGCAACAAACCTTTAGTTCTCCACCTAGAACATTCTTAGCTGATGTCATAACTCGATTTTGAATATTGATAAATATTTTCTTGCGACACTTAAATTTTAGTACAGACTACCCACACCTAATCTTTAACTACCCTGTATTATTCGTGATTAAGGGTAAACTAATTATCTAATCGATTAATTCAAAACTTTTTATTCTCTTTTATTTCATTTTTTATTTATGAGTGCGATCGCAACAAGTTCTGCTACTACAGCTTATGACGTTGTAGTGATTGGTTCTGGTATTGGTGGTCTGGTAACAGCCACCCAATTAGCAGCCAAAGGAGCAAAAGTACTGGTTTTAGAACGTTATTTGATTCCTGGCGGTAGTGGTGGATATTTTGAACGTGAAGGATATCGCTTTGATGTAGGTGCATCGATGATTTTTGGTTTTGGCGATCGCGGTACAACCAACCTCTTGACTCGCGCCCTCGATGCAGTAGATCAAAAAATTGAAACTTTTGCCGATCCCGTACAGATTCACTACCATTTGCCAGACAATCTAGAACTTAAGGTTCATCGCGACTATGAAGAATTTATTCAAGAATTAATCGCCATTTTTCCCCATGAAGAGTCGGGAATTCGCGGTTTTTATGGTGAATGCTGGAATGTATTTAACTGCCTCAACTCAATGGAGTTGCTTTCATTAGAAGAACCTCGATATCTAATGCGGGTGTTTTTCCAAAAGCCTCTATCTTGCTTAGGTTTAGCTAAATATTTACCCCTCAATGCAGGCGACATTGCCCGCAAACATATTAAAGACCCCAAGCTACTACAATTTATCGATATGGAGTGTTATTTGTGGTCGGTTGTGACTGCGGATAAAACGCCGATGATTAATGCGGGTATGGTATTTAGCGATCGCCATTATGGTGGCATTAACTATCCCAAAGGAGGAGTCGGGCAAATTGCCCAAAAACTAGCCGATGGTTTGGTGGCAGCTGGCAGTGAAATTAAATATAAAGCTAGAGTTACCAAGATCATTATGGAAAATGGCAAAGCTGTCGGGGTCAAACTTGCCGATAATACCGAATATCGTGCCCAAAAAATTGTTTCTAATGCAACTCGCTGGGATACCTTTGGCAAACTTTTACCAGGAGAATATATTCCCAACAAAGAAAAGAAATGGCAGCAAAGATATCAAAAATCCCCTAGCTTTCTTAGTCTGCACCTAGGCGTTGATGCTAGTCTCTTGCCAGAAGGTACAGACTGCCATCATATTTTGCTTGAAAACTGGGACAAAATGGAAGAAAGCCAAGGGACAATCTTTGTTTCTATTCCCACTCTCCTTGACCCTAGTTTAGCCCCACCAGGACATCATATTATTCACACTTTTACTCCTAGTTGGATATCACAGTGGCAAAATTTATCACCTATAGAATATCAGCACAAAAAAGAAGCTGCTGCTGCCCATTTAATTGATCGTCTCGAAACGATTTTTCCTGGATTATCAGCCAAACTAGACTATCAAGAAGTAGGTACTCCCCGCACCCATCGTCGTTTTTTGGGTAGAGAAGACGGTACTTATGGTCCAGTTCCCAGTCGCAAGCTAGCAGGCTTATTAGGAATGCCCTTTAACCGCACCAGCATTCCTGGTTTATATTGCGTTGGCGATAGTACTTTTCCTGGTCAGGGTTTAAATGCAGTGGCTTTTTCAGGAATGAGTTGCGGACATCGGATAGCGGTTGACTTGGGATTATAAAAATCTAACAACAGAAAACCCAGTAAACATTTAAGCTTACTGGGTTAGACTATTAATCTCTACTTATTATGTTGACCAGATTAGCTAACGCTAATCCTGATAAGAAACTTAGCTATCTGCTTCGCCAAGATTTACCTTGACTACCTTATTCTGTTCTGCTTCTGCTTTGGGTAGAGTTAAATTGAGGATACCGTCTTTGTAATCTGCGGTTACATCGGTGTTTTGAATATGCGCTGATAGAGGAATTACTCTTTGGAATTTACCATAACGAAATTCCGAACAAGTAGTACCATTATCTTCAGATCTTGTTTCAGACTTTCTTTCCCCTGCGATCGCAACACGATCTTTCATTACTTGAATATCTAAATCCTTAGCTTCGATACCAGGAATCTCTAGTTTGAGATGAAAAGCATCATCTCGATCAATAATTTCGGCAGCAGGAAAACTAGACCAGTTGCCAAAGTTGTCCCAGTTTTCGGGAGTCAAGGCATCATCAAACAAACGGTTAAGTTGATGCTGCAAAGAGTTCATTTCTTGCCAAGGATTGTAACGTACTAAAGCCATAATATATGTCTCCTGTGATTAATAGTTTTAAAATCAAAGCGGGAATATTTTATTTAGTTCGCTTTGTTATTTATATAATAATCAAATTTTTAAAAAGACAGTAGTGAGGCATACATCACATACCTGGTGAAGCTTACCGAACAAGCTAGCTAATATAAAGTATTAGATATATTACCTTTACTAAACTTGTCACTTATTAAGTATTACTATTATTTACGGACAGTTAGATCTTCTTCTCTTAACACAGCTGCGTACTGCGATACATATCCTTGTCCTTCACAATAAGAACAAGTTTCGGTGCGCTGTATTTCCCCCCCACAGTCTCTAATCTCTGTATAACCTTTTCCTTCACACTGATAGCAAGATTGTTGTTTAACTTTCTTTTCTGATTTACTAATTGTCATTATCAAAATTATTAATTATTAATTACCCATACCCATGTTCTGCCAGAAAAGATAAGCTAATATCCTCTTGCTGATTGCTAGGCAGACGATGAGATACTAAACGATCAACGTACTTACCTAAAATATCACTTTCAAGATTAACTAAATTACCTGCTTGCAAATAACTTAAGTTAGTCTCTGAATAAGTATGGGGAATTACTGCAGCACTAAACCAACTGCCATCATCCGCGCATTGGGCGATCGTCAAACTAATACCGTTGACTGCAATACTACCTTTAGAAACCAAATAGCGACCGATGCGATCGCGCCACTGTTCCTCCATTCCTGTAGGCATCCCAAAACTAATCTCCCAAGATGTAGCCGTAGCGATCGCCGATCTTAGACAGCCAATACCGTCGATATGTCCCGTCACAAAATGCCCGCCAATCTTGCTACCCATACGCAAAGAAGTTTCCAGATTAACGTATTTAGCAGCGCGATCGCGATCGCCTAAGGTAGTTCTAGCCAAAGTTTCAGGAGAAGCAGTGGCGATAAAACCCCTCTCTAAAATCGTTTCTACCGTTAAACAGACTCCATCTACTGCCACACTATCGCCAATCGCTAAATCTGAGGTAATTGCGCCATAATCCTCCCCAGCGATCGCAATTTTCAAGGCATTAGACCCGTAACTTTCAATTGAACCTAAAGACTGCACCAAACCTGTAAACATTATTTTAAATTGTGTAATTTTAAATAACTTAACTCTTATTTTTTGTTGAACACTACAGGCAACAGAAAAAAACTGAGGCATACTGTGATTAACACAGTATCATTTAGAACACCTCGTTCTAGTTAATCGTCAATAAGTTAATCACCAGTAGGTTGCAAGACACCTCAAACATATTTAAATTTAAGGGTATACATACTATAGATTTTGCAATTTAGTCTTAATCTATCGCTCTTAACTCCTGCCAATCTTAATTACTTCAGAGGCTAAATCTATGATTGAAATGAATGTTGCGGGCATTGTCTTAAATGCTGCTAATCGCAGCCCCATGATTTTACTAAAAGATAGTTCAGAGCGTAGAGCATTACCGATTTATATTTCACAGGATCAAGCTGACGCGATTATCAAAGCTCTAGAAGGACATCGTCCATCCCGCCCCTTAACTCACGATTTATTAGCTGATATCTTTGATGAGTGCAGTATTAATCTAGACAAGGTTATTATTCACTCTCTTTCTGATGATATTTTTTATGCAGTACTCTGCATTGAGACCAACGGGATCAAAAAGGAAATAGACTGTCGTCCTAGTGACGCTGTAGCGATCGCTATTCGGACAAATAGTCCCATCTGGGTATTAGAAGAAGTAATTGCCGATGCTTCAATTCCTGTAGATCGGGATGCCGATGACGCTGAAAGAAAAGCTTTTCGAAGATTTATTTCTAGCTTAAGTCCCGAAGAGTTAATCAACAAAGGCGGTTATAAAGAACAACATTAACATTAACTTAATCTACAATCATCAGGAACCAAATAAGTTTTATGCGAACTAGTAGGTTTGGTAAAACTAATCTAGATTTATCGGTGTTTTCTTTGGGGACAATGCGTTGTTTGGCTTCTCCCCAAATTACCCGTGAAACCATAGCTAGAGGGATTGCCCTGGGGATCAATCATTTAGAAACTGCTCCCGCTTATGGCAAGAGCGAAGTCTATGTGGGACAAGCACTACAAGATCTGGCTATTTCTCGCCAAGATATTTACCTTACTACTAAGTTATCTCCTACCCTCAATCGCGAGCAAGCGACTTTGGCTATAGATAGCTCTTTAAAAAAGTTACAAGTTGACTACATTGACTGTCTAGCAATACACGGCATCAATACTCAATCGCATCTAGAATCATCTACCAATCCTCACGGTTGTCTGGCAGCAATTCAAACCGCAATACATCAGGGAAAAATTAGACATCTTGGCTTCTCTACCCACGGTAGCTTAGATCTAATCATTGCAGCGATAGAAACTAATTTGTTTGAATTTGTCAATTTACACTACTATTATTTTTGGCAACGTAATCAACCAGCGATCGCCCTAGCGGCTGCTCAAGATCTAGGAATTTTTATTATTTCTCCTGCTGATAAAGGAGGTCAACTCTACACCCCTCCCGAACAGCTAAAAAAGCTCTGTGATCCTTTTAGCCCTTTAGAATTAAATTATCGATTTTTGTTGAGCGATCGCCGTATTACCACTCTTAGTGTGGGTGCTGCTACCCCAGAAGAATTGATTGCTCCTTTGGCAGTATCGGATGCAGATGATCCTCTCAGTGATCGAGAAAAAACTGTCTTCAGTAAACTCGAAAGTCAATTAGAAAGTAGTTTAAATACCGATCTTTGTCGTCAATGCGATCGCTGTCTTCCCTGCCCTGAAACTATTAATATCCCAGAAATTCTGAGATTGCGTAATCTAGAAATTGCTTACGATATGCAACGCTATGGACAATATCGCTATGGAATGCTCGAAAATGCAGGACATTGGTTTCCAGGTAATAAAGGCAATAGATGTACTGACTGTGGTGATTGTTTGCCTCGTTGTCCAGAAAACTTAGATATTCCTAGATTATTGAGAGATAGCCATCAACGTCTCAAGGGTAAACAAAGTCGTCGTTTGTGGTCTGAATAATCTTTAATATTTTATTAAGAGTTTGGCTTAAATTTTATTGCTTAAACTTTGGACATTTGTCTTGCAGCAAATAACTCTCTTGATTCTTGTTTAACCATGCCGATCATCGTTGCCTCTTGTAAACTAACAAAAGCTTCCAAATCTTCTAATTCATATTTGTTTTTCAACATAGTTCTCAGCTTTTCTTCGGCCTCTAAAGTCAAATAACCCGTTCTAATCGCTTGCTCTACTATTTCTCTAATTAATTTCATAATGTTTGTGGGACTCCTAAGTAATATATTTTTAAATAAAAAAGTACTTCCGACTTCATTAATAAGAATAAAGATAGCAAAAACTATATTTTTAAACTTATTAGTATGTGACAGTATTTTTAAATGTCTTTACTGAATAATCATTAAATTCTAATGAAAGATGAGTGTTTTTCCTGTAACCTCGATCGCATTATCTGGGGTATTAGACTCACCAACTCAACAAGCATTGTATTCAAATTGTAAATAGTACTAAGAAGCTCAAGCTTAAGCAAATCATAGATAATGAGTATTTAAATTTAACCTTTGCTTTTTTTGAATTCAGGGTAAACCCCTTAATAGATTGTTAAATATCAATGTTATATCAGTATTTTTACTTACCATTATGCCTTTGGTTTGAGTAAAAAGAAAAATTACTACATAAAAATATTAAAAATACGCAAATATCTGATAATTCTAGTTAGGGTTAACCAGAGAAAGTAACATGAGTGACATACTACAAGGTCTAAATATCTATCTAATTGGCATGATGGGTTCAGGAAAAACCACGGTGGGAAAGGAAATAGCCAAGCAACTGAACTACCGTTTTTTTGATACCGATCTAACAATTGAAGCGATCGCTAAAAAACCAATTACGGAAATTTTTAGACAAGAAGGAGAACCTTATTTTCGAGGTTTAGAAACTAAAGTTCTAGCAGAATTATCTACTTATACGCGCTCGGTAGTATCTACTGGAGGAGGGATAATTGGGCAACAAATAAACTGGAGTTATCTTCAACAAGGTTTAGTTGTTTGGCTAGATGTAGAGTTAGAAATACTAAAAAAAAGATTAGATCAAGATGAAACCAGACCATTAGCTGACAAACTAGAGCCATTACTCAAAACTCGTCGATCTCTATATAAGCAGGCTGATTTAGCGATCGCCATTGGAGTAGACCAATCTCCCATACAAATATCAGCCAAAATTATTGAAACTATCCCTACAGTAATAAAATCCAAGACAACTTAAAGTTCAGATTTGACAGACCACAAGTAAATATCTTAAGATTTCTCAATTTTTATGGTGTACGACAGCGAATATTTTCAAGAAACAGCATCTACCCGCGTCCGTGTCCTCAGCGAAGCCCTACCCTATATCCAAAAATTTGCCAATCGCACTATCGTGATCAAATACGGTGGTGCTGCGATGAAAGACGGTAGTCTCAAGGCTAAAGTAATTAACGATATCGTTTTTCTTTCCTGTGTTGGAGTGCGTCCTGTAGTTGTCCACGGAGGGGGACCAGAAATTAATACCTGGTTACAAAAATTAAATATTAAACCAGCCTTTCAAAATGGTTTGCGAGTTACAGATGCAGACACGATGGATGTAGTAGAAATGGTGTTAGCTGGTAGAGTTAATAAAGAATTAGTATCTTTGATTAATCGCGCTGGTGGTTCTGCGGTAGGGTTGTGTGGCAAAGATGGTAATTTGGTTCAAGCTCGCCCTGTAAATGTAGAAGGAGTAGGCTTTGTCGGCGAAGTTACCAGTGTCGATACTAGACTAATTAAATCTTTGGTTAGTAATAATTACGTGCCAATCATCTCTAGCGTTGCTGCGGATGAAAACGGACAGGCATACAATATTAATGCAGATACCGTAGCGGGAGAAATAGCAGCAGCCCTAGAAGCAGAAAAGCTGATCTTATTAACCGATACTCCAGGGATTTTATCTGATTATCATGATGCTTCTACTTTAATTAATAAACTTGATATCCAAAAAGCTAGAGAATTAATCGATCAAGGAGTTGTTTCAGGCGGAATGATTCCTAAAGTTAGCTGTTGTGTGCGATCGCTGGCTCAAGGTGTCCGCGCCGCACATATATTAGACGGGCGTTTACCCCACTCTTTATTGTTAGAAATTCTCACTGATGAAGGAATTGGCTCGATGATCGTAGCCTCAGAATTGATAGCGTAGATATTATTACTGATAATTAACTATCTTTCAACTATTTTCTCGTTTTTTTGGTAGCGGGTAAGGATAAATTGACTTGCTTAGCCTCAAGGTGAGGCGATCGCTGTCTGAGATCTGCTAGATCTTGGATTATTTGCTGTTGCTGTTGGGCAAGAGTGTCTAGGCGAGTCAATATTTGCTGAATTTGTTCGGGATTATTAGTGACTTCATAGTTAGTAATCGTTGTGTTGAGAGTATCAGTTTTTGGTTTCACTTCCCAACCAAAGACAAACTTGAGTAAGCGAATAGGAGATCGCAAGATCCCTAGCCACATTCGATCTATAGTTAAAGCGATCGCCCGATAGATAGTGATCAATAAACGAATCACTAAAACTAAAGCGATCGCTCCTCCAACTAAGCTAATCACAAAATGTTCGATCGACCACGCCCAAAATGGATGATTTGTTAACCAAAGATCGAAACGGGAGGAAATCGAGTTTCCCAAAGTATCAATTAGACGATCATCCCAAACGTCTGCTTTATCAATGACATTTTGCAGTGAGGATGAAGCAGTTTGATTGAGAGAGTCAAACTTGTCAATTATGCCTTTAAATAGTGCTGCCATAGGTCAAATTTATTTGTCATTTAGTTTGTCGAAGGTTAATTATCAATCAAGCTGATAGTATTAGTTGATTTTGGGGAACTATAACAATGACGTTGATTTTAGATCGATATATATAGCAATTCTAAAAACAATTTAATCAAAAAGCTTCAAGCTACTAATTCTGAGCTTAAGGCTTAAGCCATATGACTGACCGCTGTGCGGTTTAAAACTAACTATATCCCACAGTTTTGGTCATAGGTTCGCTCCCTTGTGTCGTCCGCCTGTGACCGCCTGGCGTGGTCATTACGTGGCAAAGCACCTGTTAAACCTATATTTACTAATTATTTTAGTCACTCACCATTTAAAAGTTGAAGAGACTTTTTTGCTAGTAAACTGCGATTATTTTATGAGAGGAAGTTTGTAATGACGACTGCCAAAAATGGAATTAGTCATACTCGGACTCATGTTCAACAATTTACTGCCGAAAAACAGATCGCGCTTTTTGAGTCTTTAAAAGAATCTCGATTTAGCGGTCAGTTGGCTATCTCCGATACACAAGAGCGTACCTGGATTTTGTATTTGTATTTAGGTCGCATTGTTTATGCTAGTGGAGGAATACATCCCGTCCGTAGATGGCGACGGCACGTTGTTGCATATTGTCCAGAAAGACTGTCTAACATTGAAGAAATTCAATTAGCTTTAGCTGATATTGCCAAAGAGGAATCGAGAATTTCTTGGGAATATCAACTAATATCTGTTTGGATCGATCAAAACAAAATTAGTCGAGATCAAGCGACTAAGGTGATTAAAGCTACGATAGTTGAAATCTTATTTGATATTACTCAAGCATCAGAAATCAATTATGAAACAATTAAAGACAATTTACTGACTACTCGATTGATCTTAATTGATGCCGAGCAAGTAATTCAACAGGCAAATAAACTTTATTCTGCTTGGCAAGAAGCTAAGGTAGCCGATCGCTCTCCTGACATGGCTCCTGTAATTCGTCAGCCAGAGGCTTTGCGTCAAAAAACCTCTCCCCAGGTTTATCAAAATCTCAGCCAACTCTTAGATGGCAAACAAACTTTGAGGGATTTAAGCGTCCGTATGAAGCGAGATGTAGTGACAGTTACTCGCTCTTTGTTGCCATATATTCAATTGGGTTTAGTACAGCTAGGTACGGTAAGCGATATTGCTCCTCCCGTCTCTACTCCCATAGCTCAAAAACTATTTAAAAACAAAGCACCTCGTCGCATCACTATTGCCTGTATTGATGATAGTCCTAGTATCTGTCAAACCATGGGAACTATTATCAAAGAAGCAGGATACAACTTTGTTGGCGAAATGGATGGCTTAAGGGCGATCGCCGTTCTCTTGAGTCGCAAGCCAGATCTAATCTTTTTAGATTTAGTTATGCCCAATACCAATGGTTACGAAATCTGTTCCCAATTACGCAAACTATCTTTTTTTAAAAATACCCCCATCGTGATTCTAACGGGTAATGATGGAATTGTAGATCGCGTTCGAGCAAAAATGGTCGGCTCGACCGATTTTTTAGGTAAACCAGCCAATAAAGAGCAAGTTTTAGCAACTATTAATAAATATGTGATTCAGAAAAAAACTAAATAAATTAGTAATTGAATCATGATCGCAAGATCAAAACTCTCAAAAAATATTAAGAATTTATGAGTCTTACTGTTAGTTCACCAACTTATTCGGGAACTCTAAAGGTTGCTAGTTTAAATATTAAATAAACTACATAAATTAACTCCCAAAATGACCAAGCAACAGCTAAAAATTCTAGTTAACTACAAAAAGAGGTAACAAATTACTATGGGATACACTTTAATTGTTGATGACTCGGCAACCGAGCGCTCGATTATTACAGGTTGTTTAGAAGGAGTCGGGATCAATGTATCTGTAGCCCTCAGTGGTGAAGAAGCTCTCGAAAAAATCGAACAGAATTCTCCCGATTTAATTGTTCTTGACGTAGTTTTGCCAGGACGTAGTGGTTTTGAGATTTGTCGAGAACTAAAAGGTTCAGAAAACACTAACCAAATACCAATTATTCTCTGTTCGACTAAGGGAACTGACATGGATAAATTTTGGGGAATGAAACAAGGCGCAGATGCTTATATTCCTAAACCAATAGACCAAGAAGAGTTAGTACGTAAAGTCAAAGAATTAATCACTTAGTTGTTGCCTATGTCTTTATTTTTTAAAAACTTATTAACCAAGATTTTATTATCGATACTTAATAGCTGTGTCCAATTTATTTCCTACCTCAAATCTGACAAATACCAATAATAGTCAACAGATTGTCGATCGCCAAGAAACAAAACAGTTTTTAAAATTTGCTATTTATCCCAGCACCAAATTGATGCTACCGATTAAGCAAATTACAGAAGTTTTAAAAATCCAATTTGGTCAGATAGTTCCGATTCCTCAGATGCCAGCTTGGGTGATGGGTGTCTATAATTGGCGAGGCGATATTTTATGGATGGTTGACCTCGGTCATTTAATTGGTTTAGATCCTTGGTATCAAAGAGAAAATCATCGCAACCATCAGACTGCTATTGTGTTATCTCCCAATCAAGCAAAGGCTCAAGCTCAATCCAATCGAGAAGTTGGTACTAGTCTGGGTTTGATTGTTTCTCATGTCGAAGATCTTAAAATGTGCGAGCCATCTGCTATTCAATCTCCTCCCAATAATAGTGTTAATGGACAGATTATTTCTTTTGCACAAGGATATTGGCTGGAAATTGAAGACGATGACATGACTTTAGTACTTGATGGCAAAGCAATAGTTGCCGCTATGCCAAAAAATTTGTCCTCCCAATAGAGTCAGGACAATTATCTATTTTTTACTTTATTTTTTCTTGTAGACAATTAAATCTATCTCTAACTAGCTTGAGTTTTTATGAATAATTTGACCCAATATGACCATCAAGAATCCAATCGACCTCAGACTTCAGATTCTTCAACCGCCAAAGGCATGCACTCGTCTTTGTTGCAAAAACTTTATAGCTTGCCGATCGATCGCAAGACAAATTTAATTCCTTGGTTTAGCTTTTTAGGATTTGTGGTAGTTTTGGGGGCAGGAGGATTGATTCTCTCTCAATCTCTAAAAAATCAGCTATTGCAGCAAACACAATCGCAATTGGCGGTTGCTGATATTCAATATAATATCAAAATTGATCAGATGGGTTTTGGTTTTCGGGGACAGTCTGACAATACTGCTATTGTAGATGCTGCCAGTATTGCTTCTCAAAGAAAGCCTTTGCCTCAAACACTTAGAAAAGAAGTAACTAATATTCTTAAAAACGAAATTACGGCTCGTAATATTGAATATGCTACTTTGGTGGGTCGAGATAAGAGGATTATTGCTAATGCCAATTCTAATCGTGCAGGACAAATATTTGACCCCAATGGTTTGATTAGTCAAGTCTTAAAAAATCCTCAACAGATCAAAACTAGTCAAGTTGTCACCTCGAAAGAATTACAAACTGAAAAGCCCCCCCTTGCTAAAGATTTATCATCAGGGGATGCTTTGATTCGCTACACCGTGACTCCTGTATTTAATGACGATCGCAATCAAGTTGTGGGAGTTTTGCTATCGGGGGATGTAGTTGATGGTAAGGCGACGATTGTAGAAAATACAGTCAGTGCTTTTAGCGACAAACAAGGATATAGTGCGATTTACCTCCGTCAACTGGCTGGAGACTTTGCTTTATCGACATCTTTTATTAATCTTAGCGGCGGAATAGGTAATAGTGTTGCTCTAGAGAACTCAGATATCTTAGAACAAGCAATTACTGATGACCAAAAAACCGTCAAAAAAATTGATGATATTCAAGGTCAAACTATGGCTTTGGCTGCCAAGGCTATTACTAATAATGCAGGTCAACCTATCGGAGTGATGGTTTATGGAACTCCTATTGCTGCTTTAAATCAAATAGTTCGCAATAGCGTATTATCCCAATTCGCTGTATCGATAGTAGTTTTGGCTTTGATTATTCTTCTCAGTCGAATTTTGGGTAAAGCGATCGCCGAACCTATTAAAACTCTACAAAAAGTGGCACAAGATTTCTCTGAAGGTAATCTTAAGGCTAGAGCAAAAATTGATAGTACTGATGAAATAGGATTATTGGGTAGTACCTTTAATATTTTGGCTGATTCGATTGAAATTAATGAAGCTCGTCTCAAACAAGATGCCAAGATATCTCGTTTGCTCAAAGAAATTGCTCTGGATATTTCTCAAGCCAAAGAAGTTACAGCAATTGTCCAAATTGCGGTAGACAGCAGTAAAGCATTATTAAAGTCAGATCGAGTTATTTATCATAGTTTTGATCAAAACTGGCAGGGCAAGATTATTGCCGAAGCAGTAGAAGCTCAGTTTCCCGCTATTTTGAGTACAGAAATAGACGACCCCTGTTTTGCAGAAGGCTACGCGGAAAAATATCAGCAAGGAGCAGTTAAGGCGATCGCCAATATTTATCAAGCAGGCTTAGATGACTGTCACATTAAGATGTTAGAGCCTTTTGGGGTAATTGCTAGCTTAGTAACTCCTGTAATTAGAGGGGAGCAACTAATCGGCTTATTAATTGCTCATCAATGTAGCGAGGCTAGAGCTTGGCAGCAAGATGAAATCGATCTGCTATCTCAAATTGCTACTCAGGTAGGTACGACGATTGAAAAAGTTGAGCTATTAGAAAAACAAGTTCGAGCCGAAAAACAAGAAAGACTGGCTAAAGAAAATCTTCAACGTCGAGCCTTAGAATTGTTGATGGAGGTAGATCCCGTTAGTCAAGGTGATTTAACCGTACATGTCAAGGTAAATGAAGATGAAATCGGTACAATTGGCGATTCTTACAATGCCACAATTGAAAGTCTACGAAAACTAGTAGCCCAAGTACAAATAGCAGCACTTCAGGTATCTAGTACCACCAGTGATAAAGATCTTTCAATTCAAGAATTGTCCACAGGTGCATCAGCCCAAACCAAAGAAATCAATAATGCCTTAATCAGAATTCAAGGAATTACTAATTCCATCCAAGCAGTAGCCAATAATGCCAAATCTGCCGAAGCAGCGGTATTAAAAGCAGCGGAAACTGTAAAAGCTGGTGATACTGCGATGAACCAAACAGTAGAAGGTTTCCAAGAAATCAGAAGCACCGTTGCCGAAACCGCCAAAAAAGTGAAACGTTTGGGAGAATCTTCCCAAAAGATTTCTAAGGTGGTCAACGTAATTAGTAATTTTGCCGATCAAACCAACCTTTTAGCTCTTAATGCTTCAATTGAGGCTGCTCATGCAGGAGAAGAAGGCAGAGGGTTTGCGGTGGTTGCCGATGAAGTGCGATCGCTTGCTCGTCAATCAGCTGAAGCAACCGCAGAAATTGAGGCTTTAGTAGCAGAAATTCAGGCAGAGACTAATGAAGTGGTAGCAGCAATGGAATCGGGTACAGAGCAGGTAGTAGCAGGTACCAAACTAGTTGATCGCACCCGTAATTCTTTGATTGAGATTGCTGATGTGAGTCAGGAAATCGATCGCCTGGTAGGGGAAATTGCTACCGCTACAGTAGAACAGTCTCAAGACTCGGAAATAGTCAGTCAAACCATGATCCAGGTGGCTGCTATTTCCGACAAAACCGCTACTGAAGCTAATGAGGTATCCGCTTCTTTCAAAGACTTATTGAGTGTGGCTCAAGAGCTACAAAACAGTGTGGCTAAGTTTAAAGTTAGCTAATCAATCATTTTTAATTAATTAACTCGTAGATTTTAAATACTAGATGAAATGACGAATTCACTGCCTGATGACTACTTAGAATTACCTTTAGACCAAAACTTAGACATAGAAGGATCGAGTTCAGGCTCTTGGTGGCAGCGTCAGAGCATTCGTTGGAAAACTACAATCTTGGCGATCGCCATAGGTACAATTCCTACTCTAGCTATTGGTACAACTGCCTATTATTTTGCTGCTCGTTCGATTAGAAGAGAAACTACTACTCTTCGTCAGAAGATCGTTGCCGATCTGCAAAACCAGGTCAATATCTTTATGGGAGATCACCTGAGTGATACTGAGGTGTTGGCAAATATCGATATTTTTACCGATTCTCAACTTCGAGAAATTGTCACTGTCGAACAAAAATCCGCAGCTCTTCAAAAAATTCAGGATGCTACCAATATTTATAACAGCATTGCTGTATTTGATATTCAGGGCAACGTAATTGCTCAAACCAAAGGTATAGCTCTAAAGAATCACCTTAACCGTGGTTATGTTCAAGCTGCTCTCAAAGCTGACGGAGCAATTATTAGCCAACCGAGGATTTCTACTAGCTCTGGAATCTATAGTGTTTATACCGCATCTCCTATTAAAGATCGCTTATCAGGAAAAACTATTGGTTTTGTTAGAGCTAGGATGCCCGTAAAAGTTTTAGAAGAACTACTCCAAGATTACACTAGCAATGGCAGTCAATATTATTTACTTAATCAGCAAGGCGAAATTTTTCTCGGCTCGGCAGGAGAATATGTAATCAAAACTCGTAGTGATAATTCGATAGTTGACAATCAAACTTTCGATTATGAATCGATTAATATCAACGATATTTTTGCTGATACGTCAGAATTATTCAATAGCAAGAGTATTAATACCGATACAGCAACCAATACTAAAAGTAATACAGAGCAGTTTGTCACCTTTGCTCCCGTCAAAGCTACTGATAAATCATTTAATCTTAACTGGCAAGCGGCGATCGCTATTGATAGTGCAATTGTGTTTGCTCCTCAAAGAAGGTTGAGGCAAATATTTATTTTGGGTTCAGCGATTGTTGCTTTAGGTGTAGGAGCGATCGCCTATACCTTGGCAAATCGACTCTTACGTCCAATTTTAGCTGCTGCGATCGCGGTCAAGAAAATTGGTCAAGGCAATCTCGATACTCGCTTAGAAATTCAAGGGGCAGATGAAATTGCTCAGTTAAGCCTTAATATCAACCGTATGGCAACCCAGCTATTTAACTTTGTACAATTGCAGGCTATATCTGCCCAACAATCAGAAACTCTGAGAAATATTGCCCTGAAACTTACTACTACCAAAGATCTATCAGAGATCTTGCAAATAGCTGTTGATGAAGTTCATCAAACTTTCCCCGCTAATCGTTTGTTCTATTACCAATTTGAAGATGAAACATCAGGCAAAGTGATTGCTAAATCTACTTCTTCTTCTAATTCATCATTAATGCAAAACACGGATGTTTTTAATGAGCTAGTCAACGCCTACCTAAATAAACATCAAAACGATCATACTCAGATAGAAATTATCTCTGATATCCAGCAATCTCATGTTTCCCAGTCATATCGAGCGCAAATGCAGAGTTTGGGAGTAGAAGCTAGCTTGATTGCTCCAGTGGTAGTAGAAAAACATTTAAATGGTTTTCTAATAGTGCTTAACAATACTAAGCGCAATTGGCTAGATGAAGAAGTCGAATTTATTACCCAAGTAACTAATCAAATCGGTTTGGCGATCGCCAGGCTAGAGTTGTTGCAACAACAACAGTTGGGAGAAATCAGGGCTAAAGAAGCTAAAGAAGCTAAAGAAGCTATTCAAGCTAGGGCTTTAGCTCTGCTCAAAGAAGTATACGATGTTAACGATGGAAATTTAACTGTTCGTGCCAGAGTTACGGAAGATGAGATTGGCACCATTGCCGATTCTTATAATTCGACGATTGAAAGTCTGCAAAAATTAGTTAATAGTACTAAATCGGCGGTAGGGGAAGTACAAAAAAATACTTCTATTAACGATTGCGCCGTACAAGAGTTGGCACAAGAAACTACTATCCAGGCTCAAGCCATTACCGAAACCTTAAAACAGATTGAGGCAATGGAGCAATCAATTAAGCAAGTGGTAGTTAGTGCCGATCTAGCAGATGAGTTTATTAGACAGGCGAATCTGACTATCGATAGCGGCGACAAAGCCATGAAGCTTACCGTAGCTGAAATTGGCGCAGTACAAAATACTGTAGCCCAAACCGCAACTAAAGTACAAAAACTTGGTGAATCATCTCAAGAAATTTCTCAGGCGGTAAACTTAGTTGGTCGTTTTGCAGCTCAAACTCACCTTTTGGCTCTTAAAGCCTCGATTGAAGCAGCGAGGGCAGGAGAACAAGGCAAAGGCTTTGCAGTAATTGCCGATGAAGTAAGATCTCTGGCTACTCAATCTGCTGAAGCAACATCCGAAATCGAAACCCTCGTTGGTAAAATCCAGTTAGAAACTAGCGAAGTAGTGCAAGCGATGAACCAAGGAACACAACAAATCGCTGCGGGTACTGACTTCGTACAGCAAACTAAAGACAGCTTAACTAAAGTGAGTCAGGTTAGTTCTCAAATTAGCAAGCTAGTCGGTTCGATCAACGAAGCAGCAAAACATCAGTCCACAACATCTACTGAAGTTACTCAAACTATGGTTAGTGTTGCCGAGATTGCTCAAAACAATTCTCGCTCTGCGACTCATGTTTCTAGTTCTATTAAGGAGTTATCTGCAGTAGCAGAAAAACTTCAGTTAGATATCGATAAATTTAAAACTTAAATCTGGTTCTTCTTAATCTTTGGCAATTTATATCTAAATCATGTCACTCAACCCCGATATCCGCGACCAAGCGTATCAATTTTTTATCGAAGAAGCTCAAGAACTTCTACAAGTTCTTGAAACAGGCTTACTCGATCTTCGTGAAGATCATAGCACTCCCAAAGTGCATGAATTGATGCGGGCTGCTCACTCGATTAAAGGCGGTGCAGCAAGTGTAGAATTGAGTGCCATTGAATTGCTGGCTCATCGTCTAGAAGATTTTTTGAAGGCTTTATATAGTGATAGCGTTGATTTTGATGGTGAATTAGAAAATTTATTGTTGCAGGGATACGATTGTCTGGCTACTCCTTTGTTAGAACAGATTGAATCTGGTTCATACAATGAAGAAGCTGCTTTGTTAGCTGCTGAACCTGTATTCAATTCTCTAGAAGTCCGTTTGGAGGATGCCCTGAAAAATGCAGATAACTATATTCCTAGTTCTAGTGATTTGGGAGTAGATATTGTCTCGTCAATTTTTGAGGTAGATGTTGTTCAGGGTATAGAACATCTTCAGGAGATAGTTGCTAATCCTACGGGTTTTGATGTCAGGCAAGAGTTTCAAGGGACTCTCGATATGTTTACTGGCTTTGCTGAATTGTTTAATTTGCCTGGCTTTAGTGATATTGTACAGACTACTCAAACCGCTTTCAATCAAAACGGCGATCGCATATTAGAAATTATGCAAGCTGCGATCGCCAATTTGACAATATCGAAAGATTTGGTCTTAGCTGGAGATCGCGAACAGGGTGGAGAGGTATCTTCTACATTGATCTCATTGGCTCAGTCTAGTAGTTCAACCTCTTTTGTCGATCCCGCAGTTGATGCTTTTGACGAAATGCCTATGGATGATGGCAACGATTTATGGTCAACTGCACCAGCTACAAATAGCGTTCTGACAGATGATGTCTTTGGTGAGATACCTGGGATGACTCTCAGCAATGATCAAGCCGAAGAGATTGATGATATTTTTGGGACGATTCCTACTTCCGATCTCTCCGAACCAGAAGAAGCTGAACCAGCTATCATCTCTACTCCAGATGTTGATGATGTCTTTGGTGAAATACCTCAGATGACTCTCAGTAATGATCAAGCCCAAGAGATTGATGATATTTTTGGGACGATTCCTACTTCCGATCTCTCCGAACCAGAAGAAGCTGAACCAGTTATCATCTCTACTCCAGATGTTGATGATGTCTTTGGTGAAATTCCCAATACCAATGCTATATCTGATGATGCTTTGGAAACTGTTGGGAAAATAGATGCCAGCACTAATGAGGTTAAAGATATTAACGATATTTTTAACCTGGTTGACGATCGCAATATCTCCGAATCAAAGGCAACTACGGAAACAGAAGCAGAGGAAACTGTTGCTTCTAATAATCATAAATATCTCGATCTCCTTCCTAATGAAATCAGCGATCGCCAAATTACCCAAGATGCTAATAATGATGTCGATCATATTTTTGACGGTGTTATTGATGCTAATTCCGTAACAGAGAACCTTGATAATTCTCCACCTGCCGAAAAAATAGCAGATACTGTCAAATCAATTGAGAATGTATTTGATAGTCTACCTACCATTGAGGCTAACGAAGATGCTTTAGTTTTACCAGCAGAAAAAGCACTCAAGGAGGAATCTCCACCATCATCAACTACCAACAAACAATCGGCTAAATCAAAACCAAGTAAATCTTCTAAGGCTGCTGTTAAATTATCGGTTAGAGTCGATCTTGAGCGTTTGGAAAGAATGAATAATTTGATCGGAGAATTGACGATCAATCGTAATAGCCTCTCTTTGCAAAATGAACAACTACAAGAAGGTGTTACGGAATTAGGACAAAAGTTTTTCCGCTTTCGAGAAGTTACCCAAAAGTTACGAGAAGTTGCCGATAAAATTATCCTCGAAGAACGTTTTCAAAGTTCTAATAACAATCAATCTTCTTCAAAGCTAGATAATTCAGAAGAATTTGATGCTTTGGAAATGGATAACTATAGTGATGTTTATTCTTCTATGCAAAATATCTTAGAAGAAATAGTACAGCTAGAAGAAAGCGTTGATGATATAACTATTTTTGCTAAACAGTCCGATAGTACTATCAATAGCCAACGCCAAATGTTGGGTCAAATGCGCGACGAACTGATGTGGGTGCGAATGTTGCCCTTAAATAATATTTTGCAGCGTTTTCCTCGCACCATTCGAGATTTATCCAGTAAATACCAAAAACCAGTAGACCTCAAACTCATTGGTACTGGCGTATTAGTGGACAAAGCAGTATTAGAAAAGCTATCTGATCCCCTATTGCATCTATTACGTAATGGGTTCGATCATGGTATCGAATCTCCAGAGGATCGCGTTGCTCATGGCAAGTCACCTAACGGTACAATTGAAATTCATGCTTATCATCAAGGAAATCAAACCGTCATTGAAATTAAAGATGATGGTAAAGGATTAGATTTAGAAAAGATTGCTCAAAAGGGTATCGAAAAAGGTTTAATTTCTGCTGCGGAAGTTGCGATTGCGCCTAAAGAGAAAATCTATGATTTGATTTTTGAGCCTGGATTTTCTACGGCTAGTAAAGTTAGCGAACTATCTGGCAGAGGGGTTGGCATGAATATCGTGCGATCGCAAATTGAAACTCTCAAAGGGAAAATTAACGTTACCTCTTCTCCTGGAGAGGGTTCTATTTTTAGCTTACGTCTGCCTTTAACTCTTACTATTGCCAAGTTACTTGTTTGTTCTTTAAGCAATACTGCTTTTGCAATTCCTTCCGATAGTATTGAAGAAATTATAATTCCCACTCAAGAGCAAATCAGAACTTCCAATCAACAGAGGTTTCTATTCTTAAATGGCAAACTAGTGCCAATTTATTCTCTAAAAGAAATTTTACAATACAATTGCCCAATTGCGGATGTAGATCGATCCACTAAAGCATTCAAAACCATAGACTCTCCTCAAGATTGGTTTGCACCCTTATTACTATTGAGACGAGGACAACAGCTATGTGCTTTAGAAGTAGTTAATCTAGTTAGCGAACAAGAGTTAGTCATCAAACCATATAGTAAGGCGATCGCGGCACCTCAGTACAGTTATGGTTGTACGATTTTGGGAGATGGTAGTTTAATCCCTGCCTTTGATGGTGCAGCTTTGATTGAGATGATTTTAGGAGAAGAAGTTACTTCAGTTGCTTCAAGAGTTGAGGTGGTTTCGGATCTAGATCCAATTGAGACAACTTTTGAGCCAACCTCTACCATAACTGACACTAGGCGATCGCCTAGCGTCAAAACCATTATGATTGTGGATGATTCTACTGCACTGCGGCGTACTATGGCTTTAACTTTAGAAAAGCAAGGTTATCGGATCATTCAGAAAAAAGATGGTCGAGATGCTCTAGATGGATATCGGCAAAATTCTGAAATAGACCTAATTATTTGTGATATTGAAATGCCTACCATGAATGGCTTTGAGTTTTTAGGAATGCGCCGACGAGATTCTAAGCTATCTCAAGTACCTACATTTATGCTGACTTCTCGTAGTGGAGCAAAACATCGTAATTTAGCCAAGCAATTAGGTGCAAATGGGTACTTTACTAAACCCTTTATCGAAGAAGAATTTGTTACCGAAATTAGAAAAGTATTGGGGAATAATAACCAAGTCAAAAATCAACACCCTAAGACTAATCAACGCCTCCAAAAAACTATTTTATTGATTGACGATTCTTCTGCTTTAAGACGTACCTTGTCTTTGTGCCTACAAAACAAAGGATATTCAGTTTTACAAGGAAGAGATGGAACAGAAGGACTAGAATTACTGCATAAAAACCCAAAGGTAGATCTAGTTATTTGCGATATTGAAATGCCTAACATGAATGGCTTTGAATTTTTAACCTCTCGTCGTCAAAATATTAAAATGTCGAAAATTCCTACCATCATGCTAACTTCCCGTAGTACAGAAAAACATCGCTCTCTCGCTAATAGTTTGGGGGCAGATGGGTATTTTACTAAACCTTATATCCAAGAAAGATTCTTACAGGATGTTGATAGCTTTATCAATAAATATAGTAAAAGTAAATAATAACTAAATAATCTAAATCAATTTTATGAGTAATTTAGTAGTCGAACAAAATTTTTCATCCATCTCCCAAAATCAAGCTTCTGTTAAACTACTAGTATTTGGTATTGGGAAACTAACTTTAGCCTTACCTATTTTACAGGTTCAAAAAGTTATTAGGCACAATCCCCTTCATGGTAGTGGTTTGAGTCATGTGAGTTTGACTCATTTGGACGATCAAGAAATAGCCATAGTCGATCTACATCAAAAATTATTTAAGGTTAGTTTGCCCCCGCAGGGAGAAACTAAAGGTTATTTCATCATTAGTAAAAAAATTACTCAAGAACCTATCGGAATATTGGTATCAGAATCTCCTGCATTAGTTGATGTCGCTTCCAATCAAATTCGCCTAATTCCTAATTCCTATCGTCGTGCCGATACTTTGGAGATAGCCAGTCATGTTGCAGTTGTTCCTCAAGAAGATGGTACTTCTCAGACAATTTTTATTTTAGATCTTAAGCAATTGATAGTTGACAACTCAATTAAAGGTAAATAAGCTGATATTTAATTCAGTATGTGTTAAGTTTGACTTTTTGGTATGATCGGTGTTCGTTATAATGACATCGTTTTATCATCGGATATCATTGCCAGGATGAAAGTTGCCGTATTTAGTGCCAAACCTTACGACAAATTATTTTTAGAAGAAACTAATCGACAACATCACCACGAATTAAAATTTTTTAGCCCTAGCTTAGATGATGCCACCGTAGGTTTGGCAGTTGGATTTGAAGGGATTTGTGTTTTTGTTAACGATCGCCTTGATCGGGCTATCATTGAAACACTACATCAACAGGGTATTCGCTTAATTGCCCTACGATGTGCGGGATATAATAATGTCGATCTTGATGCTGCCAAAGAGTTAGATATACCAGTAGTTAGAGTACCTGCTTATTCTCCTTATGCTGTAGCCGAACATGCGATCGCCTTAATCTTAACTCTCAATCGTAAAATTCATCGTGCCTATAACCGTGTCAGAGAAGGAAATTTTGCTTTGAACGGACTTTTGGGTTTCGATCTCCACAATCGCACCGTGGGTATTGTTGGTACTGGTAAAATTGGTCGCATTGCAGGACAAATCTTGCATGGTTTTGGCTGTCAGGTGCTAGCTTACGATCTTTACCCCAATCAAGAATTTGCTCAACGATATGGTGAGTATGTATCTCTTGAAGAGTTATTATCTCGCTCAGATATTATTAGCTTGCATTGCCCTTTGACCCCTCAAACTCATCATTTAATTGATGAAGATGCTATCTCGAAGATGAAACAGGGAGTAATGTTGGTTAATACTAGTCGGGGTGGATTAATTGATACTCAGGCGGTAATCAAAGGTTTAAAATCTCGGCAAATCGGACATTTAGCTTTGGATGTCTACGAGAAAGAAAGCAGCATGTTTTTTGAAGATATGTCGGGAGAAATCATTCAAGATGATGTTTTTGAAAGATTACTAACTTTCCCTAATGTGATTATTACAGGACACCAAGCATTTTTTACAGAAGATGCTCTACAAAATATTGCTGAAACTACCTTAAATAATATTACTACTGTTGCGCAAAACCAATCTTGTCTCAACCAAGTATTGCCTTCTTAATCGCTTTGTTTCTGACATTTTAGAAAATGCATATTTTAGGTTGTTGGAAATTGTCTAAATCCAAGGTATATCTTGATACAAATTCCCGCTTTGTGTATCTAATATTAATTAATTTAATCTAAATTTAGGTACACAAAATTATTAGTTTTCTTTTCATAATCAATTTAGGACGAACTAATTTTCTCACCTACACTTATCAAACAAGTTAGTTATTAAACAAAGCCTAAATCTCTACTAGTTATAGTTTTGCTGCCAACGAATAATTTTGTTGATGATCGATGAAATCTGAATGCATTATGAAGTTTTGTAACAATTGCTGGGGATCGTTAATTTTTGGTAATATTGCTTGACTTTTTTGTTAGTGTGTAACGGAAATTCAATTAAACAAGTTAATCATGACTTTATCGCCAAATATCATTGTTTCAATCTGATTGTAATCATAGTTATTTATTAGTAGTAAGTATCAAGATGATGGCTTATTTTATGGAGGCTTATTTAATCAATGAAAAACAACAGTAATAAGAGACTTTCTTTGATTATTTTTTAAACTGTAAGCCCTAAATAAATTGATAATCCAATTCATCAAATATTTCAGGTGTTTATTGATGTTATAGCAAATTTTAAAAAAGGTTAAACCTATGGATATAAAAGGAAAAACGGCTTTAGTTACGGGTGCTTCTCGTGGAATTGGGAAAGCAATTTCAATTGAATTAGCTAAACAAGGAATTGAGCATTTAATATTGGTAGCAAGAGATCGTCAAAAGCTAGCTGAAGTTGCCACGCAAATCAAAACTACGGGTATAAAAGTTACCACTTTGTCTTTAGATTTGACGCAATTATCTTCGATTAATATTGCGATCGCCCAAGCGTGGAGTAATCATAAACCAATTCATTTACTCGTTAATTGTGCAGGAGTTGCTCATCAGTCAGCGTTTCTAAATACCCAAGCACACAAATTTGAAGAAGAAATTTCTCTTAATTTATTGGGCATGATCAACATTACTCGATTGTTAGCCAAACGGATGGCAAGTCAAAAAGAAGGAACAATTGTTAATGTATCTAGCTTAATGGGTAAGGTAGCAGCTCCCACTATGTCTACCTATTCAGCAACTAAATTTGCTATTGTCGGTTTTACTCAAGCTTTACGAAGTGAATTAGCAGAGCATAATGTCAAAGTGATTACCTTGCTACCTACTTTGACTGATACTGATATGGCACGTAATCTAAAACTGTTTCGTTGGGTGATGCCCATGACTCCAGAAAAAGTTGCTCAAACTTTGGTTTTAGGATTGTTTAAAAACAGAAGTGAGATTTTAGTAGGATGGCAAAGTTATCTGGCAGTGTGGTGTCAACGTATCTTTCCACAACTATTACAGAAGATTATGATCTTATCTGCACCAAAATTATCTGCTTCGTCTCGGCAAAATAAGAAGCTAGAAAAATTTGCCAAGTTCTTATATGGAGGGATCTAAAGAATTATTTTAAGTTAACTAATCATCCAAACATATTTAGAAAATACCATCGCAATACTGATGCCCAAACTTAAACCGACTAAAACCTGAAAAGGAGTATGTCCTAACAACTCTTTTAATCTTTCCTCATTAAAATTATGTTCTTCTTGGAATAATTCATCAACCAATTGATTAAGTATTTTTGCTTGCTTTCCCGCAGCTTGGCGTACTCCTGCAGCATCGTACATCACAATAATCGCAAATAGACAAGCGATCGCAAATTCGGCTGATGACCAACCCTTAGTAAACCCCACACTGGTAGCCAATGCACCAACCAAAGCCGAGTGTGCGCTGGGCATTCCTCCAGGAGACATTAGATAGGTAATATTAAGCTTACGGCTTTTAATTAGGTCTATAACTAGCTTTAATCCTTGGGCTGTGAGGCTGGATAAGAGTGCGACCATTAGTATCTGATTGTGTAAGATATCAGCAACTTCTTGCATGGTTTGTCTTGTTTGCCTCAAAAATATAATTAAAAAAATGTATCTCGTATTCTAGCGATCGCGAGTTACTATATAGCTGGCTACTGCTCTTAATGGTTCGGCTTTAGTACCGTAGGTGGATAGTTGAGCGATCGCACTATCTACCAATTCTTGAGCTTTGAGGCGAGATTTTTCTACACCCCACAAGCTAGGATAAGTAGCTTTTTGGGCGGACAGATCTTTGCCAGCAGTTTTACCTAACTGTTCGTCTGTTGCCGTAATATCTAAAATATCATCAATTATCTGAAAAGCTAGACCAATATTTTGTGCATACTTCGATAGTCTATTGAGATCTTCTGGGGTTGCATTGGCTAAGATTGCCCCAGACACTACTGAAGCTTCTAGCAATGCACCTGTTTTATGAGTATGAATAAAGCTTAGGGTTTCGGCAGTAATATCGGATTTCCCTTCAGACTCTAAATCTAATACCTGTCCTCCTACTAACCCTGCAGCACCTACTGTACGACCCAAACAGGCTACTATTTTAATAATGTTTTCGGGAGGGACATCTTTGGTTTGGGTAGCAACGTATTCAAAAGCATAGGCTAACAGACCATCTCCTGCCAAAATCGCGATATCATCGCCATACACTTTGTGATTAGTGGGCTTTCCGCGACGAAAATCATCATTATCCATGGCTGGCAAATCGTCGTGAATTAAAGACATGGTGTGAATCATTTCTAAAGCACAAGCAGTAGGCATTGCCATCTCTACTGTGCCGCCAGTTAACTGGCAAGTCGCCAAACAAAGAATAGGACGCAAACGCTTGCCACCAGCCAATAGAGAATAGCGCATTGCTTCGTAGATTTTTTCGGGTCTAGCGATCGCAATTGATTGATCTAATGCGGATTCAACTAAAGTTTTTTGCTGTTTTAGATAACTATTTAAGTCAAATGAGATGGGTGTTTCTGGCTCAGTTAGTTTTTGATTGGCTTGTACCATACAGCAGAGAAATGTACTTATTAAATTCAACCTTTATTATCACCCGACTATGGACTTTCACCCAACAAACAGATGTAGATTTGTGTCATAAATTTTCCCAATCTACTTTTTTGATTCAGTCGTCTAAAAGTATTTCGGACAAACTCTGTTTTTTGATAGCTAATTGGGTGCCACACTGCTTACAAAAGACTGCATCGGGATCGTGACGGGATAAATTGCAGTTAGAGCATTTTGTTTCTACTAAACTAGAAGTTTTGACTACCTGTCCGATCAACTCGCTCAATTGCCAAGGAATAAATAACACTCCTGTAAAAATCATTAATACCGTCATCAATCGCCCTGGTTGAGATAAAGGCGTAACATCTCCATAACCTACAGTAGTCATCGTTACCACTACGAAATAAAAAGCGTCGAAAAAATTTTCTAGGTGATCGCTATTTATTTGATGTTCAACTTGATAAATCAGCCCTGCATAGACAAAAATCAAGGTGAACAAGGTCAGAAATATTCTGACAAAAACAATGCTGTCTTCACCTGTAATGGGCAACAAGCGTTTTTCAATTTTCCAAAATCTGACAATGCGTAAAATTCTAAACCAACGAAAAACTCGTAAGTAACTAATATTGATCCAGCCCAAAAACAAAGGCAAAATTGAAATTAAATCAATCAATCCGAAGAAGCTAAAAAAGTACTTTTTAAAATCATCTGCCGACCAACAGCGTAGTAGATATTCGATCGCGAAAATAATCAGAACTACAAAATCTATATAAGCTAAAATTGTCTGCAGTCTGAGATTGATCGGATATGTTTGGATGACAAATACAGCAGAAGATAACAAGATCAATCCCAAAACAACCAAATCTATCCACAGACCCAGATTTGTTTCAGTATCTGCTAGATAAAAAGCTACTCGCTGACGCCAAGATAGCGGTTTATGCTTTAATTGTTTGGTTACTATGATCTTTTCTTTGGACACGGGAGGACAATTTTAATATTTATATTTTAAATTTATGTTTGATTCTTGAATTGACATAGACTATGACTATCATTTCGCACCAAGACATTAGTTTCTAAATAATCTTTAATCCAGATACAGCTATAGTCTAAAGTGTTTAATTTGAGAATACGTTCTAGATCCCAAAGTTTAACCTGTTTATCTTCACTAGCGGTAGCTACTTGTTTACCATCGGGACTAAATTCGACATCCCAAACTCCTCCTTGATGTCCTTGAAGAGTAGTTAAAAGTTTTCCTGACCTATCCCAGATTTTGACGGTATTATCCGCACTAGCAGAGGCAATTGTACTACCATCGGGACTAAATTCGACATCTAAAACAATGGCAGAATGACCCTCAAGAATAGTAATCAGTTCTCCCTCAATATTCCAAATTTTGATGTTTTGTTCTTTGCCTCCTGTGGCAATTAATTTTTGATCCCGACTAATCGCAACCGTTTTCACCCCTGTTTTATCCGCAAAGACAGATCTAATCTCTGTGCCGTCTGGTTTCCATAGTTTGAGATAACAATCGTGACTAACTGAAACGATTAATTTACCATCTCGACTAATATCAATATCGGTAATTCTGGCTGTATGGGCGGAGATTGTTTTTTTGACGATTGCTTTAACTCGATTTTTTGATTTTTGTAATTCCCAAAAGTAAATTTTAGGATCGAACCCCCCAGAAATCATGATTTCACGATCATTTTGGGCAAAGCCATCGGGTGCAAACTGCACATTAGTAACTACATCAATATTACCAAGGGTTTCTAAAACCATCCCATCAACGCGCCATAGTTTGATAGTGCGGTCATAACTAGTAGAAGCTATTAATTCACCGTCGTTACTAAAGGCAATATCATAAGCTTCGGTGGTATGTTTTTTAAAGTCAGTCAATAAAGTCCCGTTAGTATTCCACAGCTTGACTGTGCCATCAACGGATGCAGAAGCCAGAAATTTATTTTCAGGATGAAAAACCACCTTGAGAATCGAACTGGTATGTCCGTGAAATGTTTTGATCAAAGGGCGATCAACTTGCCATAGCTTGACTACATTATCCCAACCTCCAGTAACTACAGTCGAACTATCGTGCCACCAATCCAAACTCCAAATTCTACCCTGATGTCCTTTAAAATTAGAAATTAGCGTTCCATCGGTAGACCATAGTTTGACGGTGTTATCCCAACTACCAGTTCCAATAGTTTTGCCATCAGGAGAGAACTTAACAGCGGTGACGGGAGCATCATATCCAGACAGAATTTGGAGTAGTGTACCATGTAGATCCAAAACTCTAACTGTATTATTATCGCCCCCAGTAACTATTTGACGATTGTTCGGTGCAAAATCAATTCCTCTTAAAGGGGATTTAAAAACGTCAATAGTTCGTAATAATGTACCATCACGATACCAAAGCTTTAATTGACCATTGCGATCGCCTGTTGCTATTAGTTGACCATCGTTACTAAATGCCACTGACATAATTCCGCTTTGATGACCATGAAGAACATTCTGAGGATTGCCATCGCGATCCCATAGTCTAACAGTCATATCTTCTGATACTGAGGCAAAAATATCTCCTTGGGGAGCATAAACAACACGATTAACAGTACTACGATGTTCGCTCAAAGTTCTTAATAACTTGCCCTGACTAGTCCAGAGTCTAATAGTATTGTCTTCTGAAGCAGAAACTATATTTTTGCCATCAGGACTAAAGTTAACATCCTGTACGCTATCTCGGTGAAAAGTGAGAGTAGTTAATAATTTGCCGTTTTTCTGCCAAAGTTTAATCGTCGTGTCCGCACTAGCAGAAGCGATAGTTTGTCCATCGGGACTAACGCTAACCCCCAAAATAACATCTTCGTGTCCTGAGAAGGTATTTTTTTCGGTTAGGTTATATACTGCCTGTTGCAACGCCAAATTTGCCCGCTCATCAAGAGATGAGTCTGCATAGAGTATTGTTTTACTTTCCTGTTTGGCGACGATCGCATTAATCAAACTCTCAAAATAGCGATCGCTATTAAATTGACTTTTAGCCGAAGCTAAATGAGCATCTATTTCCTGAACTTTTGCCTGACGATAATTCCAATAAACTGCAGTACTCAATGCAATCATCGCTAGCAAGGCTGTGCTAACTGTCCCTAATAAAAACCGCTGTAATTTTGCTACTTTGTTCTCTTGAGTTAGACGCACTTCTACTGCTTGGAGTCTAGCTAATTCTAAATCTCGACGAATTTCTGCTTGTTCTTGAGCAACAGAAGCATTGAGAAATTGATATTCAGACTGAGAAATATTGTGATTATTTGCCCATATTTGGGCTTGTTGGAGCGCATTTCCTCTCAAAAGACGGGAATTATCTTGTAATCTTGAAGCGAGCCACTGTTCCACCTGTGTACCGTAAGGACGTAAACAATTTAACTGCTGTTCGAGCCATTCTAAATTAAAAATTTGTTGATATAAGAGATTACGAAAAACTAACTGGGAATTTTTTTTGATAATTAAGTTAGACAGCAATAAATATTTTTGTTCTAAACTATCGTCAGCGAAGACAAAGCCTCGTTGGAATATCTTCTTGCTAATTCCCAGCAAACGACCAGCTTTACTTTCATCTCGTAACAAGCGATCACGTATAGTACGCAAGTGTTCTGGTTCGTCCTGAGACGCCCAATTATGAATAATATACTTTGTAACCAAACTTTCAACCCATTGTGCCTCGTTTCCAGGCAATGGACAATCGCCAGCTTTTTGGCTACAGTTTAGAGCTAGTTTACATACCTTTTGCGTCAGAAAAGGTTGTCCTCCAGTCCAGTATAAAATCTCCTTCAAGATTAAACTAGAGTCTTTAAATCCATCCTGTAGGTTAGAAATTAGTGGTGTGGCTTCATCTAGAGTAAAACCCTCAAGCTCGATCGCGGTACCAATGTTAAACGGAGTGCGATCGCGATCGCGAATCAGATCCCTAGGAGTAGCTACCCCAAATAAGGCAAAGCTGAGTCTTTGATAATCTGGGTTTTCTGCTCTTTGATTGTAAAAATAACGAATTAGAGCAAAAAAATCATCCGTAGAAAAGTCTAAGCTAATTACACTATCAATTTCATCAATAAAGATAAATAGTTTCTCTGCGGCAATCTCTGGCAGAACAATATCGCTAATAAAGCGGTCTAACTGCTGGATCGATGATAATCCCTGTTGTTCCCCCCACCAGGATTTAAACTTTACCTTCCCGATTAACCTAAAGCCACGCCATAGTTCTGAGGCAATTCCCTTATACCACTGGAGAGGAGTAATAGTCTTACCGCCAATATTACTCATGTCTAAGGATACACAGGCATAACCTTGAGCTTCTAAGCGTTTTTTTACCCTTACCCTAAGACTGGATTTACCCATTTGACGAGAGTTGAATACATAGCAAAATTCTCCCCTCAATAAAGCTTCGTATAATTGTGTGTCTGCTTTTCTGGCTACATAACTACTAGCATTGACATTGAGACTTCCTCCAACTTGATAAGTATGATTCATTGCTTATTGTTGTAGCCAATATTTTTGAGCTAGTCGTACAATTCTCTCAGAAGCTTTACCATCGCCAAAAGGATTGATTGCCGTTGCCATTTGTTGATAAACAGCTTCATTTTTTAATAGTTCGCTAGTGGAACTTATAATACTTTCAGGACTCGTCCCAATTAGTTTAGCTGTACCTGCATCAACTGCTTCTGGTCTTTCGGTGGTTTCTCTCAAGACTAAAACAGGTTTACCCAAGCTAGGTGCTTCTTCTTGTAGCCCTCCTGAATCAGTTAATAATAAATGGCAGCGAGATATTGCCCCTACTAGTTCAGGATAGTCTAGGGGTTCGGTTAAAAATACGCGATCGCAACTACCTAATGCAGCGAGTATGGGTTCTCGCACCGTAGGATTGCGATGTAATGGTAATAGCAGTGCAGTATCGGGAAAGCGATCTAAAATAGTTTTAAATCCCGTTAAAATATCTTCTAGAGGTTTACCCCAGTTTTCACGACGATGTACGGTGGCTAAAATTACTCGATATTTATTCCAGTCTAAATTTGGTACGGAACATTCTGGTTTTTGATTAGCAACGGTTAACAGACTATCAATCACCGTATTACCTGTATGATGAATTGCCCCCGTCACTCCAGATTTATGTAAATTTTTGACTGCTAATTCTGTAGGTGCAAAATGCAGTTGGGCAATCTGAGAAATTAAACGACGGTTCGCTTCTTCAGGGAAAGGATCGTATAAATTATTAGTCCGCAAACCAGCTTCGACATGACCCACAGGAATTTGACGATAAAAAGCAGCCAACGCAGCGGAAAAGGCAGTAGTAGTATCTCCCTGAACAAATACGAATTTAGGTTTTATTTCCGCAAAAATTGACTCCAATCCTCGCAAACTATCGCAGGTGATACCAGTTAGAGTCTGTTTTGGTTTCATAATATTTAGATCTCGATCTGGTTGAAGCTCAAACAATTCCATGACGCGATCAACCATTTCCCGATGTTGCCCTGTAAGGATCAGATGAGTTTTAGTATTTGCCAAAGTGTGAAGTTGCTTAATTACGGGGGCAAGTTTAATTGCCTCTGGTCTAGTTCCTAAAATTACCGCTACAGAAATAGTTGATGTTGTCATTTCATTTATCTTTTAGCACTGGGCAAAGTCTTCAAGAGACTCGCAGATTATAACCAATGATTTTGAGAAATTTTGATCAAGCTACAATAATGCTAAAATTTATTATCTTAAATCAAGAATGATTTATGTAACCGAGATATCACAAATATTTGCGCTAAAACGATTATATATAGTATTCTAAGATGTTTTTTGATAATCTAACAGAGATAGAGATACAGAATGTATTATGAATCAATCACCTAGAAATAAAAATAATAGGCTGTTTGACTTAAATTCAGTGGAAACATTCGTCAAAAGTGTGCTTCCTAACTATTTAACAACTGTTCTTTTGGCTGCTTTTGTACTTCAAGCTTACTCAACTATTTTTTCAAAAGATTATTGGATTTTTATTTGGGCTACTATCTCTAATCTTGGAAGTGTTTTACTATCTTTGTTTGTTTACTCGAAAGATTATTTTTTAGCTAATTTAGCTTTGCTATTATTTATAATATCTCTTCGCCAACTATTCAAGCCAAAAACTTGGATTGAGAAAACAAAATATAGTCAAAAAGAGCAATCTAGTTTTTACGTTTCTCAGCTTATCAAACAAGGCTCTAAAATTACAAATAAAGACGAATTATCCATATTTTGTCAAGATACAGTTGATATTTTGCACAACATATTTGTGAATAAATCCACTGTTAATAATGCGACATGGCTGATACCAAGTGGAAGTAAATTAGAATTATTGTGTAGTAATAAGAGATCCAAATATAATAACGAAAAACAACATTTTTCATTTGTTGTAGGAGAAGGAGTAGTAGGTAATTCTTGGGAAACTGGCAAAATTGAATATTACTCCGAAAAACAAGAAAATAAATACTATAAAAATAGAGTTAAATGCAGCGATACAGCATATATATGCTCGCCTATCCTAGAAAAATCTAAGAATAAGTACGGAGTTATTGCAGTTGGTTCTGAGGATGATATTTATTGGGAAGGGGAAGATATAGAATCTATCCGATTAATTTGTACTGTTGTCTTGAAAATTTTAAATGACCTCGACGATGACCTTAAAACTCAATTCGATTTACAAGCATTACAAGGGCAAATATTATAAGACTCTTTTTATTTGTAATAATGCAAACGATACTAATTCACCATTAGTGGTTTATCAATCTCTGTACGAAGATAAGGATTTTGGCAATCAAGCAATATGGGCGAGGAGTATATCAGAATTTTAAGGTCTTTATGATGGCATTAATTCGAGGTTTGAATTTATCTGTCAATTGCCTACCGATACAATCATATAAATGAAAACAAATAGGTGGTGTAATTAAATATAAAAAAGAATATAAACTTAACTCTATGTATTTAATCCTCTATAGCAAACCTGACTGTCATTTGTGTCAAGGACTACAAGAAAAACTAGCTCAGATAAAAAATATTCCTTTCAGTCTAGAAATACGAGACATAACTACTCGTGACGACTGGTTTACAATCTATCAGTATGAAATACCAGTATTGTGTCAAAAATTACCCGATCGCGAACAGCCCTTGCCCCGTATCTCTCCTAGAGCATCTGTAGCTAAACTCGAACAAATGTTACAGAAAAATTTAATAATTGTCGGCTAAAAAATATTCAAAATATAGTATAGAACCTGTTCCTATATCTTGAAGCTAAATATGATGAAGCTACGCGAACTATTAGCCAAAGTCGATCTGCCTCAATCCCAACATTCTGCTATGGAATTGGAGGTAAACCGAGTCTGTACTAATTCTCATGGTTGTCAGCCAGGAGATTTATTTATTGGAATGCCAGGAACGAGAGTTGACGGGGGAGAGTTTTGGCAAAGTGCGGTAGGACAAGGTGCGATCGCCGCAGTCGTAACTCCTCAAGCTGCGGATAAAAAACCGCCAACCGCAGAAGCTTGCGTGATTCAAACTGAGAATACAGTTGCTATTTCTAGTGCGATCGCTGCTGCCTTTCATAATTATCCTGCTAACAAGTTAAGTACGGTAGGAATAACAGGAACTAACGGAAAAACTACTACTAGTCATTTAGTTGAGTATTTTCTACACCAGGCACAGTACCCCACTGCTTTATTTGGTACTCTATACACTCGCTGGCAAGGATATAGCCAAACTGCTACCCACACTACTCCTTTTGCCGTAGAATTGCAGTCACAGCTAGCTGAAGCGGTAGCAGCAGGAAATAAATATGCAGTAATGGAAGTAAGCTCTCATGCTTTAGCTCAAGGTAGAGTTCAAGGTTGTGATTTTGAAGTGGCAGTCTTTACTAACTTGACTCAAGATCATCTTGACTATCATCGGGACATGGAAGACTATTTTCAAGCAAAGTCTTTATTATTTAGTGAAGCTTATCTCAAAGGCAAAGCGATTATTAATTTGGATGATACTTATGGTCAAAGATTAATCGATCGCTTGGAGCGATCTCAAGTCTGGACATATAGTGTCACTAATTCTGCAGCAGACTTATATACTAGCCATCGAACTTATCAAGCTACAGGGGTAAGCGGTATTTTACATACCCCCGTAGGAGAAATTGAATTCAATTCACCGTTAGTCGGTCAGTTTAACTTGGCTAACTTACTCGCAGCAGTAGGGACAGCACTACATTTGGGGATCGACTTAGAAATAATCGCCAGTAGCCTACCAAACTTTGCTGGTGTTCCAGGCAGAATGGAACGGGTACAGGTCAAACCAGACCAAGATATTAGTGTAATTGTCGATTATGCTCACACTCCCGATAGTTTAGAAAACTTACTCAAGGCGGCTCGTCCTTTTATTAGTGGCAAAATGATCTGTGTCTTTGGCTGTGGAGGCGATCGCGATCGCACGAAACGTCCTCTAATGGGTAAAATTGCCGCAGAATTAGCCGATGTGGCAGTAGTTACTTCTGATAATCCCCGTACCGAAAATCCCGAACAGATTTTAAAAGATGTGGTTGCGGGAATCCCCGATACCATTACCCCCATAGTAAATGGCGATCGCGCTCAGGCGATCGCTCAAGCAATACAATCTGCGCGATCGGGTGACGGGGTGCTAATCGCTGGTAAAGGACACGAAGATTATCAAATCTTGGGTACAGAAAAGATTCATTTTGATGATCGCGAACAGGCGAGAATTGTTTTGAATAGTAAAGTGAATAATCAATAATTACTAAGCTGTCGAAAACAGCAAAAGTAGTAACTAGCAAGTTTTAACCTCTTCAACGAAAGAGTGAACTTGCTAGTTATCAAGCATCGTACAGTACATTAATTAACATTCAAATTTTGGTTTTAAATTAAGAAGCGGACTATTATAATTTTAAGTGTTGCTAAATCAATCTACAAAGTTAGTTTGATACTTTGCATAAGCAACGCATTATTTATTCCCCATATAATATTCACCTTTTTAATGAATATCCATGAACACTTGGTAGAGAATAGCGAGGCAATTCTAGACAAGCTGATTCAAGCTATCGAAGAAGATGAACGTATAACTAGCTCTAATGCTTTGAGTTTCCAAGCAACTAGGGATAGTCTTCCCGAAATTTGCCAAACTGTTATTAAAGCGATCGTTGATAATAATCTTAGTTTACTGGCTTGGCATCAAGAAGATCAGGGGACTAAACATGGTTACGTTCGTTGTAAACAAGATTTTGAGCCAGAAGAAATTGTTCGGGAATTTTTTTTATTAAAACAAATAGTTGTTGTGGAGTTAAAACCTTACCTGTTTACGAAGTCTCCTCAACAAATAGTTGAACAAATGACTTTGATTGATTTAGTTATCAATCAAGTCTTGGATAATAGCTTTGAAAGCTATACAAAAGCAAGAAAGCAACAGTTAGATAGTTTACACCAACAAATATTTTTAACCAACCAAGAATTGACTCGTCTGGTTGAAGATAGTCAAGAAAGTCTTTCTTATTTGGTTCACGAAATTAAAAATCCTTTGACTTCTATTATTGGCTATTCCGATCTATTTTTGCGTCAGCAAACCATGCACGATAGATCCAATACTAATAATATATCTACCAGTCATTTGAACCATATTCACCAGGTACTAAAACAGGGACGCAAAGTTCTTAGATTAGTGAATGATACTTCCGAAATTTCTTCTTATAAAGCAGGAGATATCAAATTAAGAATCCAAGATATTGATATTTGCAGTTTATTGGAAAATATTACTTTAGGTTTAAGTCCTTCAATTGAAGCGAAAAAACTGAAGTTAGTGACTAGCTGTAGTCCCCAAAAGTTAATAATTCGCTCTGATTCTTTGCGTCTACAACAAATTATTACTAATCTGTTGATCAATGCTATTCGCTATACCGCGACTGGAACGATTGAGTTAACCTGCTGCATACTACCCAAAAACTATCTAGAAATAAAAGTTTCTGATACAGGAATTGGTATTTCTCCATCAGAACAAAAGCGCGTCTTTGAACCATACTTTCGCACTCAACAGTCTCAAGCAAAAGTACCAGAAGGAATTGGTTTGGGATTGGCAATTGTCTTGCAACTGGTAAATGTCCTTGAAGGAAAAATTGATGTAGTTTCTCAAGTTAATCTTGGCTCTGTATTTACTGTCACGATTCCTCTTGACGACTCCACACCCTTGACTAACGCTTAAATTTATGTTTATCGCTAATCAAATAAATTTTATCGCTCGCGATCGCTTTGTTGCTGTAAAAGCGCGATCGCCTGATACTCGTTCTTGAAGCTATTTAGTAGACGAGAATAAATAGGTAAAATTTGCTGATATTTAGCGACGTTATCGGGGATTGGTGTACGCTGAGTCTTAGAGTCTTGCTTTAGCTCAAACTGACTCAGACTAGGAATTTCTTCCAGGGCATAAAGTCCTAAAATAGCAGCACCCAAACTAGAGCTTTCATAACTTTCGGGGATCATAATTTCTCGCTCAAAAATATCTGCAACCATTTGTTGCCACAAAGATGAACGGGCAAAACCACCAGCAGCTTTAATGCTAGTTACTTCTCCGACAATAGTTTCTACCGCCTGAAATACTGAGTACAAATTGTAGATAACTCCTTCTAAAATCGCTCTGATCAAATGAGCTTTATTGTGGCGCAGACTTAAACCAAAAAAGCTGCCTCTAGCATTAGCATCCCATAAAGGCGATCTCTCTCCTGCTAGATAAGGATGAAAAATCAAACCTTCTGCACCAGCAGGGATTGTTTCAGCGATCGCAGTTATCAGATCGTAAGGATCTTGCTGTAGTAATTTGGCTGTCTCTACTTCAGCCGTAGCCAATTGTTCTTTGATCCAACGTAAAATAATGCCACCATTGTTGACAGCACCACCCACTACCCAATAATCTTCTGTCAGGGCATAACAAAACAAACTTCCTGCAGCATCGGTTTGGGGTTGTTTGATGGTAGTACGCACTGCCCCACTAGTACCCACCGTCATCGCTACTATACCAGGAGCGATCGCCCCGATACCCAAATTTGCCAAGACTCCATCATTTGCCCCAATTACAACAGGCGTGTTTTTATCTATACCCATTTCCCTAGCGTATTGTGCCTGCATCGAACGAAAAACTGTGGTAGTGGGTACTGGTTGAGATAGTTGCGAAGACTTGATTTGAGTAATTGATAAGGCTTCCCTATCCCAAGTCAAACTATTAAAATTAAATAAACCCGTGGCAGAAGCAATGGAATAGTCCACAACATATTCTTGAAACAACTGCCAGAAAACATACTCTTTGATCGAAATAAACTTATGCGCCTGTTGCCAAAGATCGTTGCTATGGCGCAACCACATTAGCTTGACTAAAGGTGACATGGGATGAATGGGTGTTCCAGTACGCAGATAAATTTTATGTCCGTCATATTCATTTTTGAGTCGATCTGCCCAGGCTGAACTACGATTATCTGCCCAAGTCAAACTAGGGGTCAGGGGTTGACCACTGCGATCGACCATAATCAAACTGTGCATGGCTGCACTAAAAGATAAACAGATAATTTCCCCAGAATCAAGATTGTTTTTGGCAATCAACTGTTTAACCGTATCAATAACAGCCCGAAAAATGCGATCGCTATCCTGCACTGCTGCATTTTGACTAGGGCGATCGAGGGGATAGCCAATAGTTTGATAGTCGATCGCCTTAGCAGCGCGATCAAACAAAACTGACTTGGTACTGGTAGTACCGATATCCACCCCAATTACATACTTACCCATCATCTAAAATTTGTTTGCTAATTCTGCCATTCTCTCACTACAGCCTACAGCAAACCTTATTGATCACAATATAGACAAGATCTAAGTAAGTGGGTGTAATTAAATATAAGATGGTCGGTTTTGGGATTAGGGACTGGGGAGTGGGGATTGGGAATAGAATTTCACCTTCAAATCTGATAAATATAAATACCAGCACAATTGCGATCGCGTAATTTACTGAAGAAAGGCAGCAAATTACACAAGCTTTATTATAAAATTTTTAAAGAAAGAGTATTTTAACTATTTATCTTATTAAGAATAATTTGATTTTTATTTTAGATTTTCAGAGTATTTTATATGCGAATCTAAATAGTTTTATTGCACATATTAGTAGTTTTTTAATTAATTAAAATGCATATATTTTTGATTGTATACATATACAAACATAGAACAAAAAGTAAACAAATAATTTAATACTTAAGGTAAACAAAATTACAGTTTACAAAACTGGATACTGAGTGTATCTCACTTTTGCAAATACGCTAACTTTTCGGTTTTTTGTTACTTCTTTGGAAGCTTTAAATAAGGCTATTTAAAGATCGAGTATTTGTACTCATTACATAATTGGGATGCACTCACTGAAACCTCATCTAAATAGAGAACTGAAGTTTTAGGTAATTCGTTTTTACCCTTTACCCCCTACCCTTTACCCCTTTACCTAAAACAGTTATCTAAAAAACTATTGGTTTCAACAGCATGGTTGAAGACCCAACAACGGCATTCGCCGAACTTTTAAAAAACAACATGTTTGACTAATAATTATCATGGCAATCTCTGATTCTATATATCTAAATGAAACTGAAACTGAAATAATTATCATCGTAGATGATACTAGCTGCTTCAAATTTTATTTTTCTGCTAACAACCCCCGTCGTAGCAATGATTATTACATTTATCAGGCAATACAAGCTTGTGAATAGAACAATTCAATATTTATTTGTGAAGCAGGATATAAAAACAGGGAATTATAAACAGAGTTAATAGAGTTGCCAATGCTAATCCTGAAAAGACCACGATCCCTAATGGTTGCAAAAATTCTCCCCCCTGTCCCAAACCCAATGCAAGAGGAAACATCCCGACTACGGTAGTGATGGTAGTCATGAGAATAGGACGCAATCTTTGGGGTGCTGCTTTTAAGATTGCCGTGGCGCGATCGCATTTTTCCCGTTCTCGAATTTGGTTGGCTAGTTCAACTAAAATGATGGCGTTGTTAACGACAATACCAACTAACAATACTGCTCCTACAACTACTGTAATTCCGATCGCCGTTTGAGTCAGAAATAATCCCCAGATTCCTCCCGCCAACGCCAGGGGTAGGGTAAACATAATTACCAGAGGATCGATGAGGGAATTGTACTGTACTGCCATGACGACAAATACTAAAAAGGCTGCCAGTCCTCCTAAAACAGCGAAAGAAGATTGAATTGCTTGATTGCTTTGGGCAGCAGCACTAGGAAGACGGTTCACGCCTTCGGGAAGATCAATATTTCGGAAGATTGATTCTAATTCAGCTAAGGCTTCGCTTAAGTTGGCATTTTCATTGAGACTACCTGTAATGAGAAACACCTGACGCTGATTGATACGCTGAATTTCTCCTGGGGCTTGCCCCAAAGAGATGTTAGTCATGTCTCCCAACCGAACTAAATTATTATTATCATCAAATAAGGGAATTTGCCCTAGTTGAGAAGGACGACTAATTGCAGCCTCATCAAACTCAACTCGCACGTCTACCAAACGATTTCCCCGTTGTATTTGGGTAGGAACTGAACCAGTGATTGCGGTTTCAATAGTATCGCCGATGTCTTGAATATTTAAGTCCAAGTCAGCAGCCCTTTCTCGTTTGAGCCGAATTTGAATTTCCGACTGCTGAGAATCGGCATCGGGGCGGAAGCTTGATTGGGTAGCTTGCTGTTCGAGGACATCTAATACCTGTTTTCCTGCCTGTTCTAAGACTTGACTATTTTCCCCCTGAAGGATGATATCAACATCACCCCGTACTGGAGAGTTGCTTAAGATTAAGCCTCGTACTTGACCAGGACTGATACGGAGACGAATATTCACTAAGTTAAGCTGCTCAAATTCTGCTGTTACCCGCGAGACAAAAGCTTCGACATCGGTATTTGGCTTAAGAGTAATAGTGCTAGAACCTCGTAAAGAATTTTCGCTGGTGTTACTACCAAACAAAAAACCCCCTGCAGTAGTAAATGTATACTCTGTTTCTGGCTGTGCCAACAAAATCTCATCTACTTTTGCCATAACTCGGCGATTGGTTGCCAAAGGCGTTTCTGGGGGGAATTGAGCAAACAACCTAGCTTGTCCCGTATCGATCCGAGGCAAAATCTCTTGGGGGACTCGACCGATAATTAACAGACTACTGCCACCTAATATTAAGAAAGTTAAGCAAATTGTCAGTAATCGTCGATGTAGAACGTGTTTGAGTACTGTAGCATAGCGTCTGGTAGCAGCTTCAAATTGACGATTAAAGGCTCGCAATAGCCAAAAATGACCTACAGAACTAGATTTGCCGATTGCTAGTAACCGAGATGCCAGCATGGGGATAACTGTCAAAGCAACTAACACCGAGGCTGCCACCGCAAAACTAACGGTCAGAATTAATTCATTAAACAGCAAGGCGATAAAGCCTCCAATCAGCAAAAAAGGTAATACTGCAACTAAATTGGTACTGGTAGAAGCCACTAAAGCCGATTCAACTTCTTGACTGCTAGAGATCGATCGCACGATTGTCTGATGAGAATTAAGTCGTGTCGTGGCATCTTTGCCTGGAGTCATCCCCACACCCTCAGCAATGTTTTCTAGCATAACAATCGAGTTATCGACTACAATCCCGACTCCGACTGCCAATCCCCCCAAGCTAAATACATTGAGAGACAAGCCAAACAGCTTCATTAAAATAATTGCGCTCAATGCTGCTAAGGGAATTGCTAAAACTATAATCGCCGTCTGACGCAGCGAACCTAAAAATAATAAAACTGCGATCGCAGCTAGCCCCGCGCCAATTAAACCAGCAACGACGACATTGCTAATGGCATTACCAATAAAGACCGATTCGTCTAAGGTAGTTACCAATATCAGATCTTCGGGAACTAATTGAGCCTCTTGTAATTGTTTTAGTCGTTGCTTGATTCCTTCTACTACTTCAATAGTGTTAGCTTCAGGCTGCTTTTGAATACTAATTTTTACTGCAGGCTGTTGGTTGAGAGTAACAAAAATACGCTGTTTGGCTTGACCATCAATCACCTGGGCAAAATCTCTCAGATATACGCGACGGGTCGATCTTGAGTTATCCGTCTCGGCTACTGTAGGGCTATCCACCTTAAAAGACAGATCGAGGATTTCTGCTGCATCTTCAAAACGACCAACGGCACGAGTCAAAGGCTCATTAAGTTCTCCCAAAATTCGCCCACCAGAAATATCCTGATTGGTTTGTTCTAGTTCACTAAGCACATCATCTAATCCTATCCCCAAAGCTTGAAGACGATTAAGATCGATGACAACCCTTACTTCTTCCTCTACCCCACCTGAAACATCTACTACCGCTACCCCTTCGACAACTCCTAGTTCTCGCGCCAGTTCTTCTTCGGCAAACACGCGCAACTCTAAAGGTTCTAATGATTTAGATGTCAGTGCTAGTTCGTAAACGGGTAGCTGGGAAGGATCGAATTTAAACAGTCTTGGCTCTTCAATGGTATTAGGTAAATTAGAACGCGCCCTGTTATAAGCAGCCGTAGCATCATTTAAAGCGCGATCTATATCTCCTCCAGGCTGAAAGTAAAGGTCGATACTTACTCTTCCCTCGCGAGTTTGTGAAAAAATCTGTACTACTCCTTCGGTAGCAGCCAGCCCTTCTTCTAAGGGTCGAGTCACTTCATCAACTGCAACTTCGGGAGAAATGCCAGGAACACTTACTCGTAAACCAATGCGCGGATAGGTAATGGAGGGAAGTAGATCTACTTGAATATTGAATAGAAAAAATACGCCAATGACAATTACCGCCAGGGTGAGCATTAGAGTCCCGATGTGCCGACGAATTGCGATCGCACTGATGCTGAAATTGGCAGGGGAAAAAGTTTTCATAGGTTCTGTTAGGGATGTTTCTCCTGCGGAGATGCTACGCAAACACCAAACGCTTTTACTATATTGTTTTATAATCGAGATGGTGCTGATTCTGAGAGAAAACTAAGATTAACCAGCTCGCCATCTTGCAAATCTCCACTGCTACGGACGACAAATTTTTCTCTTGGTTCTAGTCCAGCCAGAATTTCTACTTGAGAATTAGCGCGATCGCCAAGCTTTACTTCACGGACTGTAACTGTTGCCTGTTCTCCCTCTCCTTGAATAATAAATATAGTTGCTGTATCCAAAGAGTCGTCACTAATTTCTTTGACTCGCTCTGAGGCTACCTGAATTGCGGTTTCAGGAATGACAATATTAGAATCGCTCTGCTGACTAAAATTAACTCGCGCCAGCAATCCTCGACCAATTCGGCGGTCTGTATTAGGTATTGTCACCTCGACAGGAATCAAACGAGCCGTAGCATCGGCAGCTAAAGATATTTGTGTCACTTCTCCTTTAAAAATCCGTTCGGGAAAAGCATCTAACTGAACCTGTGCCTCTTGTCCCACCTGAATTTTAGCTAGTTCTAATTCTGAAATCTGCACCTGTACCTGAATCTGGCTAAAGTCTCCTAACTGCAACACTTCATCGCCTACTTGGGCTAAATCTCCTGGTTCTAAAATTCGCTCTAATACCGAACCCGTTACGGGGGAAATCAGCGTGCTAAAGGATGCTCTTTGCTGCTCTTGAGCGACTATTGCTGATTGGGCTGCTACGCGCCGCTTGGCTGCAACCACTGCAGAAGAGCGATTTGCTACTTGCTGTTGTGCCGATTCCAAGGTTTGTTGGGCATTGTTTACCAAATTCTGGGCTTGTTCTGCCGATTGTTGAGTAACTGCACCTTCTTCAACCAGTTGATTCGAGCGAGCTAGATCCGACTGTGCTTGCTGCAAAGCGATTTTTGCCTGTTCGATTTGAGTCAGACCTTGATTTACATCTGCTTGAAGACTGGTGACTTCCGATCTCAGGGCTGCCAATTCTGCTTCTGCCTCTAGTACGCTAGCCTTGTTAAGAGAATTGTCGATCCGTGCCAATATCTGTCCTTTTTCTACGAGATCGCCTACATCTACATTCAGATCCAGTATTTGTCCTTCAACTTGCGATCGCAAAGACACCTCTCCCACGGGAAAAGTTGTACCGACATACTGGATATCTTTTTCTAACGAGCCTTGACGAGCTACTGCTACATCAACAGACGGTAATTTTTCTGGTGTAGGGCGAGAATCACCTTGAGCATCTCCAGCAGGCATCAGATTGCAACCCGCAGTGACCACCAAGAATCCTGGTAACAGGAGCAAGAAACCGATAAAGGTGACTCTATTTGAGATTGGATAAATGTATTTAGTCTGAAAAAATTTGAGTGACATAGCTATTACCAAGCTAGAAAAAATCGAAACGATTCAATTTACTTGGCATTGAATCAAGCCTACTTCTATAGGCTGTACTTTATAGTCAAGTAGCAAGACTCCATTTTCATATACCTTACGGTTTGTTAGTTCTAAGGCGGTTTGCGAAATCACTCTCGAAAAAAGTGGAATACCTGAACCCATTAGAAATGGGTTCACCTTAAGAATCAACCGTTCGATTAAGTGGTTAGTAAAAAGTGTCGTGGCTAAATTGGCACCACCACAAAGCCAAATGCCCTTCCCTGCTTCACTTTTTAGACTTGTAACCAGCTCAATAGCATTTTCCGAAACAAGTTCAACATTTTTATCGGGGCTTTCTTTCATGCTGCGTGAAAAAAGGTACTGTTTTAGTTGTGGGTAAGGATTTGTTACACCTTCATTAAAACCGATCTCGTAAGTCTTTCGACCCATAAGAACAACATCAAACCATTTGTTTTCAGTGTGAATACCCATCACATCACGCAGGTGAGATGGAACAGTCTCGGGAAAAGAAGTAAATATATCTGTCAAATATTCACTGTCTTGAGAAAAGCCATCGTGTGAACCGTCGGTGTGCGCAATGAAACCATCAACACTACAAGCTACATAATACGTCAATTCTCGCATATTGTCTTCAATAAAACTTTAAGCAATAACTTTTCAGCCATGTCTTTATCTATATCTTAAGCCACCTAACTTTTTGTTTTCAACCAACTAATAACTAATAACTAATAACTAATAACTAGAATCACCCGTCATTCATGCGGGTGAGCAGTTACTTAATGTCTATCACTCCAGTTGCCATAGTTACCATAGCTTCTTCGATGATTAAACACTCTTCTTCTGGGAGAACTATGTTTAATATGGTGATTTGAGCGATGATTGCGGCGATTACCGTAATAATTGACTCTAGGATTGGAATGAGATTGATTATGCTGGGGATGACGATTATGAGGCTGATGATGTTGCTGGCGTGTCTGATGTTGTTTTTTCTGGAGCAACAGATTAAATACATTAGCTTTAGCAGGCATAGCTGCTCCAAAAGAAAGTGAAACTGCTAGAGCCAAAGTAGATAGTTTTAAAAATTTCATTCTGCGTATCCTCAAGTCAAGTTTTCTCTTCAGTACAATAAGTAATATCGATTATTGAACTTAGATATTCCTGAGTTTTATCTTAGGAGAACTATAAAATTAGTTTGAAAATCACTCAGCTTTAATAAAATTTACTGACTACTCAAGAATTCAAATCATGCTTCAGCGCGATCGCAAAACTATAAGTTATCTGAGCGATCGCTTACTTTTAGCAAAGATATTATAAATACTTATTTCAATTTTGTTTTAACTGCTACATCTTTTATGGTGATTAAGAGTTATCAATAATATTGACAACAAATTTAATCTGTGCGTTTACCTAAAGTTGCCAGCATTCAATTAACATCACTTTATTAAAGTTAATATTAGTATATAATTGCTAAAAATATTTTTATTTACTAAATTAGCCAACATTTTTCAATTCTAAAGCCGATTTATTTAGAACAGTATCCTGTTATTTAATTATTTAATCCCCAGGTTTTCATTATGAGCAATACTAAAACGAAGCAGATTCCTCATGTAGTTATCGTCGGCGGTGGTTTTGGCGGACTTTATGCAGCAAAATCTTTGAAGGATGCGCCTGTAAAGGTAACTTTGATTGATAAGCGTAACTTCCACCTGTTCCAACCACTACTCTATCAAGTAGCAACAGGTACATTATCTCCTGCTGATATTGCCTCTCCTCTGCGAGTAGTTTTGAGTAAACATGAGAATACTCAAGTATTGCTAGATAAAGTAGTCGATATTGATCCTGATGCGCACAAAGTATTTTTAGAAGATCGCGAAGAATTAGATTATGATGCCTTAGTCGTTGCTACGGGAGTAAGTCATCATTATTTTGGTAACGATCAGTGGCAAGATGATGCCCCAGGATTAAAAACTGTAGAAGATGCTTTAGAAATGCGTCGTCGAATCTTTACGGCGTTTGAAGCAGCCGAAAAAGAACCAAATGCCGAGAAACGTAAAGCTTTACTTACTTTTGTCGTCGTAGGTGGTGGTCCAACAGGAGTAGAATTAGCAGGAGCGATCGCCGAAATTGCCCATCAGTCAGTTAAAGATGATTTCCGCGATATCGATACAACCGAAGCAAAAGTACTCTTATTTGAAGGTATGGGTCGTATTTTGCCTCCCTATCCTGAAAAATGTTCCGCAGACGCTCAAAAAGCATTAGAAGATTTGGGGGTAGAAGTACAAACTCAAACCTTAGTAACTAACATCGCTGATAACTCCGTAACTTACCGTCAGGGGGATGATTCTTATACTATTGACGCTCACACTATCTTATGGGCTGCGGGTGTTAGAGCATCATTCATGGGTAAAGTATTAGCCGATCGCACTGGTGCAGAATTAGACCGTGCAGGTAGAGTAGTGGTAGAGCCTGACCTTAGCATTAAAAACTATGGTGATATCTTTGTAATTGGCGATTTGGCTAACTTTTCTCATCAAAGCGAGCGTCCTTTACCTGGAGTTGCCCCTGTAGCTATGAAGCAAGGAGAATATGTAGCAAGTCTGATTATCAAGCGTAATCAAGGTCAAACTGTCCCCCAGTTTTCCTATAAAGATTTGGGTAGCATGGCGGTCATCGGACAAAATAAAGCAGTAGCAGATCTACACTTTACTAAATTATCTGGCTTTGTCGCTTGGATTGTCTGGATCTTTGCTCACATCTACTATCTAATTGAGTTTGATAATAAGCTGGTGGTTATGATTCAATGGGCGTGGAACTATTTTACTCAAGGCAGAGGAGCGCGTCTGATTACCCAAAAACCGTCGGTACAACTTGAAATTGAGTCTCCCAAGAAAGCCAAAGAAACAGTATCTAAGACTAAAGAAAAAGAAACAATATCAGTCTAAGAATGACCTAAGAACGCTATCTTAGCTATCAGCTTTGTTCGATTTTATACACAGCGATCGCCCTCTTAGTTATCATAACTAGGGGGTTTTAAAATTTGAGACAAAATAACGATAATTCAAGCTGGACAATTGCCGATAGTAAGGCTTTATATAACATTCAAGGTTGGGGCGAGCCTTATTTTGATATTAACGATCGCGGTAATGTTAGCGTTGCACCCCAGGGTACTGGAGGGAAGTCTTTGGATTTAGCTGAACTAGTGGAGTCATTGAAGGCGCGTAATCTAAACCTACCGTTGTTAATTTGTTTTCAAGATTTGCTGGCTGATAGGCTGAAACGGCTACATGAGTGCATGAATGAGGCGATCGCCCGTTATGATTATCCTAATAAATATCAGGGAGTTTTTCCAATTAAATGCAATCAAAATCGTTATTTGATTGAGGCGGTAGTTAGTTGGGGTCAACCTGACGGATTTGGCTTAGAAGCTGGCTCAAAACCAGAATTAACTATTGCTTTAGCAAGTCTTCCTTTAAGAACTAATCGACAACCATTATTAATGTGCAATGGTTATAAAGATCGCGAATATATTGAGATGGCTTTACTGGCAAAAAAGCTAGGACAAAAACCAATTATTATTATCGAACAACTCCACGAATTAGATTTAATTTTAAAGGTTAGTCAAGAGTTAGATATCAAGCCTACGGTGGGAGTGCGAGTCAAACTAGACACCAGAGGTATTGGCAGATGGGGTGACTCTACAGGAGAGCGCGCTAAGTTTGGTCTAACTATCGCTGAGATCCTACAGGTAGTGCAACAGTTAAGCACAACCAAAAAGTTAGACTGTTTGCAACTATTACATTTCCATATCGGTTCGCAAATTTCGGCGATCTCCACGATCAAAAATGCCATCCGCGAAGCCAGTCAGGTATATGTCCAGCTAATCAAGCTAGGGGCAAATATGCAGTATCTAGATGTAGGTGGTGGTTTAGCGGTAGATTATGACGGTTCAAAAACCAACTTTCCCGCTTCTAAAAATTACAATATGCAAAACTACGCTAATGATATTGTTGCTCAAATAAAAGATGCTTGCCAACAAGGTCAAGTAAACGCACCAATAATTGTGAGTGAAAGCGGTAGAGCGATCGCTGCTCATCAGTCAGTATTAGTGTTTGATGTCTTGGGTACTAGTAGTGTCCCTAATCCGAGTTTATCGATGCCCAAACCAGATGCACCTTTAGTAATACGTAACTTTTGGCAAACTTACCAGGCGATCGATACTAATAATTTTCAAGAAAGCTACCATGATGCAGTGCAATTTAAACAAGAAGCTTTGAGCTTATTTAATTTTGGCTATCTTAGTTTAAACGATCGCGCCCAAGCAGAATCATTGTATTGGGCTTGCTGTCACAAAATTGGGGAAATTATTAAATATAGCGATCGCATCCCTGAGGATCTAGAAAAGTTAGCCGAAATTATGGCAGCGACTTACTATATCAACCTGTCTATATTTCAATCTGTACCCGATACTTGGGCGATCGATCAGCTTTTTCCGATTATGCCAATCCATTGTTTGGATCGAGAACCTACATTAAAAGCGACTTTAGCCGATATAACCTGTGATAGTGATGGTAAGATTGACCGCTTTATTAAGCCTAAAGCAGCCAAGAATTTTTTAGAATTACATCCTTTCGATTCTACACAATCCTATTACTTAGGGATATTTTTGGTAGGTGCGTATCAAGAAATCATGGGTAACCGACACAACCTATTTGGCAATACTAATGTAGTGCATATTAAATCCGAGCTTAATAATGATAACTATCAAGTAGAATCTGTTGTCCGCGGAGATGCGATCGCCCAAGTCTTGAGCTATGTACAGTACGACAGCAAAGATTTATTAGAAACTATGCGCCATCGTACCGAAACCGCCTTACAAAACAAAGATATTAGTTTATTAGAAGCCCAAAAACTATTACAAAATTATACTCGCAGCTTAAATAGCTACACATATTTAGAATAATTATTACTAAAGGTAAGTCTTGATATTGCAGGTGTTGACGAATCGCTCTAGCTAAAGTTAAACCATCCATTCCTGGCATCTGCATATCCAATTTCAGATCTCGTTGTCACCTCATATAGATTACGAATTGAAGCTTCGCGATCGCGCAATTCTTGTTCGGCTTGTTTACGTTCGGTAATATCTCTTTCTACCGCCATAAAATGAGTATACTTCCCTTGGCGATCGGCGATGGGTATGATATTCAACTCTACCCAATATTCTTGACTATTTTTAGCGTAATTGATCATCTCGGTTTTAATTGGCAGATGTCTAGCCAAATTAGGCGGGTTATTGGGAGAAAGTGAGCGTAAAAATTTGTCTCAGATGGCGAAAGATGCAGTAGAGGTCACGTATCACAAAATAAGTTTGAACCGAGGCTATCGACCAGGAATAGTGTTAATAGATTCAGCCTACGGAAACAATACATCTTTTCTGAAAGAATTAGAAGAAAGGAAACTAAAGTACATAGGAGGAATCGCTAAAAATCGGAACATTTTGTTTAAAAATAAATCGGGAAAACCAGATTTTTAGTATTTATTTGCTAAATTTTTAAACTTCTTGAGTCATTAATCAAGTAATAAACATATTGCAAAATATTACATAGAACAGGGTTTTAAAAAATGCTTAAAATATTTAAACTTAATATCTCTTAATACAAAATTTAAATTTGTGTATCTTGAAATACATAAACCACAGATTTTTTATTATTTAATAAAACCTATTAATGAAGGTATTATCGACAATTAACGTTAATTTAAAATGTATATCCACATTAATGAGTAAGTAGCTAAAATAAAAGAACTGTTGATTGCTATGTTTAAATAAACAATCTTTTTCAGCAATAGTTTGAGCAAAACTTTGTTGAAATGTCATAGCAACCAATTAAAAATAATAAATGTTTGAAAGCATTTTTATGCGTCTCATTATTTTTGCTTCTTTTTAAAGATTTTCAATTGATATTGGTAATGAATTAATGCTTAGAAATTAACTCAAAATGAAAAGACGTAATCTGTTTAAATTAGTGGGCTATGGAGGAATAGGTTTAGCAACAGCAGTAGGTAAAACGCACTCTCTGGCCGCTATCTTTGATCCTAAAAAATCAAATTTACCAAGTTACGATTTTGCTTCGATTAAAGTTGATCGCCTGGGAGTAGAAAAAGAACGTACATATCATAATGCCAAACTGTATACCCAAAACTTGGATGACTGGCAAAAGTTATCTATGGTACATATTCCCTCAGGGAAATTTATCATGGGTGCATCTTCTCAAGAAAAATATAGTAGCGATCGCGAACGTCCCGTTCATCGAGTTAAAGTTAAAGACTTTTTTCTGGGTGAATATCCCATTACTCAGATTCAGTGGCGCAAAGTAGCAAAGCTACCTCAAATTAACCGCGAGCTTAAACCCAATCCATCTCATTTCAAGGGGGACTATCGCCCTGTAGAGAGTGTTTCCTGGTTAGAGGTAAGGGAGTTTTGCGATCGCCTGACCGCACATACAGGAAAACAATATCGATTACCTACTGAAGCAGAGTGGGAATATGCCTGTCGGGGAAATACTCATACGCCTTTTGCCTATGGCGAAACTTTGACTAGTGAGTTGGCTGACTATGCCAGTACCTATGCCTATGCCTCAGAACCAGGTGTTGCTTACCGCAAGGAGACAACCAAAGTAGGTAGTTTTATGCCCAATGCTTTTGGCTTATACGATCTGCACGGCAATGTTCGGGAATGGTGTGCCGATCCGTGGCACGAAAACTATCACGGCGCACCCAATAATAGTAAAACCTGGAATAAAGGCGGTAACAAATCGTGGCGTACTCTGCGGGGTGGCTCTTGGGCAAACAAACCCTCCCACTGTCGTTCGGCGCACCGTTCTGGCTATCGAGAGAGTTTGTTGAATAGGGCGATCGGTTTTCGCGTAGCAATGAATTTATAACCTATAACCTATAACCTATAACAGTCAATGAAAATACAGCACAACATAGCGGGCATTGAAAATTTAGGTGAAATAGATTTCCAAAAGCGGGTATTTGTCGTTCCTTGGGAAGAAAGAATCTTTGGCATTCACGTAGCAATGATGGGCTTGAGCAATCATCTAGATACAGATTCCGTACCAGACTATTCCATAAGTTCAGTCCCGACTAATTTTGATAGTACCTGGACGTGGGGACATCTTCGGATGGGGGCAGAAGCAATGAACCCCTTCGACTATTTTAAATTTCGCTATTACGAAAAATGGTTGGGGGGGATTTCTGGCTTTTTTATTGAGGAAGGATACATTACCGAGGAAGAACTTGATGCCAAAACTGCTCTCTATTTAGAAGATGGTAATTTGGACAATGCACCCTTACCCGATAAGCCAGAACCAGCCATCGACGAACAGGTAATGAAATATCTCAGAGAGGGTGATTCTCCGCAAAGAGATGTGGAGGTTGCGCCCAAGTTTGCGGTGGGGGATAAAATCCGCGTTAAAAGTATTCCCCCTACAGAACATACCCGCCTGCCAGGAAATCTCCAGGGTAAAATCGGCACAATTGATGTGGCTTACCCCGCACCCTACACCTACTTTTTTACTACTACTGATGGTTTGGGCGAACCGATGCCCGTCTATAACGTGAAGTTTGAAGCCACGGAATTATGGGGCGAAACGGCAGAACCCAATAATGTTTACTACAACGATCTCTTTGAAACTTATCTAGAAGCAGCTTAACAACTAATACTGTACGGGAGAACGGTCGTTCCCCCCTGACAAATTATGACAAAATACGATGGATTTAATTACGATCGCGATCGCGAAATATATAGTGCTGCTCGCGTTCGCGCCTTAGAATCACTCTTAATTGAAAAAGGCATTATCTCTGGGGAAACGGTGGATAAAGTTCTCAATTATTTTGAGACGGAAATGGGTCCTTTTAATGGGGCAAAAATTGTCGCAAAAGCCTGGACTGACCCAGAATTTAAGGCACAGCTATTAGAAGATTGTAACGCTGCCGTATCCAATATTGGTTTGCCAGTAGGAATGTCGGGGGCAGAAGGAGAACACATGAAGGTGGTAGAAAATACTACCGAGGTACATAACATCGTAATTTGTACCCTTTGTTCTTGCTATCCTTGGCCTACTCTTGGTTTGCCTCCCTATTGGTTCAAAGACCCCACCTTCCGCGCTAGGGCAGCCAGAGAACCCAGGGCTGTATTAACTGAATTTGGGGTAAAATTGCCTGAAACTACGGAAATTAGACTTTGGGATAGTAGCGCACAAATTCGTTGGTTTGTCTTGCCCCAACAACCCCCAGGTACAGAAGGTATGAGCGAAGAAGAACTAGCTGCTTTAGTCACTCCAGAAGCCATGATGGGCGTAGCCCTAGTTGACTCTCCCTCTGCTGCTTAATTGTTGATTGTTAATTTTGATTGTTGATTGATTACCTATGCAACTAAGATTTGAACACTTTGCTGCTACCAGCCTAATGGGTAGTGAAGAATCTCCACCGAGAAATAATGGCGAACTCAAGTTTGCTCGCGATTGGGAAGGATTGGCTTTTGGTATGGCTTTAGCTTTAGCAAAAAAAGGTCATTATGAATGGGAAGACTTTCGCCAGGAGTTGATTGCGACCATTGATGAGTGGGAATCAGAACATCCCTTGGATGATAAAAGTTGGGATTATTATCAACGTTGGCTAATTGCTCTAGAACGTCTGGCAATTGAGTCTGAACTGATTGATGAAGAGGAATTAGAACAGCGCACTGCCGAAATAATTAACTGCGAACACGATGAAAAGTAAAAGAATTAAAAAGATACCCGTAACTGTCCTGACAGGATATTTAGGTGCAGGTAAAACTACCCTGTTAAATCATATTCTGACTCACGAACACGGTAAGAAAGTCGCAGTAATTGTCAATGAATTTGGGGAAATTGGCATCGATAATCAACTGGTAATAGATTCCGATGAAGAAATTCTGGAAATGAACAACGGCTGTATCTGCTGTACTGTGCGAGGGGATTTAATTCGCATTATTAGTAAGTTGCTAGAACGACGCGATAGTTTCGATTACTTAATTATTGAAACTACGGGACTTGCTGACCCTGCTCCCGTAATTCAGTCATTTTTTGTCGATGAAATTCTTTATAAACAGACAGAACTCGATGCCATTGTCACCGTTGTTGATGCTAAATATATCCAAGATCACTGGGATAGCAGCGAAGCCCAAGAACAAATTGCTTTTGCCGATATAATTCTGGTTAATAAAATTGACTTAGTTAGTACTGAAGAGTTAGAAAACTTAAACAAAAAAATTCGCGGTTTAAATGCGATCGCCAAAATTCAGCCTACCCAAAACTGTAATATCGACATAGATTTCGTTCTAGGCATAGGTGCATTCGACCTTAAAAATGCCTTGACCATCGATCCTAAATTCTTAGAAGAAGATGCCCACGAACACGACCAAACTGTGGCTTCTATTGCGATCGCCAATGAGGGAATTGTTAACGGCGATAAGCTCAATCGCTGGCTCAATCAGTTAGTCCAGGCGATCGGACAGGATATTTTTCGCATGAAAGGCATTCTGAATGTGGATGACGAAGACCGCAGATTTGTTTTTCAAGGAGTCCACATGACCTTAGACGGTAGACCAGGAAAGCCCTGGAAACCCAATGAAACAAAAACCAATGAGCTAATATTTATCGGTCGTAATCTGCAAGAGTCTCAGCTTCGAGAAGGTTTTCTTACCTGCATATCCGAGACCCCGCGTCGACGTAAGGCGCAAGGGAACGCTCGGATTTGACATAAATCAAGGAACTAAAAACATGAAATCATTAAAGCAGTATTCTTATCTACGAAAGTTAGCCATAGCAGTAGCAATTGTGGCTATCGAACTACTTATCACTGCTCCAGCTTTTGCTCATCATCCCCTTGATGGTAGACTTCCCGCTAACTTCTTTGAGGGGATTATGTCGGGCGTTGGACATCCGATCATTGGTTTCGATCATTTAGCTTTTGTCATTGCCAGTGGTTTAATTGCGTTGAAAATAACAGGAGGAATTTTGATTCCTGTTGCTTTTGTAATCGCTACAGCTATTGGATCGGGCATTCATTTGGCTTCGATTAGTTTACCTATTCCAGAAATAGTTATTGCTGCATCCGTAGTCATATTTGGCATCTTATTGGCTAACCAAGGGAAACGTACGAAAAATCTTAATTACGGCTTGAAAATTACAGCATTAGCTGGATTAGCAGGAATATTTCACGGTTATGCCTATGGCGAAGGGATCTTTGGGGCTGAACCAACGCCAATGATTGCCTATCTACTCGGCTTTATCATGATTCAACTAGCAATTGCTCTGGGAACATATCTAATTGCCGATCGAGCCATTAAGAGTATCCCAGCAAAATATCTGACTCGGTTTGCAGGAGGTGCGATCTCAGCTTGTGGTATAGTTTTTCTCTCTTCGGCAATTATCAACTAAAGCGATCGCACCGAAAGTATTATCAATAGTTGAAAGGCGATAAATCAACTGTTCGCAGGTTTTTATTAGTTGGTAGCACGATAAGTTTCTTATATCGATTTATAGACAGTAGTGTCCATAAATATGCTCAATGCGATTTTATGGACGTTGTTTATAGGTTGTTTTAAGTGTCTCTCAATTCATAACTTAGGATACAGTTTTAACTTAACTCCAGTTTCGCTTGATTTTCGAGTTGTTTACGATTGTTTGAATATTGGTTTAGCATTTGTTTGGTAGAATTATTTCCTAAATTAAAATGGTAATTAAGGAGCTTAATCAGCAATTTTGAAACTAAAAACCTGGGTAATCTGCTTAACTGTAGCGATATTGACAGTGATTCCGACAATTATCCAAGCGCAAGAATTTGAAAATAAAGATACCGAAGCAACAACCCCTCGATTGGAATCTTCTATAGTACTTTATGGTGGAAAAAGAACTCGCTCCCAAGTAGTAGCCTGGTACTTAGAAGAATTAGGTATTTCTTATCAATACAATGAGCTAGATATAGGTTCTGGAGCAAATAAACAGCCTGAATATTTAGCGATTAATCCAATGGGAAAAGTTCCCGCTTTAGTAGATAATGATTTTAGCATTTGGGAATCAGGAGCAATTTTATGGTATCTGAGCAACAAATATGGAGAAGTGTCTTCAGATTTAGAAATTCAATCTAAGACGGTGCAATGGATACTTTTTGCTAATTCCACTCTTGGTAATGGACTTTTTTTAGAGGATAGACGAGAACAAGAAATGCCTCGATTATTAACTCCCCTCAATGAGATCTTACAAAATAATCCCTATATTATGGGAGAAGAATTTACAGTAGTCGATGTTGCTGTTGGTTTTTATTTATATGCAGCAAAAATGACGTTTAATCTAGATTGGCAGGAATATCCCTTTGTGATTGATTATTTAGAACGACTTACTAAAAGAGAAGCATTCAAAAATACCGTGGGACAAAGTTAATCTAGATCGTATTGAACTAACACGGCAATGATATGGTCAATTTCATGAGTAATTGTAGCGATCAAGAAAAGAATTACTTAGATCCGAAACAAAGGCTTAGTTAAACGTCAATGTGGGTTTAGCTTCCGATAATTCCGTTTTTCGGAATCAAAAAGCGATCGCCTAATAATCCTTTCGTACTGATCGCAGATGCGCCCAACTCTTCTCCCTGCATCGATTTGACTGGATAACTCCATAAGGTTTCCAAATTCCCAATAAGTGTACGTTTCATAGAAATATTGCGCTCAATTACATTCTGTAGCGATAATTGAGCCTAACTTTATCATGAGATTTTAATTGTAAGAGTAGTAAGTCTTACTAAATCATCTAATTTGTCAGGTGTTTTCGATACAATCTACAAACAAAACCTCTGGTGTCGTTAGCTTCTGATATTCAGATGTCTTATAGTACTAAGTATTAACTCAAAATAAAATTATCTACTGCAAAATCCCAGAATAGGTCGGATTGAGCTGGCGATTTAATTATTAATTGAGAGCCTTGAGTAATTTTTCCAACTGCATTACAAGAGATGTTTTTTTCGCTGAATTTCTCTTTGACTGCCTCTAAATTTGCTGGCGCAACCGACAGTAGAAATCCATAACTGGGAAAGCATAATAACCAGGTTTCTAGATCTATGGAGGCAGGATGGATAATACTCTCTAAATCTAAAACTGCACCGCATTTAGATGCTTCAATTAACATCAATAGAGTTCCAATAATTCCGCCCATACTAATATCCTTGCCAGCATTGCATAAATTATGTTCTGCCAAATAAGGAAGAATTTCTAATTTGTCCTGTAGCTGACTTGGATCTGTTTTAGTCGCAGCATTCCAAAAGGAAAATTTAGGGTGCATTCCTCCCTGAAGATCGATCGCCGTAACTATAAGATCTCCAGGTTGGGCAGTAAAACTACTAATAAGCTGGTTTGCTCGCCCCAAAATAGCCACACTTAGAGCATTGTAAGCACTATGGAAATTAGTATGTCCGCCGACAATTGGCACATTAAAAGCAAGAGAGGCTGCCTTCATTCCTTCTAATAAAGGTATGGCTTTAGCATCATCTTCTGTCCAAATCGTATCGACAATTGCGATCGCTTTTCCCCCCATAGCAGCAATATCGCTGACATTTACCATCACCGCACACCAACCAGCAAACCAAGGATCTTCTTCTACCAGAACATGCCATATTCCTTCGGCGGCTAACAACAAATAACCATCGCCGTTGGGAATAGCAGCACAATCATCACCAACCTGGATCTGACTATCGGTTTGCAAGCCTAATATTTGGCTAGCGATTTGGATATCTTGTTTTTGAACAATGCCTAACGACTGCTTGAGTTTTGCGGTTAATTGTTCGAGGTTAATGATAGGGCGATCGCTCATGTTTTAATTGAATGTGGAATTATCTTTTAACCATAAAGCGATTGATTCTTGTGTTTCAGTATTCATTGTCATATGCGATCGCCCAAATTGCAGAGAATACTGGCTGTATGGACACGAGGTATTTTATTCGTCAATTCAAGCAGCTACATGGAGATTCCCCTAATTCGTGGCTTAAGAATCCTCAAAATGATGGGAATTAATCGAGAGAGATCGCCTTGACAAGCTAAAAGTTGTGATTTTTTTTGCGCTCGCCTGATTCAAAAGCTAGATAGAAGAGAATCGATTGTTGATTACGACGATTAGAGATCGCATCTAGCTGTTGTTTACTCAGTTTATCTGGATCGTCCAGCCACCATAGCTAACAACAGGTATCTAGCAACAGCTTCATCTATTTATCTCCGTAAAACAGATCGAGCATTTCTTCGTCTAGTTCGTTGAAATCCTCACTTATTTGAATTTGACCAGCTAACCTTCCTGGAATGCGTAGCGCAAGCCGTGCCTTAAGCTTATCGCTTTGACTTTCTGGGGGAGTATAAGGGACTAGCTTGGCAACGGGGACACCACGATTAGCGATCGTAAATTCTTCACCCAAAGCTACCCGCGACAAAAGTTTGGATAGCTGGGTTTTTGCCTCGTGAATATTAATAGACTCACTCATGACTATTGGACTTAGTTTGTAGACCTAGTTTAATGTTAACAAGTTATAGTCAGATAAAATAAACCGCGTTAGTTCTACAGTAGTTAACTAACTGACAATTGTTCTAGCTGCACGAGAAGATTCGGACGGATTTGATTTGAGGGAGGATAAAAATCTAATTCCGCCTCCATTAGATGATGGGGTCGAAGTTCCTTCGGAACAGCTTCGCTAACGCAAATATCAATTTCTTCAACTGAGTTCCAGTGTAGTCTTTGAAAAAATCGCACATTGGGTAATTGAACCGTGGCTAAAAAGCGATCGCATCCCCAAGTATTTGCTGTAGTCACCGCCTTGTTAATTAATCCTTTGCCAATTTTCCAGCCTCGCCGATAATCTGGGTGTACTCCCAGCCTTCCACCGTACCAAAGTCCAGGTTCGGGTTCATAGATTCTGACAACTCCGATAACCTTAGAGTCGTGGTTAAGTGCAACAATAGGATAAGCAATTGAGTCATGTTCGTCGCGATCGCTTGTTTGAAAAATACCTTGTTCGTGACAGAATATTTGCTGCCTTAATAGAAAGTAAGCTTCTATGTGAGTTGGGGATAAAGCTAGTTTAAATTGATAGTCTTTTTTCATTAGTAATTAATATTACAAATTTCTGGTTTCAAAAGTTGATAGTGCCGAACAAGCACCACACTTGGCACAGCCAGCTTTAATATCTTGGGAAAACATGCCAGCTTCATTTAACATCGCCCCAACTTCTGAATAGATTGCATACATAAATTCGCTACTGGGTGGTTGATGGCTAGATAGAGGCGTGCCTGTGATGGGAACAAAAGGAACAACAAAGGGATAGACGCCAATTTTAATTAGGCGATCGCAAGTCTCAAGAATAGTCTCTAAACTATCTCCCAAACCTGCCAATATGTAGGTGTTTACTTGCCCCCAACCAAAGACTTTGACTGCTGCGGAAAATGCCTCCAAGTAATAATCGAAAGAGACTTTTGCTTTTCCTGGCATAATGCGATCGCGCACTTGGGGTTCGATTACTTCAAGGTGCATTCCGAGGGTATCTATACCAGCATCTTTCATTCGTTCAAACCAAATAAAATCATTGGGAGGTTCACACTGTGCTTGAATAGGTAAATTGACTTTTGCTTTTACAGCCTTGGCGCATTCAATTAAATAACTTGCTCCGCGATCTGTAGTATTCGGCGTACCTGTGGTCATTACTAGCTGTTCGATGCCATCCAACCTAACTGCTGCTTCGGCGACTTCAGCCAATTGTTCGGGAGTTTTCTGCGCGATCGTTTTTCCTGCTGCTAAAGATTGTTCGATAGCGCAAAATTGACAGGCTGTATTACGGTTGCTATAGCGAATACAGGTTTGTAAAACCGTTGTAGCTAGGACGTTATGACTGTGTAGTAAAGCAATTTTACTGTAGGGAATCCCCTCGGCAGTTTTAAGATTATAAAATTTTGGTGATTCGGGAAATTGGATTGAGGAGATCGCATTTCCATTTTCCTGTAGTAGGGGCTGTTCGCGAACAGCCCCTACAGTATAGGTCGATCTTGCAGCAGTACTTGTATGAATGGGTATCATCACCGTTGTACCATCTATAGTTACCGCTTGATGATCTGATGGACCCGCACCTCCTTTTCTGCCTGTATCGCGATCGAGTAACTTTAAACCTTTAGACTGTAAATCCGTAATTAGTTTTCGTTTGTCCATTGATTTATTAAAGGTAAAGTAGGGCTAGAATCATTTTGTATTGGTTCGTTGGGTAATATTTCAGACAATTGTTTATTAGCAGCCTGTTCGGGATTATTTTTGGAGTTCTGCCAGACTGTATAGGGATCTCGATTTACTTTTAATTGCAGCAGATCGGGACGGGAATAATGTCCGACTGAATCCATCATCCGCTTGCGTTTGGTAATGAGAGAAAAATCCAGGTCGGCGATCGCCATTCCTTCTCCTTCTGTTATGGGTTTGCAGAGAGGGACACCTTCGGGAGAAATAATGGTGGTGTAGCAACCACCAGTCAGAAACCTTTGTAAGCTTTCATCAGGACAAATTTGAACAATCTGTTCGGGAGTTAGCCAACCCGTAGAGTTAACCACAAAACAACCTGCTTCTAAAGCATGATGTCGAACGGTTACTTCGGTCTGTTCTCCAAATATTTGACCCACCATCGAACCTGGAAATTGGGCGCAGTGTATTTGTTCCTGCTGTGCCATGAGGCTATATCTAGCCAGGGGATTATAGTGTTCCCAACAAGCTAAAGCACCGAGTTTACCGACTGCTGTATCCAACACTTGTAAGCCAGCACCATCTCCCTGTCCCCAGACCATTCGTTCATGATAGGTAGGAGTAATCTTACGTCGCTTGAGTAGTAGGCTACCGTCTGCATCGAAGATTAGCTGAGTGTTATAAAGCGACCCCCCGTCTCGCTCATTAACTCCCAAAACGACAACCATCTCGTTAGCTTTGGCTGCATTACTCACTGCCTCAGTAATAGGGCTAGGAACTTCTACCGCTTCCTCATATAGTCTCATGTGTTCTTTTCCCATTAACACAGGGGGTTGAATAAAGGAAAAGTAAGGGTAGTAGGGAATAAAGGTTTCAGGAAAGACGATTAACTCGACCCCTTCTCTGGCTGCATCGGCGATCGCCTTTAATACCTTTTCTGTCGTCCCCTCTCGGCTATACAAGACAGGAGATATCTGTACCGCAGCAGCTTTTATATTCACCATTGAACATTCACCTTTGAACATTAAAAGTAAGTTCTAACTTTTCACTCGCTACTCGCTACTTGCTACTTACTCGCACAGTTAACTTTTATACGGTAGCTTTTAGACTAGCTGCGGTCTACATAGTCCAGGTATCGAGAATAAATGCGCCATCTTTGCGGTGCATTAAAACTATATCCAAGACATCTAAAGGATTAATAGGTGTAATTCCAGGAATTAGAGAAGGTTCTCCATGTCCGTATAATGCTTGCAGTGCGAAGCGACAAGCATATACCTTTGCACCTTCTTCCATAATTTTAATTAGCTGATTGTTCATCGCCTGATGTCCTGGGAAAGACTCGTCGCCAATCTTAGGAAAGCCTCGCTGTATTCCCAGAGTGACTCCTGGACCATAGAGCAAAACAGAAGTTTCAAAACCTTTGCGAATAAGGCGCGTAGCTTGTAATAGATTAACCAGACCAATCGATCCTTCAAAAGCCACTGTATGAAAAGTAACTAGGGCTTTTTCTCCTGGTTCGGCTTTAACATCGGGAAATACTTTTTCTTCGTAATCGACAAAGAAATCGCCAGCTTTGTGCGCGGGGGTAGTAACTTCAGGCATAATTTTAGTTATTAGTTATTAGTTATTAGTTATTAGTTGTTTACGATCCGATCGCAGCTTCGTTAACTGCTAACAGCGTTCCTGGATAAGCATATTTTGTTCTTTTAGCGATATAGTCAGACAGATATTCGGCATCTCTGGCAATTCCCGAAAATCTTCCCGAACCCCAGGTATAGAGCCAAGGAAGACCTATAAAGTACAGACCCCGAATACTCGTAACACCGCGATCGTGATTGGGGTAACCTTTGCCATCAAACACGGGTACATCAACCCAGCTAAAATTGGTTTTGTAGCCAATGCACCAAACTACGGAAGTGATATTGTTTTCCTTATAGTCAAGTTCTAAAACTTCTGCTTCTGTTTGCCAGACTGGTTCATAGGGAGACTCTAAAGGTGCATCGATATCATTTTTGGCAATATATTCATCGATAGTCTGTTTAATACTTTCGTAGACATCATCAGCGCGATCGAGATTATGCTTTAAGTTCTGCTCGAACCCTAAGCTATTGTCTTTAATATTTTTGAGAGATCCATATAGTTGCATTCCCTCAAGGGCAAACTGCCGTAAGTCAATTTCATGTCCACCATCACGACCAGTAAGATAATGATTGGTTTTCTTTCTGACATTCTCAGGGTCGGAATGCTCATCAATACTGAGGTCGTAGTATCCTAGCTGAGCCAACCAGTCTACAACATCCTTGCCTCGATATTCACGAGGCGATCGCGGTGCGCCACCAACGCAGAGATGTACTTTTCTCCCAACTAAGTGTAAATCCTCTGCAATCTGACAACCTGACTGTCCGCTACCAACCACTAGCACCTCACCCTCTGGTAATGATTCGGGGTTTTTGTAATCAGAAGAATGTAGTTGCAATACTTCTTTGGTAAACCTTTCAGCAATCCTGGGTATTTTCGCCTGATGATAGCAACCAGTGGCAACAACAACTTGGTCGGCTGTATAACTACCAATTGAGGTAGTTAGTTCAAACAACCCTTGAGAATCGTTTTGTTTAACTGAAAATACCTCTACTCCTTCCCTAATGGGTGGTTCAAAAAACTTGGTATAATTCTTGATATATTCAACGATCGCATCTCTTTCCATAAAGCCATCAGGGTCGTCACCTGAATAGTGATAGCCAGGCAGGGTACATTGCCAGTTAGGCGTTACCAAACAAAAGGTATCCCAACGTTTTTCTTGCCAAGCATAACCAATCTGATTTTTTTCAAATACAATATGGTCGATGCCCCTTTGCTTTAAACAGTAGCTGATTGCCAGACCAGCCTGTCCACCCCCCACAACTATGACGGAGTAGTGTTTTTTCATAGTCAACTCCAAGACTGTAACAGTTGATCGCTTTTCAACTGAGTTACTAACACAGTAGATGTAGAGTCCTAGATAAACCTGTGTATTTTGCTACGAAACAATCGATCCTAGTTATAGGTACAGTAATTGAAGATAATTGAATGCGATCGGGTTTTACTACCTGTCACTTCTAACAGGTTGTCTAAAACCTTTTTTATCTAAATTATCGAGGGTAAAGGCGCAGGTAAACTATATCCTCGTGTAAATTTTATGGCTGACGAAATTTGTTTTTTCTCCTCTAAAGATAAACTATTCCATAATTTCGGAGAGATGCAAGTATCTTCGCTTTCTCCAAAACATAATTGAATAATTACTTTATTTAGCTTGTTTTTATTCAATACTAACTCTTGCAAATAACCAGTGAATTTTGAATGCTCTTTTAACCAGGATAAAACAATATGCGTGTTTTCTTTATTTGGAACTACACGACGATCAAAAGACTGTTACCTCAAACTGAATTACTCTTAATACCTCAAGATATTCTGGAGGAGAATATTTTAGAGTAATGTTATCGTTTCTTCTTGATGAACAGATATCGCCAGAAGTAGCCAAGCAGATAAATAGTAAGCATCCTAAAATTTCTATATTTTCGATCCACTCTTGGCAAAATGGTAACTTTCTCGGCGTGTCTGATGAAGCAATTTTACAGGCTGCAAAGCTAGAACAGCTTACTGTAATTACTTATGACCAAAAGACTATTCCACCTATCTTAGTCGAATGGGGACAAGATAATATTGATCATGCAGGGATTGTCTTTATAGATTACCGTTCTATTTCTCCTAGCAACTTTGGGGGATTAATTAAAGCAATTGCCTGGTTGTGAAAAACGCAAAAGGACAGCACCTGGCAGAATCGAATTGTCTATTCACAGTCAAATTAAATAGACAAGATTGTTTATAGTTTTTGTAAAAAGCGATCGCATTTTTCACTAGTTACCTTTCTCAACAATAGAAGTTAATAATCCTTGTGAATATGCCTGATGAACTGCTTGAATGCGAGTTTTAGCATTGAGTTTAGTTACTGCATTATTGATATGAAACTTGACAGTACGATCGCTGATAAATAACTTTTTGGCAATTTCGCGATCGCGTAATCCCTCTGTCAAAAGTTGAATTACTTCCTGTTCTCGAACGGAAAGATTAACTTTGGTTTTTGGTGTGTTTTCGTAGGGAAGAGATATTTTTATCTGGACTATATTATTAGCTGACAGTCTAATTTTCAATTTTCCGCCTATATTCTTAATAAGATAATTTGTATCTTTAAAAACAGGATCTTGTTGTAGATTTAACTCTGAAACAAACATAGCTTCTAAATACAGATCGTCGCTTTTATAGGTCAAACGACAATAACTACAGTTTCTTGTTTTTAGGGTTTCTGTAGCCTTTAACAAGATATAAGTAGTCAAAGTATTTAATGGTCTTTCTGTACCTAGCAAAGTTAACCTAACATTAGGTAAAATACCTAATATTTGCTCGGAAAGAGGTATCTTAGTTAAGATTTTAGGACTGTATGTATTAGATAAAATTTTCAGTTCTGCTTGATTCAACTGAGCATTATTTATTGCCACAGCTACTGAGCTACAGAGAAAGTTTAATGCTTCTAATAACTCTGTCTCCATCGGTCGATTGCTAAAAACTGCCAGAACTCCAATTGTTCTGCCTGCAATAGCTAAAGGTAGACCTGCAAAACCACAAATATTGTTGTCAATTGCCCAATGGGGATCTTTAACCCAAGACTCTTTAGCTAATTGATTGCTTAAAAAAGGAATACAATTCTGGGCAATTTTTCCCACTTTATAAGCACCCATTGGTACTGTTGAAAAGTCACCATTCAACCGAGTATATAACCCAGAAGAGGCTACTAGTCTTAAAGAAGCGCGATCGTTTTCTACTAGCCAAATACGAGCAAAGGCACAGTTGAATTTATCTATTAAACCATCGGTTATTTTATGGGCAATTTCTTCAGGTTTAAGACAGCCAGATAAGCTTTGATTTAGACTATCTATATTTTGTAGTTTAAATAGTAATTGTGTAGGATCGATCGATATATTATGGTCATCAGACACAGGATAAAAGTAAAAATTGGTTGATAAATCTATTGAGATGTAAGTTAGATTTTCGTCCTGTATCTAAAGTTACAAACTACCCAACATTTGATCCTAGATAATTAAAAAGTTAGCAAAAAATTGCTTCAATTGCTTACTTTGTAGATATCAAAATCGAATATCATCCAAATCTCTTTAATGAAAAAACCGTTGAGGATCGCCCTGTTTACTTACTCTACAAAACCTAGGGGAGGGGTAATTCATACAATAGAATTAGCAGAAGCAATACAAGCATCGGGACATAAGGTGTGTATCTATGCCTTGGATAAAGATAATATTGGCTTTCACCGTCGGTTGAACTGTCCTAGTAAACTAATTCCCACTAAACCCGCAGCAGATCGGCAATTACTGTTGCAGAGAAAGCAAAATTATTTAAATGAAGGAATAGAAGATACAGAAAAGAAGGATTCCAATCCCATAGATGAACTGATTAAGCAGCGGATACAAGAGTTTACTAGTTATTTATGTCAAGAATCTGAAAAATACGATATCTATCATTCCCAAGACTGCATTAGTACCAATGCTTTGCAAGTCTTGCGTTCCAAAAAATTGATTCCTCATTTTATCCGCACCGTACATCACATCGATGAATTCAACAGCCCCTATTTACAGGAGTGCCACGATCGCTCAATCTTAGAGCCAGATTTGTGTTTGTGTGTATCCCAATATTGGCGATCGCGCCTTCGACAGTTTCGACAACGGGTCTCAGACCCGCAACGGACTGTCTCACAATTAGAACAGCAGTATCAAATAGATGCCCCTGTAGTTATTAACGGCGTAAACACTCAACGATTTTCTAGTCAGCTAAATGGTAAAGAGGCAGAATTAAAGCAGCGATTAGGCGTTAACGGGAGTCCTGTTTATTTAAGCATTGGCGGCATTGAACCCCGCAAGAATTCCCTAAAACTGTTAAAGGCTTTTAGTGAAGTATTGAAAGATCATCCCCAAGCACAATTAATTATTGCTGGGGGTGAAACTTTGTTTGATTATGAACCCTACCGCCTAAGATTCTTCGATATTGTCAAACAAAACCAAATTAAGCTAGGAAAATCGTTGCTCTTACCTGGAGTAATCAAAGATGAAGATCTGACCGTCTTATATCGCTGCGCTGATGCCTTTGTCTTCCCCTCGGTTAAAGAAGGATGGGGATTAGTATTGCTTGAGGCGATCGCATCTGGACTACCAATAATTACTTCTAATATTCCTCCTTTTACGGAATTTCTGACTAGTGATTCGGCGTTACTAGTAGATCCCAATTCTAGTAACGCGATCGCCAACGCCATGAAAGCTATCTCAAATAAAAGCCTAGCTCAGAAACTAATCGATAATAGTGCAACTATTCCTAGTGAATATTCCTGGCAAAAATCTGCCCAAATGCACCTAAAATATTACTTCCAACTATTACAAAGACATTAGCTTTTTTTACCTTCTACTTCCTACTTCTTACTTTTTTAAAACCTATGCCTGAAATTAACTTTGAAATTCAATGGCCAGACGGTACGCAACAAAGCTGTTATTCCCCTTCTCTAGTAGTAAAACAGTATTTTAACCCAGGCGAAATATATCACCTAACTGAGTTTGTCGAAAAATCTCGTACCGCACTCATTATTGCAAGCGATCGCGTTAAAAAAGCCTATGGTTTCCCCTGTGGTAGAGCTTTGGGACAATTAAAACAAATAGAATCTAAAGCTGATGAATATCAAAATCTATCTGAACCGAAGGTATTGTTTCTCGATTTTGTCGAATAACTTGTGCAATCTCCAAAACACAAAAGCGATCATAAAAGTGAATTTAGATAAAAGTAGCTCTTATTCGCTCGAACCGTCAAAAAGTCGTCCTTTTTTTTGCTTGATAATCGGGGCAGCTATCCCCACTGTATCCATAAGGATGAAATGCACATACTAGCTCGACACCGCCATAAATTTGACCGTGATAATGTTTACAGATTCGACAAAGGCGTGGAATTGACTTCATGTATGCTACTTCGTACATTTCATCTTCTAGTCGTTGTAATCTACTCATTCTTTACCTTGACTTAGTTTTCTCCAACCAACTGTAATAATTTTCGCATCGACCCATCTTGTTTAATCTCAACATCAACAATTTGTTCAATAGTACATAGCTTCGCTATGCCCTAGGCTAATCACGCCTATCTTTAATACTCAATATCTGACTCGTACTACCCCTACCCAGGCGATAGGCAATTCTAATTACTTCTCGCTGCTGCTCTAGAGTTTCTAAGTTCGATGACAGTAAATTATATTTATTTAGTTTATATTAGTTATTCCCAATCTAAAGAAAACATTAAGTACAACTTTCGATAGAGATCGTCAAGACTTTCGTTACATAACTTGACAAAACTAGTTACATTAGTTAGTATAGTTACATGGATGAAGAAACACATTATTTTTTTCTCGTTTCCATCCAGTCTTAGAAATAGGACATTTAAATATATACACACGCAATCATAAACACAAATGACAACGACTCTACAACAAACTCAAACCCAGAATAGCTGGGAAAAGTTTTGTCAGTGGATTACAAGCACCAATAACCGCATCTATGTCGGTTGGTTTGGCGTCTTGATGATCCCTACACTACTCGCAGCTACCACTTGTTTCCTAATCGCATTTGTCGCAGCACCTCCTGTTGACATCGATGGAATCAGAGAACCCGTAGCAGGTTCCTTACTATACGGTAACAACA
>Ga0209303_1000144_pt1 | contig 75737 bp, 70 predicted proteins | sample SidtaG_3_FD_187449 | JGI IMG/M metagenome (GOLD analysis project Ga0209303, IMG submission 187449) | Marine algal microbial communities from Sidmouth, United Kingdom - Sidmouth_Asex1 metaG (SPAdes) (version 2) | ecosystem: Host-associated > Algae > Red algae > Unclassified | place: Sidmouth...
ACGCCGTTCCAGGAGGGCGCGCCCGACACGCTGTCGCCTCTGAACCGTATCGACGGCTCGGCGCGGAGCTCGCCGTCGTAGCCGCCCAGCGCGCGGATCTCGGCATCATTCTCGATGTAGAGCCCGAGCGCGGATTCGAAGACCACCTCGACGCCACGCTGGATCGTCAGGGTGCCATCGCTGAACCGCACGTCGCACGTCACCAGATAATCGGGCCCGACGGTGTGATCGATGAGTTCGAGATCCTCGGTGAAGAAGCCGCCGCCGTTGTCCGCGCAGATGTCGATGGTCGTCGCCGACACGGCAGGCAAGTCGTCGCGAACGGGCGGGGTGTCGTCCGGGGGCGGGGCGTTCTGCGACGTCCCGGGCACCTGCATGTCCTCGACGAGGTCGCCCGGCTCGAGCAGATCGTCCAGGGTCGGAAGGTCCGTGCCGCCCCCGTCCCCGCACCCCGCGATGACGATCATCGGGGAAAGCACGACGCAGATTCTCAACAGTCCGACCATGTCCGAAGCTCCTTGTTCGCTCGATACGATCGCGCCAGCACGCGACCGACATCCTGCAAACATCAGGGGTGGTCCCGTGACACGGCCCGTTGCAGGATGTCCCGAGCCTATGTGAGGAACGCGAGCGCGCGCGACTGTCCGTAGTGCCTAGGCGAAAGGGCACTTGCCATCGTCGTCATCCCGGACAGTTCGCGCCGCGGCCCCGGACTGCGGCGTCCGGGCGCGAGGGGTACGGCCGCGAGCGCGAGCGCGTCGAAGCCCTTCATGTCGCAGGTGCCGCGACCGTAGAGCTTGCCGTTCCGCTCGGTGACGGTGAACGGATCGGACGTCCACGCCTGACCGTCGACAGGAACGACGTCGGCATGCCCCGACAGGATGGCACCGCCGTCGACCTCCGGGCCGAGGCGATGCGTGCTCGTGACGAGGGGACCGGACGCGTGACCGCACCCGCTGCGGCGCGCGCTGACCATCCGAGCCTACTCTCCCCGGTTGCGCGTTGCAGCACGGCACGCCATCGTGATTCCCTATCGTTCGCCCTTGCACCCGAAGAGCGCGGCGAGTCGTCGTCACAGGGCACCCTGCACCGACGGGGGCGAGCCGAACCCGCCGCACGGGCGCAGCCGGATTCCCGCTTGCCGGGTTCGGCGATCTTCCGTGCTACCTTCGGGACGACGTCGGCATTTCCCGCCCACTCGGCGCCGCCACCGGAACGCTATGCACGACATTCAGGACGGCAAGGCGCCCGCGTTGCGGGTGCGGAACCTGGAAACGCGGTTTCGCACGCGTGCCGGACACGTTCACGCCGTCAACTCGGTGAGCTTCGACGTGGCGCGCGGCGAATTGCTGGGAGTGGTCGGCGAGAGCGGCTCGGGCAAGTCGGTGACGATGATGTCCCTGGTCGGGCTCCTGCCCTCGCCGCCCGCCGAGATCGCCGCGGGCGAGGTGCTGTTCGACGGGCAGGATCTGCTGCAGTGCGACGCGCGCGCGCTCCGCGCGGTTCGTGGCGCGCGCATCGGGTTCATCTTTCAGGATCCCATGACTTCCCTGAACCCGGTGTTCGACATCGGCTTCCAGATCTGCGAGCCGCTCAGACGGCACATGGGTCTGTCGAAGAAGGCCGCGCTCGTACGCGCGGCGGAGTTGCTCGACCTCGTGGGCATACCGGACGCGAAGGCCCGTCTCGGGCAATTCCCGCACGAGTTCTCCGGCGGCATGCGCCAGCGCGTGATGATCGCCATCGCCCTCGCCTGCGATCCGGACGTGCTGATCGCGGACGAACCCACCACCGCGCTCGACGTGACCATCCAGGCACAGATTCTCGAACTCGTGAAGTCCCTGCGCGAGACGCTCGGCATGGCCATCGTCTGGATCACGCACGACCTCGGCGTCATCGCCGGCATTGCCGATCGGGTCATCGTCATGTACGGCGGACAGATCGTCGAACAGGCGCCGGTGGAAGCACTCTTCGCCTCGCCCCGCCATCCCTACACACGCGCGCTGCTCCGGACGATGCCGTCGGTGCGCGGCCCGCGCAGCGCGACGCTGGAGGTGATCGCCGGCCAGCCGCCGGTGCTGTCCGATGCACCGACGGCGTGCACCTTCCGCGCGCGCTGCGCCTACCGTGCCGAGCGCTGCGACCACGAGAACCCGCGGCGCCGCGAGGTCGGCCCCGGACACGACGCCGCCTGCTTCCACGAGTTCGACGAGGAGGCCGCGGTCCGTGGCTGAAGCGACGTCGGCGAGCGCCGAGCGGAAACAGGCGCGGGGCGGCTGAGGTGAGGCCTGCCGATCCTCGCGCGAACACCGCACCGCTCGTGGCCGTGCGCGACCTGAAGAAGCACTTCCCGGTGCTCGGCGGTCTGTTGCGCCGTCGCGTGGGCACCGTGCGCGCGGTCGACGGCGTGTCCTTCGACATCGCCGCCGGCGAGACGCTCGGCCTCGTCGGCGAGAGTGGCTGCGGCAAGTCCACGGTGGGACGCTCGCTGCTGCGCCTGCACACTCTGACCGACGGGCAGGTGCGCATCGGTGACGCGGACGTGTCCGGGGCGAGCGACGCGGCGCTGCGGCGTCTGCGGCCGCTGATGCAGATGATCTTCCAGGACCCGCAGGCGTCGCTCAACCCGCGCATGACGCTCGGCGAGATCATCGGCGAGCCGTTGCGCGAGCATCGCGCCGGTTCGCGCAGCGACCGGCGAGACCGGGTGCACGCGCTGATGGATCAGGTGGGACTCGCCCGCACGTTCTCGAACCGCTACCCGCACGAATTCTCCGGCGGTCAGCGGCAACGTATCGGCATCGCGCGGGCCTTGGCGCTGGAGCCACGCTTCATCGTCTGCGACGAGCCGATCGCGGCGCTCGACGTCTCCATCCAGGCTCAGGTGGTCAACCTGCTCGAGGAACTGCAGGCGCGGCTCGGACTGACCTACCTGTTCATCAGCCACGACCTGAGCATGGTGCGGCACATCGCCGATCGCGTGGCCGTCATGTACCTCGGCCGTATCGTCGAGCTCGCCCCGCGTGACCCGCTCTACGCCGAGGCACTGCACCCTTACACGCGGGCGCTGCTGTCGGCGGTGCCCGAGCCGGACCCGCGCCGCCGCGACACAAGCGAACGCATCGTGTTGCGAGGCGACGTGCCGTCGCCCGCCAGGCCGCCGCGGGGCTGCAACTTCCGCACGCGCTGCCCCGACGTCATGGCGGTGTGCGAGCGCGAGGATCCCGTCTTGCGCGAGATCCGACCCGGGCGCCTGGTCGCCTGCCATCTGCATGACGACGACGAGACCGATCGCGGATCCGTTCGATCGGGCCGCGACCCCCATCACCACGAAGGAGAGGCTGGATGAGAAAGCACTTCACGAAGAACGCCGCGGCAACCGCCGTCCTGGCGGCGCTGGCCGGTGGCGCCACGCTCGCACAGGCGCAGGACACCGGCGAACGCGGCCGTGACGGCGAGCTGAAGATCATCTACTGGCAGGCACCGTCGACGATGAATCCGTACCTGTCGGGCGGCACCAAGGAAGTCGAGGCCGGCTCGCTGGTGCTGGAGAGCCTGGCGCGCTTCGATCAGAACGGTGAACTGGTGCCCTACCTCGCCGCGTCCATTCCCACGATCGAGAACGGTGGCATGTCGGAGGATCTGACCTCGATCACCTGGACCCTGAAGAGCGGCGTGCTCTGGTCGGACGGCACGCCGTTCACGGCCGACGATGCGGTGTTCTCCTGGCAGTACTGCACCGATCCCGCGGGCGGCTGTGCCCACACCAGCTACTTCGACGGCGTCGCCGACATGGAAGCGGTCGACGACACGACACTGAAGATTAGCTTCTCGGAGCCGAAGCCCTTCCCCTACACCGCGCTCGTCGGTGCGGAAAGCCCGATCGTCCAGGCGGCGCAGTTCGCCGATTGCACCGGGGCTGCCATGCCCACCTGCACCGAGCAGAACTTCGCGCCGATCGGCACCGGCCCGTTCGTCGTCGAGGAGTTCAAGGCGAACGACGTCATCCGGTTCTCGGCGAACGAGAACTTCCGCGAGGACGGCAAGCCGGCCTTCGCCTCCGTGCTGTTCAAGGGGGGCGGCGACGCGGCCGGCGCCGCGCGCTCGGTGCTCGAGACCGGCGAGTTCGACTACGCCTGGAATCTGCAGATCGACCCGAACCTGCTCGCCGAGATGGAAGGTGCCGGCAAGGGCACCGTGGCGGCGGCATTCGCCACCTCGGTCGAACGGCTGCACCTCAACCAGACCGACCCCGATCCCGCCCTCGGTGACGCGCGCGCCACGGCCGCCCATCCTCACCCCTTCCTGACCGATCCGCGTATCGGGCAGGCGATGTCCATGGCGATCGATCGTGAACTGCTCGTGGAAATCGGCTACGGCGCGGGCGGCAAGCCCACCTGCAACGTGCTGCCGGCACCGGCCGCCTACGCCTCGACCGCCAACGACGGCTGCCTGGTGCAGGACCTCGAGGGCGCGAAGGCCTTGCTCGACGAGGCCGGCTGGACCGACACCAACGGCAACGGCACGCGCGACAAGGACGGGCGCGAACTGCAGGTGCTGTATCAGACCTCGACCAATGCGGTCCGCCAGGACGCGCAGGCGCTGATCAAGCAGTGGTGGTCCGAGATCGGGATCGGCACCGAGCTGCGCAACATCGATGCCTCGGTGTTCTTCGGCTCGGACCCCGCCTCGCCGGACACCTTCGGGAAGTTCTACGCAGACGTGGAGATGTACACCAACAACTTCTCGGGCGTGGATCCGGAGGCCTACATGGCGCGTTGGCTGTGCGACGGCGCGCCGAGTCCGGACAATCAGTGGCAGGGGACCAACAACCAGCGCTACTGCGATCCGGACTACGACGCGCTGGTTCGGAAGATGGCCGTCACCGCGGACCTCGCCGAGCGACAGGCGATCGCCAAGCAGCAGAACGACATGCTCATGGCAAGCTACACCATCGTCCCGCTCGTGCACCGCGGCAACCCCTCGGCGCATGCCGCCACGCTCGGTGGCGTGCAGATGAACGACTGGGACAGCGAGCTGTGGAACGCGGCCGACTGGTACCGCACCGAGTAGGTCGCCCCGCGCAGCCGAGAAACGGCGGTCGCTCGTGACAGGAGGTCACGCCCGACCGCGCCGCGACGCCGACCGGAGCCGCCCCGCCCGTGCTGACCTTCACGATTCGCCGTCTGATCACGGCCGTTCCGACGCTGCTGTTCATCTCGCTCGTCATCTTCATGGTGGTCAAGCTGTCGCCGTCCGACCCGACCGGCAACCTCCCACTGACCATACCGCCGGAGGTTCGCGAGCAGATTCGGGAGGCGCTCGGTGCGAACGATTCCCTGCTCGTGCAATATATGAAGTGGCTGAAGCTGTTCTTCTGGAACGAGCCGCTGACCGCCGTGCAGGCCTGGACCGGCCTCGATCTCGGCGCCGATACCACTCAGCGCATCATCAGCTACCAGACCCGCTCCCCGGTCATGGACCTGGTGATGGAGCGCATGCCGCAGACACTGACCGTGGTCGGGGTCGCCTACCTCGTCGGCATCCTGATCGCCCTGCCCATCGGCATCCTCTCGGCCTACCGTCAATACTCGGTGTTCGACCAGGTCGGGACCTTCGTCTCGATGGTCGGCTTCTCGGTACCGCCGTTCTTCTCCGGCGTGCTGGTCATCGTGATCTTCTCGGTGCTGATCCCGTCGGACAGCTTCTTCTGGCTGCCTTCCATCTACGACACGACGCATCGGGTGACCGACTGGGAAAGCTTCACCGTGCAGCTGCGACAGATGATCATGCCGGTCATGGTGCTCGCGCTGCAGATCACCGCACAGATATCGCGCTTCACGCGGGCGTCCATGCTCGACAACCTCAACCAGGATTACGTGCGCACGGCGCGCGCCAAGGGCATGAGCGAGCGCGTGACGGTGCTGAAGCACGTACTCAGGAACTCGATGATCCCCGTGGTCACCGTCATCGCGCTCGGCATCCCGGCGATCTTCGGCGGGGCGATCATCACCGAGCAGGTGTTCAAGGTGAACGGGCTCGGGCAGCTCCTGATCATCGCCATCCAGGGCGGCGACGTGCCGACGGTGCAGACCCTGACCTTCATCTTCGCGGTCCTGATCGTGCTGTTCAACCTGATAGCCGATATCCTCTACGGCCTGCTCGACCCGCGGATCCGCTATGACTGAGTCACCGGGGCGAGCCGCCGCGCCGGTCCTGCCGGACGATGCGGCCCCACAGGCGCCGGCGCGCAACCAGTGGTGGGACGTCTGGGATCAGTACCGTACCCACACCGGCGCGGTCGCCGGGACGCTGGTGTTCCTGATCATCGTGCTCGGCACGCTGTTCGGGCCCTGGCTGTGGAGCCTCGACCCGCAACTGATCGACATCCGGTCCCGCAACCAGGCCCCGAGTCTCGCGCATCCGCTCGGCACCGACCAGCTCGGGCGCGACAGTCTCGCGCGACTGATGGCGGGCGGACGCGTGTCGCTCTCGGTCGGCCTGGCGGCGATGGTGCTCTCACTGCTGCTCGGCACGTTCGTCGGGCTGCTGTCGGGCTATTTCCGCAAGCTCGACGGGCCCTTGATGCGACTGACCGACCTCTTCCTCGCGATGCCGCTGCTACCTCTGCTGCTCGTGACCATCATGCTGTTCCGGCAACCGCTCGCCGCCCGCTTCGGACCGGAGGGCGGCATCTTCCTGCTGATCGTGTTCGGCATCGGCATCACGTCGTGGATGCAGACCGCGCGCATCGTCCGCGGTGACGTGCTCGCCATCCGGGAGCGCGAGTTCATCCTCGCCTCGCGCTCGGTCGGCACGCCGGACCGGCGACTGATCCTCCGTCACATCCTGCCGAACGTGCTGTCGCCGATCATGGTGTCGGCCACGCTCGGCATCGCGACCGCGATCATCACCGAGTCCTCGCTCAGCTTCCTCGGCCTCGGGTTCCCGCCGGACTTCCCGACCTGGGGGCGGCTGCTGTTCGACTCGGTCGACTACCTCAAGCAGTACCCGGAGCGCGTCGTGTGGCCGGGCCTCGCGATCTCGCTGACCGTGCTGAGCGTCAACTACATGGGCGACGGCCTGCGCGACGCACTCGATCCGCGGATCCGGGGGCGGTAGCGAGCCGGCACAGGATCGGCCTCCTCCGCAGGTATCCCGCGCGAACTACCCGAGCATCAGATCGAGATTCTGAACGGCCGCCCCGGACGCGCCCTTGCCGAGGTTGTCGTAGACGGCGATCAGCACCGCCTGAGCATGCTCGTCGTTGCCGAAGACGTGCAGGGTCATCCGGTTCGAGTCGTTGTGTGCCTGCGGATTCAGTGCTTGCGGATTCGGCGCGTGTGCATTCGGCGCCGGCGGCGTGGAGCCCGCTTCGGCCAGCGGCGCGACATCGATCGCGCTGTCCGGGATACCGGCGTGGTGATCGGCGATCGCCTCATGGAGTCGCGCGACGCTCGGCACGTCGGGCAAACCCGCGAGCTGCAAGGTCGTGACCACCAGCATGCCCTGCGCGAAGTGGCCGACGGCCGGGGCGAACAACGGTCGAGCGGTGAGGCCCGTGTAGCGCTGCAGCTCGGGCAGGTGCTTGTGCGCGAACGTCAGGGCGTACGGTGCGAATCGGCTGGCCGCCTCTCCCGCCCGCTCGTGCTCGGCGATCATCGCACGGCCGCCGCCCGAGTAGCCGGACACGCCATGGACGCCCACCGGCAGCTCGACCGGAATCAGGCCAGCGTCCACGAGCGGGCGCACGCCGGCGATGGTGCCCTGAGGCCAGCAGCCGGGATTGGTGACCCGTTTCGCGACGCGGATGGCCTCCCTCTGTGACAGCCCGATCTCCGGGAAGCCGTACGTCCACCCCTCGCTCGTGCGATGGGCCGAGGAGGCGTCGATGACGCGCGTGTCCGGATTCTGGATCAGGCGGACGCTGTCGATGGCCGCCGCATCGGGGAGACAGAGGATCGCGATGTCCGCCGCGTTCAGCAGGCGTTGCCGTTCGTCGGTGTCCTTGCGCCGGTCGGGGTCGATCTCGAGCAGGGTCAGATTCTCGCGCCCGGCGAGTCGCTCACGGATCTGCAGGCCGGTCGTGCCGGCCTCTCCGTCGATGAAGAGGGTCGTGGTCATGCCGCATGGTAGCCGAGCGCGCGCGTCAAGACAGCCCGAACCGCCAGGCGCCGATGCGCCGATGCGACGTTTCGGCGATCCGCTACCGAATCGTCGACGGTGCTCGCCCGGATCCGTCGCTGGCCGTATTCAGACGATATCGATGCTGTGCGAGACGTTCCTGACGGTCATGTAGTTGTGCAGGCCTTCGGTTCCGCCCTCGCGCCCGTAGCCGCTGGACTTGATGCCGCCGAACGGCGTCTCGGGCAGCGAGGCTTCCAGCGTGTTGATCGACAGGTTGCCCGCCTCGACGCCGTCGATCATCCGGTCCACGTAGTCGGCGCGGTTGGTGAAGCCGTACGCAGCCAGGCCGTACGGCACGGCGTTCGCCCGGCGAATGGCGTCCTCGAGCGAGGCAACCGGGTTGATGATGGCCAACGGGCCGAAGGGTTCTTCCTGCATGACCCTCGCGTCGTCCGGTACGTCGACCAGCACGGTAGGCTCGAAGAAGTACCCCCTGTCCCCCGTCGGTGCGCCGCCGGTCGCCACCGTCGCGCCCTTCGAGCGCGCGTCCTCGACCAGATCGCGCAGGAACGGGACGCGCCGCTCGTTGGCCAGGGGTCCCATCTCCACGTCCGCTGCCATGCCGTTGCCGACGACCGTTGCCGCGGCGCGCTCGACGAAGGTATCGACATAGGTCGGGAACACGCTCTCGTGGACGAAGAAGCGTGTGGGCGACGTGCAGACCTGGCCGGCGTTGCGCATCTTTCGCACGGCGCCGACCTGTGCCGCCCGCTCGACGTCGCCGTCCTCGCAGACGATCACCGGGGCGTGTCCGCCGAGCTCCATCAGCACCGGTGTCATGTGCTCCGAGGCGAGGGTGGTGAGCTGCCGTCCGACCGTCGTCGAGCCGGTGAAGGCGACGAGACGCACCGCCTCGTGCCGGATCAGATGATCCGAGATCATCGCGGGCTGTCCGAACACCAGGTTCAGCACTCCGGGCGGCAAGCCCGCGTCGTGGAAGGCGCGCACGATATGCAGCGCGCCGGCCGGCGTCTCTTCGGCGGCCTTGAGCACGATGGAGCAGCCGGAGGCGAGCGCTCCGGCGATCTTGCGAGCCGGCTGACTCATCGGGAAATTCCACGGCGACAGCCCCGCGACCACGCCGATCGGTCGATGGTGGACGAGGTAGCGAACCCCCGGCGCCGATGGAATCAGGCGCCCGTAGGTCCGCACCGCCTCCCCCGCGTCCCACTCGAGGAACTCGCAGCCGCGAATCACCTCCAGTCGCGCCTGCGGCAGCGGCTTGCCGAGCTCCGCCGTGATGGCGAACGCCACCGCGTCCCGTCGGCTGCGCAGGATCGCCGCCGCCTTGACGATGATGGCCGCCCTGTCCCGGGGTGGTGTGCGGCTCCACACGCGGAATCCTCGTTCGGCAGCGGCCAGCGCGTCGTCGAGGTCGGCGGACGTCGCAGCGGGCAGGCGGCCGAGTTCCCTTTCGGTCGCCGGGTCGACCACGGCGAGCGTGTCACCGGTCGTTCGCCACGCGCCGTCGATGTAGAGGGCCAGGTCGGGATAGGTGTGTGTCACTGATCGGGTTCTCGTCGGGGCGTGGTCGCGCGAGACGATCTCACCCGCTCTGCGCCTGCTCAATTGAATTAACCGGATACGGCTATCAGGCGTGGGAATACCCGACGACGCCTCAGACCGTCGGCGCCGACAGGCGCAAGGCGTCGAGGAAGGCGATGCCGGCGGGCGAGAGGCTTTCCTCGCCCCGGTGCGACACACCGACCGATCCTTTCCCGATCGCCACGCGCCAGTCGAGCACCTGCAACACGCCGCTGGCGATGTCCAGTGACGCGACGTGCGCGGGCATCAGTGCGATGAAGTCACGCTTCAGCAGCAGCGCCCGGTTGGTGAGATAGGACACCGATTCGATCGCGACCGACGGGCGGTAGTGACCCTCGCGCACGAAGAACTGGTCGATCTCTCGGCGCAGCGTCGTTTCGCCGGGCGGGAGTATCCAGTCGAAGCGCTTGATGCGGTCGAGGGATGGCGTCGCCGCATCGGCCAGGGGGTGCTGGCGACCGACGACCGCCACGACGCGCTCGTCGTACAGGACTTCCTGCGTGATGCGGTCGCGGTGACGGTGAGTGGGCAGGCGACCGACGACGAGGTCGATCTCACCAGCCAGCAGCGCGGGCATCAAGACCTTGTTCGTGCCGTCCACGACGCCGATGGCCAGCTTGGGTCGGTCGCTCAGCAGACGGTCGATCGTCAACGGCAGCAGTGACGAGGAGGCGGCCAGCAACGTGCCGACGACGACCCGTCCGCCGATGCCCAGCTTCAGATCGTCGAGCTCGCGCGCGGCGCCTGACACCTGCGCGAAGATGAGCTTGCCGTGCCGGATCAGCGACTCGCCGAACACCGTCGGGCTGACGCCGCGGTTGGTCCGGGTCAGCAGCGGCACCTCGAAGTCGTTCTCGAGATCCTGAATCATCTTCGTCGCGGTGGGCTGGGAGACATGAAGCTCGCGCGCGGCGTTCTGGATGCTCGCGTGCTGCCCGACCGCCACGAGCAGCCGAAGCTGACGGAGCTTGAGGCGGTTCAGCGCCCGCTGCTCGATCCGTGGGCCGTTGCTCGTCATGACAGGATCATGAATGCGGGTGGGCTCTCGAAGACTGACGGGCCCATGAAGACAGACGGGCCGATCGGCGTCGGCGCACTCATCGAAAGGAGATTGCCCGGCCGCGTTGCTCCATGGCGTCGACGACGCTCATCGCCGTCAACGCCGAACTGCGGGGATTGTCGGGCAGGGCGCGACCCTCGATCCGGAAGTGAAAGGTGCCGAACTCACCGCTCGCCTCGATCTCGTGAATGTTGGCGGTCGCGCGAGGATCGGCGATCAGGCGGACTCGCGTGGCGTCCATGCCGATGCCGGCGAGCGCGACCGCCGCGGCGACATTGGCGTTCTTCGGAAACGCGATCGCGGCCTCGCGCGCGCTGCCCTCGAAATGGGTGACGGCGTCGTCGGTCAGCGCGTCCAGATCGATCGTATCCTCGGCAGGCGAGCCCTTCCAGGCCTGCGGCGGCTTGCGACCCGTGTAGGCCACCCGCTCGAGCGTCCCGACCCGCGCGGCGGACAGGCAGTCGAGTGCGCCGATCGCGCCACTGACGAGGTGCAGGCGACTGCGCCCTTTCGCCGCCGCCGCTTCGAGGCTCGCGACGACTCGCTCGTTCGCGAGGCCGGCGATGGAGACGCTCGTCAGGTCGATGCCCCGACGCAGGATGTCGGGGCCGTGGCTGGCGAGCGCCGCCGGCCCGGCGCAATCGATCATGTGCGTGATGTCGCTCGGCAAGGCCTCGGCCGACGCGACGCAGCACACGCGGCCCGCGACGCCGTCCGGGTCTGCCGCGCCGTTTGCACCGTCGGCACGCTGCAACTGGGCGGTCCGCCTCGCATCGCGCACGATGACGGCGCCGACGACATGCCCGCGCGCCTCGAGTTCGCGGCGTACGTACCCCGCGATCGCACCTCGCCCGATCATGCCGATCTTCACGACGCGCCTCGGGCCGATCGAGATTCGGATCGTCGGTTCGCGGCATGACCGCTTGCTATAGCCATATCGCCTCCTCCGAATTGATCTGCCGATCGTCACTGTGCATCATCCGTCGACACCGCGTGCGTCGAGCCGTCCGGATGGATCGGACGGGACGCCTGATCTCGAGGGAATCACCGCCGTGAACTACGCCAAGGCCGATGCGAAGGACCATGCCCGCGAACACATGCGCGGCATCTGGGCCGCCGCGCTCAACCCGTTCGCGGCGGACGGCAGGCTCGACGAGCAGGGACTGCGCTCGAACATCCGCCACTGGATCGACGACCTCGGTATTGCCGGGCTCTTCATGACCGGCAAGCAGGGCGAGTTCTTCTCGATGTCGGTCGCCGAGCGCAAGCGGAACTTCGAGATCGCCGTGGAGGAGTGCGGCGACAGGGCCGGAACGATCATGTCGGTGTCCGACCAGAACGTGGACACCGTGCTGGAACTGGCCCTGCACGCGCAGCGCTGCGGCGCGGACTACGTCGTGGTGCATGCGCCGGTGCTCAGCTTCTGTCACGACCGGAGCGACGTGCTGTACCGCTACTACGCGTACCTGTGCGAGAGGCTCGACATCGGCATCGCCATGTGGAGCCACCCGGACTCGGGGTATCTGATGCAGCCCGCCGAGTGCGAGCGCATCGCCGAGCTGACGAACATCGTGGCCATCAAGTACTCGGTACCGCGCGAGCTGTACGTCGATCTCTCGCGCCGCGTGGGAGACATGATCCAGGTCTCCACCTCGTCCGAGGACGAGTGGCTCGACAACGTCGAGGAACTCGGCTGGAAGCTCTATCTCTGCTCCTCCCCGCCGTACCAGCTGCAGACACGCGTCGACAGGCGCATGCACGAGTACACGCAGCTGGCTTTCGGCGGGAAGTTCGACGAGGCGCGCCGCGTCCGGGACAGTCTGGAGCCGGTGCGCCAGGCCATCAAGCGGACGAAGCCGGGTGGCAAGCCGACGGCACATGGAAAATACTGGCAGACGCTGCTCGGCCAGGTCGGCGGTCATGTCCGCCATCCCATGCTGGAACTCAACGACGCGGAGAAGGACGCGACTCGACATGCGTTCGAACACTGTGGCCTGCGGTCGTGACGGCGTCGCCATGCTGATCGATCGCCGCGACTTCACCTGAACACGGCGACCAGGCCCGGTTGCCAGATGATCAGCAGCAGCACCGCGACGGTGGTCCCCAGGAACGGCAGCAGTGCGACGAACAGCGGACCGGGCTTCACGCCGGTCATGGCCGTCGCGACGAACAGACCCGTGCCGACCGGCGGCGTCAGCAGCCCGAGCACGAGGTTCAGGCAGACGATGACGCCGAAGTGGTACGCATCGATGCCGTAGCTGTCCTGGGCGATGGGCAGCAGGATCGGCACGACGAGGATCAACGCCGCGATGCCGTCGATGATCATCCCGACCAGCAGCAGGATGCCGGTCACGAGCAGCAGGAACACGAACGGCGAGGAGGTCAGCGACGTGAGCTCGCCGGCAAGGCGCTGCGGCAACTGCTCATAGATGACGACCCAGCCGAACACGTTGGCCGTCGCCACGATGAACACCACGATCGCCGTGTTGACGGCGGTCTGACGCAGGATGTGCGGCAGTCGACGGAGCGACAGCGTCCGGTAGACGACCGTTCCCAGGACGAAGGCGGCAACCGACGACAGGGCGGCGCTCTCGGTCGGGCTCGCGAATCCACCGACGATGCCGCCCACCACGACGAACGGAATGAGCAGGGTAGGCAGACCGCCGCCGAGTGCACGCAAGCGCTCGCCGACCGACATCGTCTCGGAGCGGGGCAGCTCGCGAAACCGGCCGATGACGGCGATCGTCGCGAAGAACCCGGCGGCCATCAGCAGCCCCGGCACGATGCCGGCGAGGAAGAGATCTCCGATCGCGATCTGGGCGAGCACGCCGTAGATGACGAACAGCATCGACGGCGGAATGATCGGCGACAGCAGGCCGCCGGCGGCCGTGGTCGCGGTGGCGAAGGTCCGGTCGTAGCCCTTGGCTTCCATGTCCGGGACCATCGTTCGGGACATGACCGCGATCTGGGCGGCGGCCGAGCCGATGATGGCTGCGATCAGCATGTTCACCAGCACGTTGATGTAGGCGAGTCCGCCGCGCACACGCCCGATGAAGACGCTGGCGAAGGCGACGAGCCGGGCGGTGATGCCGCCCTCGCTCATCAGCTCACCGGCCAGCATGAAGAGCGGGATCGCGAGCAGTCCGTAGCTTTCGATACCGGAGAAGAACTGCTGAGAGAACGACTGCAGCAGCACGGGTTGCCCGGATGCGATGATGTAGACGAACGCCGTGATCGCCAGCACGAGCGCGACCGGCACACCGATGGCGAGCAGCGACACGAAGGCGAGGATGGTGCTCATCGGGTCATCGCGAGGGTTCGAGCAGGTTGACCAGCGCGTGCAGGCTCATCGTCAGCGCCGAGAGGGGCATCACCAGCCAGACGAGGTACTTCGGAATGCCGATCGTCAGCGTCGGTTCCGCGTAGACGAAGTTGAAGGACGTCGCGGCAAAGGCTGCCGGGTCCAGACCGGCGCCGAGCAGGCCCGGCGGGTCGTACCAGATCCAGCTCAGCCAGACCAGGGTCAACGCGAACGCCAGGATGATCAGGTCGACCACCCGATGCAGCACACGGGCGGCGACGGCGGGCAGGATCGAGGCGAGCAATGTCACCGCGATCGCCCGACGCTCGCGCAGCATCACCGACGCACCGATCATGACCGTCCACACCATGGTGTAGATGGCCAGCTCGTCGACCCAGAAAAGGCCCCTGTCCGCGGCCCGGGTAACGACGTTGAGCAGGATGAGGAGCGTCAGCAGGCTCGTCAGCAGCATCAGCACCACGTGCTCCACCTGCAGCAGCCGATCCGATGCGCGCCGCAGCGCTCCCGGCACCGAACCGACTCCCTTGCGCGCCGCCGAGTCAGCAGTCAAGGCGCCCTCATCCTCCGGCAGCGGCATCCTTGAGCTTCTGCAGTGCCGGCGTCTTCGCGTCCCAGCTCTCCGTCCAGGCGTCGATGGCCTCTCTGAAATCGTCCGGACCGAGTTCGACGATGGTGACACCCGTCTCGCGAACCGCCTTCTCGAATCCGACTTCGGCCTCGACCGAGGTCGTGATCGTCGTGTCCACGTGCTTGGCCATGAGTTCGCGCACCACGGCCTTGTCGTCATCGGACAGCTCCGCCCACACCCGGCCGGAGACCAGCCCGACCATCGGGAACATCATGTGCCTGGACAGGATGACGGTGTCGACCAGCTCCCAGTACTTGAGCTTCCAGATGAGCTCGAGGTCCATGTCGATGGCGTCGACCTGCCCGTTCGCGAGCGCGTCGTAGACGGCAGGCAGCGGCATCGGGGTGGGCGCGGTGTCGATCAGGGTGTAAAAGTTCTTGATCGGCTCGAACGGGGTGATGCGGATCTTGGCGCCCGAGAGATCGGCCGGCGACGCCACGCCATCGACCGACGCGATCTGTCGCATGCCGGCGCTGCCGTAGCCGAGGCCGACGACACCGATCGCCGCAGGCAGCCCATCGAGCAGCTCCACCGCCGCATCGCTGCGCAGCAACGCCGCCGCCCCTTCGAGATTCTCGACCAGGTAGGGGGCGTAGAACGCGCCCATGTCGACCACGCGGTTCGACAGCTCGGCCGCTGTCATGAAGGCCATGTCGAGCGCACCGGTCTGCAGTTGCTGCAGCATCTGCGCCTCGTTGCCGAGTTGCCGCGAGGGGAACACGGCGACGCTGTGCTCGCCGTCGGTCGCGGCGCTGAGTTCCTCGCCGAAGGCCTCCGCCGCCAGGGTCCAGATGTGCGGCGGCGGCGTGATGAGCCCGAGCCGGAATTCCCTGGCGTCGACCGCGCCGGAGACGCTCGTCAGGACGCCGGCGGCGAGAAGCGCGACGGCCGCGCGTGAAGATCGGGTGACGAGCATGATGACATTCCCCTGGTCGGTTGAGAGATCGGTGCGCTTCACGGCGCGTTCAGCATCGACAGGTCGACCCAGTCCGCCGGCGGCAGCTTGCCCGGGTGAACGTTCCCGCACCGTTCGCAGCGGCGTTTGACCTTGTCCGAATAGAAGGCATCGAACAGCGGCGGCAGATCCTTCACGATGTCGGTGATCACGAGTTCGACCCGATGGACGAGCGAACCGCAGCCGAAGCAGAACCATTCGAAGGCGTCGCGATCGTCCGGTCGGCGTGTGCCCTCGACGACCAGGCCGACGGAGCCTTCGAGCGGGCGCTGCGGAGAGTGCCGCACATGCGGAGGAAGGATGAAGACCTCGCCGGCCTTGATGACGACGTTCTCGATCTTGCCGCGATCGGCCACCTTCAGCAACATGTCTCCTTCGATCTGGAAGAAGAATTCCTCGACCGGGTCGTCATGAAAGTCGACGCGCTGGTTCGGACCGCCGACGATCATGACCACCATGTCCGTCGGTGTGTCGAACAGCTGCTTGTTGCCGACCGGGGGCTTGAGCAGATGACGATTGCTCTCCACCCAGCCGGAGAAATTGAATGGTTTCACGGTACGCAGCCTCCCCTTCCCCACGACAGCACCAACCGACACGAACGGTGCGGGTCTGGCCGAACGCGACCGCCGAGCCTGACGCCTGACGCGTCTTGGCGGACCGTCGCTGTAGCACCGACGATAACTCAGTTGCCCGTCGGTCGCGTGGCCGCCGCGGCTGCTATCGGAATTCGACATATCGACTGAACGAAAGCCGCGCCCCGGCCAGAGACCCGGTCTGCCGTGCGGCCCGCCGCACGGGGCCGTGATTGCCGGAGCGCCGGATGATGTCCGTTTCGGGGCGATGGGCCTTGGTTCAGATGCCGCCGAGGCAGACGTACTTCATCTCGAGGTAGTCGTCGATGCCGTGGCGGGAGCCTTCGCGCCCCTGACCCGACTGCTTGACACCACCGAAGGGCGCGACCTCGGTCGAGATCAGCCCGGTATTCACGCCGACCATTCCGTACTCGAGCGCCTCGGCCACCCGCCACACGCGATTGAGGTCCCCGGCGTAGAAGTACGCCGCCAGCCCGAAGATCGTGTCGTTCGCTCGCTGGATCACCTCCTCGACGGTGTCGAAGCGGAACAGCGCCGCCACCGGTCCGAACGTCTCTTCCGAGGCGATGGTCATGGCATCGGTCGCCCCCGTCAGCACGGTGGGCCGATAGAAGGACCGGCCGAGCGCGTGACGCTCGCCACCGGTCTCGAGCGTCGCGCCGTTGGCCAGCGCATCCGCGACGTGCGCCTCGACCTTCTCGAGCGCATGGGTGTCGATCAGCGGCCCGACGTCGACGCCGTCCTCGTGCCCCGGCCCGACGCGCATCGCCCCGACGCGCTCGGCAAGCTTCTTCGCGAACGCATCGTGCACGGCGTCCTGCACATAGATGCGGTTGGCGCAGACGCAGGTCTGACCGTTGTTGCGGAACTTCGCGATCATCGCCCCGTCGACGGCCGCGTCGACATCCGCGTCATCGAACACGATGAACGGCGCGTTGCCACCAAGTTCCATCGAGCAGCGCTTGATGGTCTCGGCAGACTGACCGAGGAGGATGCGTCCGGTCTCGGTAGAGCCGGTGAAGGTGATCTTCTTCACCGTGGGGCTCGAGCAGAACGCCTGGCCAACGGCCCTGGAATCGGTCGAGGTCAGCACGCTGAACAGCGCCATCGGCAGGCCGGCTCGCTCGGCCAGCGCCGCCATCGCGAGGGCCGACAGCGGCGTCTCGGTCGCCGGCTTCGCGACAAAGCCACAGCCGACCGCGAGCGCGGGCGCGACCTTTCGCGCGATCATCGCGTTGGGAAAGTTCCACGGCGTGATCGAGGCGACCACGCCGATGGGCTGGCGCATCACGAGCAGGCGCTTGTCGCGCTGATGGCCCGGAATGGTCTCGCCGTAGACCCGCTTCGCCTCTTCGCCGAACCACTCGATGAAGGAGGCGCCGTAGAGCACCTCGCCACGGGCCTCCGGGTACGGCTTCCCCATCTCGCGCGAGAGGATGTGGCCGAGATCGTCGGCGGCCGCGACCATCAGGTCGAACCACGTGCGCAGCACGCCGGCGCGCTCCTTCCCGGTGCGCGCGGCCCATTCGTGCCGTGCCACCTCGGCGGCGTCGATCGCCTCGCGCGCCTCGGGGACGCCGCAGTCCGGCAAGGTCGCGATCACCGCACCGTCGGCGGGGTCGCACACGTCGAAGGACTTGCCCGTCGACGATCCGTCGATCCAGCGCCCGGCGACCGGTACACGGCTGCACAGCAGCGCCGCGTCGGAGAGCGACGCCTGAAGTGGTTTCGTCATGAGCGTTCCCGAAGTTCCCGCGATGTCGCCAACGGACAGTCCGTCACCATACCGCGCCGGGCGGTACCGAGGCGGTACCGGGGCGGTAGCGGGGCGCACCCCGAAAGGCGTTTCCGTCCACCGCGACCTCGCGGACGATCCCTCGTGAAGTACTGATCGACCGAGGCGGCCTGTCGAGTCTGCCGGTGACGGACCGTCATCCGACGCCTCGGTCTAGAATCGCGAAGTGGCCGGGCGGGCCGCGAGACAGGCCGCGAGACAGGCATGAACAACGGCTTGAACAAGAGCGTGAGAGCGGGCGGGAGAGCGGGCGTGAAAACGGGCGTGAAAACGGGCGAGAATACGGGCGTGAATACGGGTGTGAAAACGGGCGTGAGAGCAAGCGTGAAAACGGGCGTGAAGAAGAGGGTGAATACGGGAGCGTGACAGGCATGACGACATCGCCGAAATCGACCGCATCGGCAACCGATCTCGCCTCCGTGGTCGATCTCGCGCGCCACCCGCTCGACGAGCCGGCGTTCCGGACCCACTGCCGGCGTGCGCTCGATGCGGACGGGGTGCTCGTCATGCCCTCCCTGCTCACGCCCGCCGCTGTCCGCTCGATACGCGACGAAGGCGATCGTCGACAGTCACTGGCTCACTACACGACAGGCACTCACAACGTCTACCTCGCGCCGACCGATCCCGCCCTGCCCGAGGAGCATCCGAGAAACCGCGCGATCGTGTCCTCGAAGGGCTGCATCACGACGGATCAAATCGCGGAGGACTCCGCCTTGCGCACGCTCTACGGCAGCGGCGCGTTCCGCGACTTCCTGTGCAGCGTGCTCGGCGAGGCGTCGCTGCACGAGTACACCGACCCGCTATCGGCAATCAACCTGCACTACGCGGCGACGGGGCAGGAGCTCGGCTGGCACTACGACGACTCGTCGTTCGCGATCACCTTGATGATCCAGCGTCCCCGGGGCGGCGCCGTCTTCGAGTACGTCAGGGACGTGCGCGACGCCGATGCCGGCGACAAGGCGTACGAGCGCACCGGTCGCATTCTCGACGGCGAGGAACCGGTACGGCGACTCGCGATCGATGCCGGCGACCTCGTGCTCTTCCGCGGTCGCGACTCGATGCACCGCGTCACGCCGACCGAAGGCGAAGTCACGCGCATGCTGGTCGTGCTGGCCTACAACACGGAGCCCGGCATCGCCTTGTCGGCATCGGCGCGAATGACCTTCTACGGCCGCCTCGGCTAGTCGGGAACGACGGTGTCCGTCCCTGCCGATCGTGCCTGGGACGACCCCCGGGAGCACGGCCGCGTTCGTCCTCGTCGCGAGCGTCTGGCACCGGAGCGGTCTCGCCGTCGCGGCAACCGGGCTCGACGTGCCTGACCGTTCGGACGCGGGGATGCCGCAGGGGCCGTTCCGCGTCAGTGCGCGCGACCGCTCGACCCCACGCTTCGGAGCACCGCCCGGGCGGCGTGAACGAGCGGGTCGTGGGTTTCTCTCAGCAGCTCGACGCGATCGAAGCGCGTGGCGTCGCGGTCGAGTGCGTCACGCAAGGCCTTGCCGAACACCATGCGGAGTTCGGTGCCGATGTTCCATTTGCAGATCGACGATTCGTTCGACAGCTGGAGACGCTGATCGAGCGCGACCCCGGAACCGCCGTGAATCACCAGCGGGACGTCGGTCAACGCCTCGATGGCCGCGATGCGCGCGACGTCGAGCTCACCGGCCTTGTCCTCCTGCAGATGCACGTTGCCGACGGACACGGCCATGGCATCCACGCCCGTCTCCGTGGCGAAGCGTGCCGCCTCGTCGGCATCGGTACCGGCGGAGGCCTCCCCGCCCTGGTAGCCGACGAACCCGATCTCGCCCTCGCAGGAGACGCCGGCGGCGTGCGCGAGCTCGACGATGACCGCCGTTTCCTCGATGTTCTGCTCGAGCGGAAGACGGGATCCGTCGAACATCACCGAACTGAATCCGACGTCCAGCGCCTGCTCGCACTCGTCCCGCGACTGCCCGTGATCGAGGTGCGTGACCACCGGCACGCTGGCCTGTTCGGCGAGATGGCGAAACATCACCCCCAGCACCGGGAGCGGTGTGTGCGCCCGGCATCCCGGCCCCGCCTGGAGGATCAGCGGCGCCTCTTCCGCCTCCGCCGCGCTGACGAAGGCCCGCATGTCCTCCCAGCCGAGCGTCACCAGACCGGCCACGGCGTAGCCCCCCGACTTCGCCGGCTGCAAGACTTCGGCAAGCGTCGCGACGGTCACTTGAACTTCGCGATCATGTCCTTGATGCCCGGGATCGTCTCGATCTGATAGGCATGCGTCGGCTGGAAGAACTGCACCAGCGATCGTTGGCTCAATCCGCCGAGAATGGTGAAGTAGTACATCTCGTACCCCGGCAGCACCGCGCAGGGGTGATAGCCGTTGTCGAGGCAGATGGTCGACCCGTCGACGATGTGGTACGCGTCACCCGGCTCGTTGTCGACCCGCTGGAGCATCTGCACGCCGGAGCCGTGATTCGGGCGGAAGCGGAAGTTGTAGGTCTCGTCGTGCCGCGTCTCGTCGGGAAGGCGATCGGTGTCGTGCTTGTGCGACGGGAATCCCGACCAGCCGCCCTGCCCGACCGTGAACAGCTCGCTGACCAGCAGTCGCCCGACCTTGTCGTGGTGCTTCTGCCCGAGGATGTGCTTGATCTTGCGATGCGTCTTGGTGTCGTCCGAGCCGTACTGCACGAGATCCAGCTCGGCGACCCTGACGTCGAAGGGCTCGAGCACCGTGTCGTGACGCGCGCCGGCGACGAAGACCTCGGCACTCTCGGACGTGCATGCCAGGGTCGCCTTCGCACCGACCGGCACGTAGACGCCTTCCGGTTCGCCGTCCCAGACATCCACGCCGCGATTGCCGAGCGCAGGGAACGACACGCTTTCCACCTCGACATCCACGGTGCCCGTGGCCGGGGCGATGCAGGTCTCGTAGCCGGGTACCTGGTACTCGAAGGCTTCGCCCTTCGACAGCTTGACGATGTTGAAGTAGTTGAGAGGCACCGTCCGGTCATCGATGTCGACGATCGGCCGATTCTGGTTGTCGTACGGGGCGATGTGCATGCGGCGGGGCTGTCCTCAGTCTGTCGTGGGGCCGGGATGGGCGGCGAGAAACGCGTCGAGTTCCGCGCTGTCCGGCATGGCCGGAGCACAGCCGACACGCGCGACGACGAGCGAGGCGCAGGCCGATCCACGACGGACAGCGTCGGCCAGCGACAGCCCCTTCGCGAGTGACGCGACGAGTCCGCCCATGAAGCTGTCACCCGCGCCCGTCGGCTTCAGTGCATCGGCAGGATAGATGCCGGTGCGAAACTCGTCGTCGCGGGTCAGTGTGATCGAGCCCTTCTCACCCATCTTGTAGATGACGAGGCTGGCGCTCGTTCGAGCGAGTTCGCGCGCCTTGTCGAGTCCCTTCGCAGGATCGCCCGCCATGAACCCGAACTCGACATCGTTGCCGACGATGATGTCGCACTGCTCGCCGGCAGCCGAATAGGTAGCCGCCGCGTCCTCGGCGGATGGCCAGCTGTAGGGACGGTAGTCGACATCGAAGACCAGCGGCAGGCCGGCGGACCGGGCCAGCCGGAACGCCTCGAAGGTGGCGCGCCGGGAGGGCTCGGCCGCGAGTACGGTGCCGGTGGTTATCAACGCGCCGTAGTCGGCATAGTCCACGGCTCGCACGTCGACTTCGGTCATGCCGAAGTCGGCCGCGCCGTTCCTGTAGATGACCGACTGGTGTTCCTCGATCCGGCTTTCGGCGAGCGCGAGGGAGTTGCGCGCCTCGCCGCCCTCGATGCGCACGTGACGACGATCGATGCCATAGCGGTCGAGTTGATCGAGGCAGTAACGGCCGACGGCATCGTCGGACACGCACGTGAGCAGCGCAGCCTGCCCGCCCTGTCGCGCGATGGCGACGCAGATGTTCGCCGACGAACCGCCGAGCGCGCACTCGAAGTGCGTGGCATCCTCGATGCGCGTACCGGGCGGATCGGGGTAGAGGTCCATGCCCGCACGCCCGATGACGAGGAAGCGATTCTTCGCGAGCCTGGCGAGATCGAGCGCCATTCAGACGCCCTGTCGCTGCCTGTCCCGGCCCGACTCCCATTCCTCATGCGCCGCGCGCACCTTCTCGCTGGCGGAGACTTCGGGCGTGCCCACTTCCCACCAGGTGTGCCCTTCCGTGGTCCAGCCGTCGTGGGCATCGACCTTCATGACGATGACCGTGGTCTTGTCGGCCAGTCGCGCACGATCGAAGGCTGCCCCCAGTTCGGCCGGGTTCGCGACGGTTTCGGCGAGGGCGCCCATCGCGCGCGCGTGCGCCTCGAAGTCCACGGCGAAGGGCTCGGCCGTGACGGTCGGGCAGTCCTTGATGAGGTTGTTGAAGCTCTCGTTGCCGGTGTTGTTCTGCAACTTGTCGATGACGGCGAAGCCGCCGTTGTCGAGCACGAGCACGATGAGCTTCTTGTCGGTCAGGACCGATGAGTAGACATCGGAATTGAGCATCAGGTAGGAACCGTCCCCGGTGAACACGATCGTGTCGCGCTCGGGCTGTCGCTCGCTCTGCGCGATGCGCGCTCCCCAGCCACCGGCGATCTCGTAGCCCATGCACGAATAGCCGAACTCGACATCGACGGTACCGATGCCGAGGGTTCGCCAGTTGGCCGTGACTTCGGCCGGCAGGCCGCCGGCCGCGGCGACCACCCGGTCGTCGGCGTGGCACAGCGCGTTGACCACGCCGATCGCCTGCGCGTAGGAGTTCGGCCGATTGCCGTGCGCGACGTTCTGCGCGACGTAGGCATCCCACTGTCGGCGCTGTTCGGCGGCAAGCGCGGTCCAGCGCTCCGGCGCCACGTAGTCGCCGAGTGCCGCGTTCAGGAGCGGCAGGCTGCGCCTGGCATCGCCGATCACCGATAGCGCGCCATGCTTGCCGGCGTCGTGTCGGCCGACGTTCAGGCCGATGATCCTCGCCTCCTTCGCGAACGCCGTCCAGGAGCCGGTCGTGAAGTCCTGCAACCGTGTTCCGACGGCGACGATCACGTCGGCCCGTTCGGCGATGGCGTTCGCCGAGTTCGACCCGGTCACGCCGATCGGCCCCGTGTTCAGCGCGTGCGTGGCGAGCAGGTTGGCGCGCCCGGCGATGGTCTCGACCACGGGAATCTGCCGCTCCTCGGCAAAGGCCGTCAGCTCGGCCACCGCCCCGGAATACTGCACGCCGCCGCCGGCGATGATCATCGGCCGTTCGGCCCGTGCGATCAGCGCCGCTGCCGCGGCGACGTCCAGCTCGTCCGGCGCGGCCCGGCGGACGCGATGCACCGTGCGCGCGAAGAAGCGCTCGGGGTAGTCATGTGCCCATCCCTGCACGTCTTGCGGCAGACCGATGAACGCGGGGCCACAGTCCGCCGGATCCAGCAAGATGCCGATCGCCTGCGGCAGGGACTGCATGATCTGCAGCGGGTGGCTGATGCGATCCCAGTAGCGGGTCACCGCCTTGAAGGCGTCGTTGACGCCTAGCGTGGGGTCGCCGAAGTGCTCGATCTGCTGGAGCACGGGATCGGGCAGGCGCGTCAGGTAGGTATCGCCGCAGAGCAGGAGCATCGGCAGACGGTTGGCATTGGCGAGCGCCGCCGAGGTCAGCAGGTTAGAGGTTCCGGGCCCGGCGGAGGCCGTGCAGAACATCATGCGCTGGCGGAGGTGGTACTTCGCGTAGGCTGCCGCGGCGAATCCCATGCTCTGTTCGTTCTGTCCACGATAGAGCGGCAACTCGTCGCGATGGGCATGCAGCGCTTCGCCGAGGCAGGCGACGTTGCCATGCCCGAAGATGCCGAAGCCACCGCCGAAGAGCCGTCGCTCCTCGCCGTCGATCTCGATGAACTGATTCGACAGCCAGCGCACGATGGCCTGAGCGGTCGTGAGACGACAGGTGGAATCCGTCTTGTTCATGCTCGCCTTGCTCATGCAGTCGCACCGTCCGGGTGATGACAGCGCCGGTCCCGGACCGAAGGCGCGGGATCACCGTCGTGTTGACGCACTTTCATCACCGAGGATACAATATTTGCAACCGGTTGCAAAGCGGTCGACCATCAGCCGGATCCGCGGGAATCCGGCGACGGCGACGGCGACGGCGACGGCCTCGAAAGCGCCCTGCCCGTTCGAGGCGTCGGCCGAGCTCCGTCTTTCCTTCGTTCAACGCACTGCAGAGTAGCCAGCATGACCATCAGAATCGGCAACGCACCCTGCTCCTGGGGCGTGGAGTTCGCGAAGGACGAGCGGAACCCTTCCTGGCAGACCGTGCTCGAGCAATGTCGACAGGCGGGGTATACGGGCATCGAGCTCGGGCCGGTGGGTTTCATGCCGGAAGATCCCGCCGAACTCGGGGACGCGCTTGCAGAAAACGGTCTCGAGCTGATCGGTGGCGTGGTGTTTCGCGCCTTTCACGATCCGGCTCGGTGGAACGATGTGCTGGATGGCGCGCATCGCACCTGCAAGGCCTTGCAGGCCCACGGTGCCAAGCATTTCGTGCTGATCGACTCGATCTCGCCGCGCCGCGCGCCGACGGCCGGGCGGGCCGCCGAAGCCGAACGGATGGACGATGCGGAGTGGACGGCGTATCGGGACCGCCTGGTCACGGTGGCAAGGATCGGCGCCGAAGAATACGGCCTGATTCCCGAGCTGCATCCGCACGCGGGTGGATTCATGGACTTCGAACCGGAGATCGAGCGCTTCCTGTCGGAGGTCCCTGCCGAGGCGGTGAAGCTCTGCATCGACACCGGGCACTGCACGTACGCCGGTTTCGACCCCGTGGCCTTCATGCAGCGGCATCGCGAGCGCATCACCTACGTGCACTTCAAGAGTACCGACGCGATCGTGAAGGCGGCGGCCATCGCCAACCGCACCGGCTTCTACGACGCCTGCGGTCAGGGGATCTTCTGCAACCTCTCGGACGGCGAGGTCGACTTTCCGGCCGTGCGTCGCCTGCTTGCCGACATGAACTACGCCGGCTGGTGCACGATCGAACAGGACTGCGACCCGACGCTCGATCCCGATCCGCTGGGTGACGCGACCAGGAATCGCGAGTACCTGCAATCGATCGGATTCGCCTGACACGCCGCGAACCGGGCCAGACACGCGCGACCGGAACCTACACGATGACACGACTACGATTCGGCATGATCGGCGGCGGCGAAGGCAGCCAGATCGGCCCTGCTCACCGCCTGGGTTCCGGCCTCGACGGGCTGTTCGAGTTCACTGCCGGTGCACTCGATCACCGACCGGAAGAAGGGCGAGCCTACGGACAGCGACTCGGACTCGCGCCGGACCGTTCCTACGGCGACTGGCAGGAGATGCTCGCCGGTGAGCGCGAACGTGACGACCGGGTCGATCTCGTGACCGTCGCGACCCCGAACGCGACGCACTTCGAGATCACCCGCGCGTTTCTCGACGCGGGATTTCACGTGCTGTGCGAAAAGCCGATGACCATGACGGTCGAGGAGGGCGAGGAGATCGTGCGCGTGGCAGCCGCGTCAGGCTCGATCTGCGCGGTCAACTACGGCTACACGGGCTTTTCGCTGGTGCGGCACATGCGCGCGATGGTGGCGCGGGGGGAGCTCGGTGCGATCCGCCTGGTCAATGCGGAGTTCGCACACGGCCATCATGCCGACGCCGCCGATGCGGACAATCCCCGTGTGCGCTGGCGCTACGATCCGGCGCAAGCCGGCGTGTCGGCGCAGTTCGCCGATTGCGGCATTCATGCCTTGCACATGGCGAGCTTCGTGGTCGGTCAGGAAGTCACGCGGCTGTCCGCCGACATCGTGTCCTGCATCGCCTCGCGAGCGCTGGAGGACGACGCCATGGTCAACTTCCGCATGGACGGCGGCGCCGTCGGTCGCCTGTGGACCTCCTCGATCGCCATCGGCCGACAGCACGGGCTCGGCATCCAGGTCTTCGGCGAGAAGGGAGGCCTGCGGTGGAGCCAGGAGCACCCGAACCAGCTCTTCTGGATGCCGCTGAACGGGCGACTGCAGATCATCGAGCGTGGCGAGGCGAACCTGTCGCCGGAAGCGGATCGCACCACACGGGTGACCATCGGTCATGCCGAGGGCATGCCGCTCGCCTTCGCGAACATCTACACCGATCTGGCCGAGGCCATCCGAGCGCAGCAGGAAGGTCGCGCCATCGACCCCGCGGCCGATCTCTTTCCGCGGGCGAGCGACGGACTTCGCTCCATGGCGGCGGTTGCAGCCGTCGCCGAATCGGGTGCGAGCGATGCCGCCTGGGTCGATGCACGACCACCGATATACCGATGATCGATGCCGTCCGGTGGAAGGACTCAGTGGCGGCGCGGGCGTAGCGTCCGGCGCTCGACCACGGCGCTCGGCAACAGCCGTGCCTCGGGAGGGCGCTCCGGGTCCTCGAGCATGGCGACGACGAGTTCGATGGACGAGCGGATGATTTCCGAAATGGGCTGGCGGATGGTGGTCAGGCGAAAGTTTTCCCAGCCCGCCATCTCCATGTCGTTCAGCCCGATCAGGCCGATGTCGTCGGGCACGGCAAGGCCCGCTTCCTGAATGGCACTCATCGCGCCGATGGACAGCACGTCGTCGCCGCAGAAGTAGGCCTCGGCGAGCGGCTGTCGGAGCAGGCGCAGCATCTCCCGACGGCCCGCATCGAAGGAATAGTCGTCGGCAAACGAAAAGGTGACCGCATGCGCGTCGTGTGTGCCCAGTTCCGCGAGAAAGCCCTGCAGACGATCCTGGGTCGAGGTCGCGCCTTCCGGTCCACCCAGAAAGGCGACGCGCCCGTAGTGGCGAGCGATCAGCTCTCTGGCCGCGATGCGACCGGACTCCACGTTGTCGATCCCGACGACATGGACCGTCGGCTGCGACGACTGTCGCCCGAACGAATGGACCACCGGCAGACCGGCATCGCGAAAGGCTTCGGAAAACGCGGGCGTCAGCGTGGACGAGGCGACCACGACCCCATCGACACTGTATTGCCGGAGCATCCGCACCGAGTTTGCGGGATCCGTTTCGTCGGAGAGATTGACGAGGAGCGGTCGAAGCCCGCGCTCCTGCAGCCCGCGAGTGAACAGATCGAACACCTCGAGGAAGATGGGGTTGTGGAAATTGTTGGACACCAGCCCGATCAGGCCCGTGCGGCCCGTGGTCAGACTCGAGGCCAGCGCATTGCGTGCGTAGCCCAGTTCGTCCGCGGCCTTCTCGACGCGACGCCGCATCCGGTCCGAAACCGACGCGCCGTCGGTGAACGTTCGCGACACGGCAGAACGCGACACCCCCGCGCGTTGCGCGACTTCCTTGAGCGTGACCGACACGATGGCTTCAGCAGAGTGACCGACGCGGCGCGTTCATCGACGTGGCGGCTCGTCATCGGAACGCGGCCAGCCGTCGAAGAACAGCTGCCAGAGCGCGAAAACGCCCAGGCTGCCGAAGATGATTCCGAAGAACGGTGCGGCCGTCGCGAACTCGAACAGCGACCAGCCGAGGCAGACGACCACCAGGAGAACGCGGCGCCAGACCGGTACGAAGAACGGTACCTGGAGGTCGAAGAAGTTGCTGCGGCGGCTGCCCATGTGAGGTCGTCCTTCGTCGGTGCGGAAGGTCAGGCGGCTCCCAGATACTCTTCACCGGTCTTCGCGCCGGTGATGTAGGCGACGACATCCTGGCCGTCGGTCTCCTCCTTCCGGAGGTTGGCGACGATGCGCCCGCGTCGGAACACGATGATCCGGTCGACCAGATCGAACACCTGGCGCATGTTGTGGCTGACCAGGATCAACGGCTCGCCGCTCTGCTTCAGCGTGCGGATGATGTTCTCCACTTGCGCGGTCTCCTGAACGCCAAGGGCGGCGGTCGGCTCGTCCATGATCGTCAGCTTGGAGTGGAAGGTGGCGGTGCGCGCGATGGCGACGCACTGACGCTGTCCGCCGGACATGTTGCGGATGGCGTTGTTGATGTTGGGGATCTTGACCGCCGTCCGCTTGAGCCCCTCTTCGGTCGCCTTGCGCATGCCCTTCATGTCGAGAATGGAGAAAGGGCCGAGATTGAGAAGGATCTTCTCGCGCCCGAGAAAGAGGTTGGAGGGCACGTCCAGGTCGTCGGCGAGGGCGAGATTCTGGAACACGGTCTCGATGCCCGCTTCGCGCGCGTCGAGGGGTCCGGCGAAGTTCACTTCCGAGCCCATGAAGCTGATCTTGCCGCGCGTGCGCTGCTCGACGCCCGTGATCTGACGGACGAACGTGGACTTGCCGGCGCCGTTGTCGCCCATGACGGCCACGTGTTCGCCGGCGAGAAGTTCGAAGTCGGCGTCCTCGAGTGCGTGCACGCCGCCGTAGTGCTTGGTCAGACCCTCGACCTTGAGAATGCTGTCGCTCATGTCAATCGCTCTCCGCGGCGCGACGTTTCTGACGATGCACGTCGGCCATGACGGCACCGACGATGATCGCGCCCTTGATCATCTCCTGATAGAAGGCGTCCAGTCTGATGAAGGTGAAGCCGGAGATGATCACCCCGAAGATCACCATCCCGATCGTCGTACCGATGATGGAACCGCGGCCACCGGCCAGCGACACGCCGCCGATGACGCTCATGGCGATCGCGTCGAGCTCGTACATGACACCCATCCCCGACTGCGCGGTGAGACCACGCGCGGACAGCACCATGGCGGCCACGCCTGCCAGCAGTCCGGCGATCGAGTAGACCAGCACCAGATGCTTCTCGACGTTGATGCCGGACATGCGTGCGGCATCCTCGTTGGAGCCGATCGCATAGGTGTGCTTGCCGTAGACCGTGTACTTGAGAATCAGATGAAACAGCACGGCGATGACGATGAAGATGATGACCGGGGTCATGCCCGCGCCGAGCGCCGCGAAGTCGTCGGTCGGGAAAGAGACCGGCTTGCCCTTCGTCCACCACTTGGCGACACCACGGGCCGAGACCATCATGCCGAGCGTGGCGATGAACGGCGGGATCCGGGTGTACGCGATCATCACGCCGTTGAGAAATCCGGCGAACAGTCCGCAGCCGAGACCGATCGCGATGGGGACCACGACCGGGAGGTCGGTCCAGCCCTGCTCGGCGAAGAACGCCTTCTCGTAGGTGCCGACCTGCGCGAAACTCATGGCGATCATGGCCGTCGCGCCGACGATGGAGCCGGACGACAGATCGATTCCGCCGGTGATGATCACCTGCGTGACGCCGATGGCGATGATGCCGATGATCGACACCTGGAGGATCATGATCTTGAGCCGTACCACGCTGCCGAAGAAGCTCTGATCCCGGACCATCCAGCCGAGCACCTCGAAGATGATGGCGATGCCGATCAGTCCGATCAGGGCGTTGAGTTCCGGCGGCCAGTGGCGCCTCTTCTTGCGGGCCTCGGCTGCGGCAGGCAATGTGGTTTCCGACATGGCTGGCTTCCCGGTCTCTATGGTGAGGGGTGAGACGACATCGGGCGGGAAGCGGCGCGGCCTTCGTGACCCGCGCCGCGCCGCTCCCTGCCGTCAACCGTTTCCGGACAGGATCAGTTGCTCGTGAATTCGTCGATGTTCGCCGGGGTGACGAGCTTGAACGGGATGTAGACCTTCTGATCGACATCGTCGCCCGCGATCAGTGCAAGCGCGGTATCGACCGCACCTGCGCCCTGGCCCGCGGCGTCCTGGAACACGGTCACGTCCATGTCGCCTGCCTCCATCGCGGCAAGCGCGTCGGACGTCGCATCGACGCCACCGACGACCACGTCGGCCATGTCCATTCCCGCGGCCTTCATGCCTTGAATGGCGCCGATGGCCATCTCGTCGTTGTTGGCGAGCACGGCGTCGAACTCGACACCGCCGGAGATCCAGTTGGTCATCAGATCCTGCGCCTCGACGCGATCCCAGTTCGCCGTCTGTTCCTCGACGATGGTCATGAAGCTGCACATGTCCATGCCGACGACATCCTTGATGTCCTTGGTACGCTGCACCGCGGCCTGGTTGCTGAGCTGACCCATCATGACGACGACGTTGGCGCCACCCGCCTTGCCTGCCGCGCGCAGTTCCTTGCAGACCTCGAAGGCGGACAAGGTGCCGGACTCGATCTCGTTGGAGGCGACGAAGGCCTGGTTCTCGGGCAGATCGTCGACGTTGACCGGCTCGCGGTTGACGTAGACGAGCGGCACGCCGGCATCGGCCGCGGCCTTGGACATGGCAACCGTTGCATCGGTGTCGACCGCGTTGACGATGATCGCGTCGACGCCCGCTGCCACGAAGTTCTGGATCTGGTTCAACTGCTTGCCGACGTCGTCGGTCGCGTCCTCGACCTGCATCTCCACACCGTCGAGCGTGTCGGCGTGATCGGTCATGGCGTTGCGCATGACGGTCAGCCAGTTGTCGTCGAAACGCGCGATCGATACGCCGATGGTCTCGGCCATCGCCACCGGCGTGGCCAGCAGCGAGGCGATGCCTGCAACAATCAGTGTCTTCTTCATGACTCTTCTCCAGGGTGTCGCGTCCGGCGCACGAAGGGTAGATACCGGAATGCCCGTGAGGGCCGTCTTCTTCATCAGGACGATACTCATGCAGCGAGTGCCGCGAGAGCAGCCGCGATGTGGTCGAACGATCCGCGAACCGCCGCTCCCGGATCGGACAGGGCGTGAACCGACGGAGCGAAGGCCTCGATGGACACCGGGCCCGTGTAGCCGCCTTGTACCAGCGCGTCGAGTTGCCCGACGCTGCCGAGCCGGTCGTCGTCGTCGACAAGCCCCCGATCCGCGTCGACGAGGCGAGCGGCGGGACGGGTCGAGACGACCCCCGAGACATGCACGATGCCGGTGTGTGAGGCGAAGCACGTGTCTTCCGCGGCCAGGTGATGATGGAAGGTGTCGTGGATCAGGCGAAAGGTGCCCTCGGCCGCGAGGCTGTCGATGGCCTCGACGGCGTCGGCCTTGAAGCGAAGCGACGACGTGTCGAAACCGAGCGGTTCGACCAGGCCCTTGACGCCGTGCGCCTCGAGGACGGGTCGGATCTCAGCGAGCGCGAAGCGCAGGTCGCGCGCACGGCTTGCCGATGACGTCGCCCGACCGTCGTTGCGCGGAACGAGAACGATCGCCTCGGCGCCGCAACCCGCCGCGGTTCGCGCCAGGCGTTCGGTGGCGTCGAGCCTGTCTGCCGTCAGATCGTTAAACGCGGAGATCTCGGCGAGCGCCAGTATGCGCACACCACGCTCGCGGGCCAGGACGCCGGCAGACGCCACGTTCATCCCGTCGAACAGCGGACCGTCGAGATCGGTGCGTACCTCGACCGCGGCACACGACGCCTCGTCGGCGGCACGGAGCAGCGTCGCGAAGGAGGACCTCGCCATCGTCATGTGATTGATCGCGAACGTGATCGATGCCGTCTCGGCCGATGATCCGTGGCGCGCCGGCCGCGGGCCGCCGCCCGCGATGGGTCCGCTCCGTCGCGAGCGTGGTTCCACCCCGCCCGCCGCGCGGCGGGGCATGAAGGCCGGTCCGCCGGCGGTTCGATCCGAACGCCGCGCCGGGACAGGAAAGTCGAGCCTTTTTGCAACCGGTTGCATTTTTGAAGTGTACTGCAGTCCATGGCTTCCGGCAATTGATGATGTGCCTGCGCGTCCGCAATCGAGGAACGCGTCGCGGCCCGCCGCGCGACGATCGACGGGATCCACCGCTCGAACGGGAGGCATCCCGCCCGGCACGCGACGCCCGGCGCGGTTTCAAGACGGGCCCTGCAGGCGATTCCCTTGTGATCGTTTGCCGCTCCGGGACCGCCGCGTGTCCTCGGGGCCAACGGAGGCTCCTCGGGAACGAAGCGCCGGACAGCGAAGCCTCGTGTCGCCAGCGGTCGCTGTGATCCAGGCGTCGGCGACGATGTCAGCGGCGCCCACCCTGCCGAGTGGAGTTAAATATCTTCTACCTTAGGTCGATTATACTTTACACTCTGCTCCCTACACCAACTGGCTGGAGGGAGTCCCGCATGAACGCACAGCTCAGGAGTACCTATCTCTACGTCTTCACCGCCACCGTGATCTTCTCGGCGTAAGCGTGGTGGGTATTCGGCGTGGTAGAAGTCGACCATTTCGCCGGACCGGACGGGCTGGTCCGGATCGGACGGACGATCGTCTCGCTGATCGTTTTCGGCTACGCCTTCGAGATTGCCGTGGTGCTCGGCGCGGCCCTGCTCAGCGTCAAGCTCTACAAGCGCACCGCGAGCGATTTCGTGGTCGACGAGCGCGACCGTCAGATCCTGTACCGCTCCCTGCACCACTCCCACCTCGTGCTGTGCGCCGGCGTGTTCGCCTCCGTCGGTGCCCTCGCCCTGGATTGGGGCGCGTTCTGGGCGTTCAATGTCCTCGTGCTCGGCTTCCCCCTGTCGGTCGTCGCGGAGCTCGCCACCAAGCTGTACCTCTACGCCAGAGGAGTCTGAGTTGAAGAAGGTCCCGATAGCGAACGAGATCCGAAGGCTGCGCTTCGAGCACGGGGAGATGACGCAGAAGGATCTGGCGGCCCGGGTGGGCGTGACCCGACACACCATCATGTCGGTCGAGAACGCGAAGTACTCCCCGACACTGGAACTCGCCTTCAGGATCGCCGCGGTCTTCGAGGTCGACATCGGTGCGGTGTTCACCTACGAGCCGACATAGGTTCCCGCCCCGGAGATTCCTCCCGAGAAGTGGCCGAGCCGCCTGTCGACGAACGCGCGCGGCGTCGGCGTGACCGGGCAACGGCCGGCGACGAAGACACGTCCCGCAATCTGAAGCGGGGACGTCGCGCACGGCGACGGCGCTGCTGATCGAGCCGCCCGATCCGAGGAAGACACCGATGACGATGCGGCGCGCAATGTCGTTCTCCGGCAGTCCAGCGGTTCCCGCCGAGTTCGCGGCGCGCGCCGGTTGCTCGCCTTCCCGTCTCGTGCAATCCGAACCCGACCCGACTCCGGAAAGGCTGCACAGGCTCGACTGGCAGGGCTCCGTCCGCAGACGGACGCGCTCGACTTCGGTCAGTCCCTCATCGGAACCGTGGAACAGCCGCTCGAACCCCTCGACGAGCGACGCCCTCGGTGCGGCCCGTGACTGGAACCGGAACGTCTCGCCGTACCACTCGACGCCGAACTCGATCCACGCGTCTTGCTCGATCCGCGAGAAGTCGTTGACCGTGGTCGGCCGCCACGTCGGCGGCGCCCGGTTTTCGAACCTGGGTGCTGCCGTCGGCCGACGTCGTCGCACCGGCGCCTCCACCGGATGCCGCGGCCACGGCGACCGAGCGAAAGGCCCTCGTGACCGCGCGCGAGTCGGTCGACGAGGAAGCCCGGCGAGCGGTACGCTGCGCGCGAGCACTTCGGTCAATCGGCAGACCTGAAGGACGCCCGACGCAACCTCGCGCGCTGGCGGGACGATGGCGAAAGCCAGGCGGACGCTGTACGGGACCGGCGAACGTCTTCCGCGCCCGTCGAGTACGGTACGAGTCATCGGGATCCCGACAGGCTCGACCAGGGACCACCTGCCCGGTCCAGCCGCCAGCGAGAGAACGCATGCTCCATCAGATCCTCACCGTCGTCGCCATCACCACGCTGGTGATGATCAGTCCGGGACCCGACATGGTCATCGTCATGCGGAACGTGCACGTCGGGGGCCGCGCCGCCGGGCTGCAGACCGCGTGCGGCATGGTCACCGGCAGTCTGATCCACATCGCCTATTGCGTCGTCGGCATCGGCTGGCTCATATCCCAGAGCATTCTCGCCTTCGGTCTGTTGAAGTACGCTGGTGCCGCCTACCTGATCTACCTGGGCGTCTCGAGTCTGCGGGCGAGCACCGTGTCGCTGGCTGCCGCGCCCGGGACGACGGCCAGGTCGTCCCGCGCCTGGTTCCTCCAGGGCTTCGTCACCAACGTCTTGAACCCCAAGGCGACGCTCTTCTACCTCGGGGTGTTCACGACCGTCATCACCCCGAGTACATCGATGCAGGCCACGGCAGTCCTCATCGCGGTGATGGTGTCGGTCAGCAGCCTGTTCTGGCTGTTGTTCGTGCAGACGCTCGGGACGTCGCTCGTTCGGCGCGCGCTCGAGCGCGGTCAGAGAAGCGTCAACCGAATCTTCGGTGCGCTGCTCGTCGCCCTGGGCGTTCGCGTGGCGTTCCTGGATCGATAGGCCCGACGAGCGGCCGACGGCGATCGCGAGCCGTAAGGTGCATTGCCGTGTCCGGCCGTCGCCGCGTTCGAGCAGGGCGATCGCCGAGCGCGCCTGCTCCTCGGTGAAGTCGGGCGGACTCGGCAGCGCTGCCTCGGCTCGAGTTCGCCCTGAGGAAGGCGAGGCGGAACCATCCTGCCGACCGTGTTCGGTGCGACCACAGCTCCGGTCGAAGGCGTGATGCACGGCGCCATGATGGCGAGGAAGACGTGGTCTCCGCACACCAAGGGAGACGCGAGCTGCAACGGCGCGGCTACTCGGTAGACGATCGAAGCACCCTCGGAAGACCGGATGAGCGCGAGAAGCACACGCAACGAGATCGGCGCGGCGATCCGGCACCTGACGCAGTACTCGGACACGAACGAGCCGTGGACGACTCCGGAGCACGAACTGCTGGACGAGTTCCTTGCACCGGTGGCCGACAGGCTCGACCGGGAACTGAACGATGTTGCCTGGTCGGTCCTGAGCGGATCGCACGCCCGGCTGATCTTCGCGTTCGTGTTCGTGTTCGAGGAGAGCGCGACGGTGCACTGGAACAACGAAGGCAAGCGTCTGATCGATGTCTACCTCGCCGCGCGTGGCTGGCGCGAGAAGCCCGGTGGTCGTCGCTACCTGCAGGCGCTCAACGCCGCCGACATCGGCTTCTGCTAGGTCGTCGCGGTCGAGGCGAGACGATCGATCGATGTCCGCCCGTACGGTGAAAGCCGGTCGAGAAAGCCGGTCGAGAGAGCCTGGCGAGCGGGCCGGCCGCGATCAGTCCGCCGCGTCGGGGGCGTCGGTGTCGGGCGCGGGGTCCATCCGATAGCGGAAGTCGCAATGCGCGGCGCCCTTCATGATGGTCTGGGTGCGCGTCAGCGTCATCGCCGGGTTGTAGCCGATACAGAAATCCCCGTCGCGGTTGCACGAGAGCAGGTCGCCGATCTCGCCCAGCCCCATCTCGCGGTACATCTCCGAATAGCGACAGCGCGTCACGTTGAAGTCGAGTCGCGCCTCGCTCGTCTCCAGCACGTCGATCTGCAAGGCGTCGTCCTTCGTCCACAGCGGCATGATGTCCCTGAAGTCCTGCAGGGTCGGTGGGTGCCCGAGCTGGTCGGCGAAGCCCTTGCCGTGTTCGATCGCCGCGTTCGACACCGCTTCACCGACCACGGCGCGCGCCTCGTCCGCGCCCGAACGGGCCTTGATGACCTCGTACACGTGCTTCAGCAGCTGCGCCTCGAGGCGTCGTCGTTCGAGAATGCCGAGCTCGTTCATGAAGTCGTCTCCGAAGGGTGTTTCGACGGTTCGGCGGCGGCGGCCGGCTCGAGGCGATCGGCGCGCCGGTACCAGGCGAGCAGCGCGAGCGCCACCCGTCGCACCAGTGCGTGCAGCGGAATCGGTTCAGGCTCGGTCAGAGCCAGCGCGAGCGCCGTGATCGGCACGCCGTCGACCGCCGCGGCGAGTTCGCGACCGAGCGCGATCGACAGTGCCACACCGCGGCCGTTGCAGCCAGTCCAGGCGTACAGCTCCGGGCCGAGCCGATGGATGTGCGGATAGCGATCCCGGGTCATGCCGATACGACCGCTCCAGACGTGCGTGAAGGCGGGCCGTTCCAGGGTCGGGAACGCCGCCTCCAGCCTGGAGGCGACCAGCCGGCCGACGCGCTCCTCGGCGCCACGTCGCCCGAGAACGGCCCCGCCGATGATCAACCGATGCCGGGCGTCGTACCGGAAGAAGCGCAGATCGGCTCGGGTGTCGGATACCGCCTGGCGGCCCGGCACGATGGTTCGGCGCAGGTTCTCGCCGAGCGGCTCGGTGGCCATCTGCCACGAGAGCACGGGCACGATGCTGCGCGAGAGTCGGGGCGCGAGGTCGGGCACGGCGGTGTCGGTGTAGGCGTTGGTCGCGAGCACCAGCGCGTCGCAGTGCACCCGTCCCCGGGGCGTCTCGACCAGCCAGCGTGCCGAACACGGCCGCGTGATCGCGCCGGTAGCGCCGCCGGAGCGCCGCGGCACGCGAGCGCTCGCCCGACCCGATGGATGCGCGCGCTCTCGGATATTCGGTCTTTCTCCGGGCTTTATTCCAGCTGGCGCGTTCCGGAGGAAATTCGGACGTCGTCGCTGCATTCGCGTCGATCGAGCAGCTGCTGGTTCGGCGTCGGTTCGACGATCAGCTCGACCGGGCTGCCAGCCACCCGATGGCCGCGAACGCCACCAGCACACCGAACCACTGCCGGGGAACCAGCAGCTCCTCGAAGACCAGGCGGGCGAGGACGATCGTGACGACGCCGAACATCGAGGCGGTGACGGTCGCGAAGGCGGCGTCCGGCAGGACTCCCGCGCCGAACACCATACCCAGGGCCAGCACGTCCATTGCCGCCATCAGCACGATGAGCGGCCAGGTGTCGCGCGGCGGCAGCCGCAGTCCTCCGGTGCCGAGCATGAAGAGCCCGACGGTCAGCAAGGCAACCGCCCGGGTGACCACGAGGACCAGGAACGGATCGCCGCTTGCCGACAGATGCTGGCCCGAGGAAAACGTCAGCGCGTAACCGATCGCCGCTGCGGCGGCCCATCCGATCACGACTCGGCGGCTGAATGCGGCCTCGCCGGCGGGTGTGCCGGATGCCACGAGGGCGATGCCGACGATGACCACCGCGATCGCGAGCCAGGAAGCGACTGACACGCTTTGCCCGGCGAGCGCCGCCAGACCCACCGTCACGACCGGATAGGCTGCGGTGATCGGCGCGACGAGCCGTACCGGCCCGGCCGCGAACGCGCGGTACAGGGCGTAGTTCGCGAGCGCGAACAGCACCCCGACTCCGAGGCCGGACCAGAGGCTCATCGATCGCTCCGCGATGGTCACGGTCCCACCGGGGTCGGCGACGATCGCACGCCAGACGCCGAACGGGAGCATCAGCACCAGTCCGACCGTGAACACACCGGCCAGGCAGGCAGGGATGTCGGCGCGACGGCTCACCGTTCGCACGCACAGGTCGTGAACACCCCAGGCGAGGGCCGCGAGCAGTCCCATGCCGAGCGCGAGCACTAACCGTCAACGCGTCCGATGGATCGCCTGACCCCTTGGCGCTGCGTTACCGGATACCGACCATCCATCAGTAGCTGCCCCTCACCCGCGCCTTTGCGGGGTCGAAATGAGGAAACGCGACCACGGTCGCTTCAAGCCGCTTCTGCTGCCCGTCGAGCTGGCCGACGTCGAGCGCGGTACCGGGTTCGGCGTGGGTCATGTCGACCCTGGCCAGCGCGATGACCTTGCCGAGGATCGGCGACTTCACCGCCGACGTGATCTCCCCGACCTGCGCGCGACCGGCCCTCACGCAATCCCCGCTCGAGGGCACGGTGCCGCCGGCGAGGTCCAGCCCCACGAGCTTCCGCTGCGGGTGCTCCTTTCTCTGCAACAGGACCTCCCTGCCGACGAAGTCGTCCGGTTTCGTCTTGAGTGGCACGGTGAAACCGATACCCGCCTCGTAGGGGTCGGTGCGATCGGAGAACTCGTAGCCCGCGAAGATCAGCCCTGATTCGATCCGCAGCATGTCGAGCGCCGCGAGCCCGAGAGGCAGCATGCCAAGCGGCTCGCCAGCGGCCCAGATGGCGTCGAAAACCTCGGTGGCATCCTTCGGATGGCAGAACACCTCATAGCCCAACTCGCCCGAGTAGCCAGTCCGGCTGACCACCACCGCCGGGCCGTGAAAGTCCTCGATGCGCGCGATGCTGAGGCGAAACCAGCCGAGTTCCGCAACCGTCGGCTGTGCCGGCGGCGTCCAGATCACCCGCTCGAGAATCTCGCGCGAGAGTGGCCCCTGAACGGCGACGTTGCAGAGCTGATCGGTCGAGTTCCTCACCCAGGCGTTCAGGCCATGCTCCGCGGCGAGCTCGCGGAGCGCGATGCCGGAGGCATCGTTGCCGCCGATCCATCGGAAGTTGTCGTCGCCTAGCCGAAACACGGTGCCGTCGTCGATCATGCCGCCGTGCGGGTGGCACATCGCGGTGTAGACGACCTGTCCGACCGCGAGCGTCTTCATGTTGCGCGTGACGCCGAGTTGCATCAGCTGCTCGGCGTCGGGGCCCGTCACCTCGTACTTCCGGAGCGGGGAGAGGTCCATGATGGCTGCCCTCTCGCGACACGCCCAGTACTCGGCGAGCGCGCCGTGGTTGGTCATCGTGTTCGCCAGCCAGTAGCCGTTGTACTCGAGAAAATCGCGGGTATGCCGCGCGAAACAGGCGTGAAAGCCCGTCTCCTTCGTGTCTTCCACCTCTGCCTCCGGGGTTCGGCGCCAGCCGATCGATCGCTTGAAGAGCTCCTTCTCGCCGTACACGCGCACCTGCACGTCGGTCGGGTTCCAGCCGTTGGCGGGATCCACGTCGCAGGGGCAGGCGCTCGACACGCACACCAGATCCGACAGGGCCCTCAGTAGCACGAAGTCCCCGGGGCGCGACCAGGGGTCGTCCATCAGGATCGCGTTGCCGTCGTCGAGCAGCGTGTTGAAGAAGAAGTTGATCGCGGGCCAGCCGGCGCGCGGGCGCACGCCGTAGGCGTCCAGCTCGCGATTGATGTTGTCGCTGCAGTTCACGTGACCGGGGTAGCCGAGGTCCTCGTAGTAGCGCGCCGTGCAGGCGAGGCCGAAGGTGTCGTGACGCCCGCAGGTGTCCTGCACGACCTCGACGAGCGGCTCCATGTCGTTGGAGAAGTACTTGGAGTACAGTCCGGGCGCCGGGTAGAGCGAGCCGACCAGCGAGCGCGTCGTCGTCGGATCGATGTCGTGTTCGAGTCCCTTGTCCAGCGCGCGCTGGCTGAAGGCCTGGAAGTCCGAGCATTCGCGCCCCTGAACGTCCATGACCTGGATGAACTGGCCGCGCTTCACCGCGTAGGCGAATGCGTGCCCCGGCGGTACGTTCTCGTCTAGTATCGCGTCGGCCAGAGGGTCGGCGGCTACGCGTCGCTCCTCGGGTGCGCGAGCTGTCACGCGCTCGATGAAGAGCACCACGTCGGTAGCGGTGTCCTGCTCGTGGGCGCACATGGGTGTCGCGACGGCGGCGACGATGAGCAAGCCTCCTGCGGAGGCGGTTAGCGAGCGAAGCTCTCCGGCGCGGGAATCGGCGTCGAACAAGCGAACGGCGTCGGCACGCTCGACGTCGAACCCCGCGCGCGTCAGCGCCGCGAGCACCCGCGCGCCCGACGCGCCGCCATGACGCAAGGTGCGGGCGAGCGTACCGGGGCCGATGCCGTCGACACCGAGCGCCCCGGCATCCGATCGTCCGTCCGGCAGGAAAAGCGCGAGTTCCACCGCCTGCAAGCCCTCGACGTCGAGCACCGAGATCCGATCGCCCGCCTCGAGTTCGACGGCGCGCGAGCCGCCAGCCGGGATGGGATGACGCTCGACGTTGTCGGGCAGTACCGGCATGCCGGGCACGCGCACGCCGTTCCGGCTGAACGGCGCGACGAAGCGGGCGGTCGCCCCGCCCACTCTGTCCGAGGCGGCGCCGGCCACGGCGGAGGAACGCCCTGCGATGCTGGTGGTCATGGCGTTCCGTGGAGGAGAGAAGCGGTCAGGAAGTCAAGCCGAGGAGTCGCGAGCGTTCCGCACCCCAGCGACCGATCAGGTGGTCGACGGTCAGGCCCATGAAGGCGACGCACAGGCCGAGCACGAGGCCCTTGCCGACATCGGTCGAGGACAGCGCCCGCTGCATCTCCTGGCCGAGATCCTGCGTGCCGATGAAGGCGGCGATGATGACCATGAACAGGGAGAACATGACGGTCTGGTTGAGCCCGATCATGATCGTCGGCACCGCCATCGGCAACGAGACGTTCCAGAGTGTCTGGCGTCGTGTTGCGCCGGACATGTCGGCCGCCTCCAGCAATTGCGGCGGCACGCCGCGCAGCCCCTCGATCGTGTAGCGCGTCATCGGCACGAGTCCGAATACCACGACGGCCGCTATGGCGGCGACGTCGTTGACGCCGAACAGCATGATCACCGGAATCAGGTAGATGAAGCTCGGGAAGGTCTGCATCGTGTCGCAGGCCAGCAGTACCCGGTTCGCGCGTCCTTCGTCGCGGGCCGCCCAGACCCCGAGCGGGAGCCCCACCAGAGAGGCGAGCAGTACCGCGAAGCTGACCATGTAGGCGGTGATCATCGCGCGATCCCACCAGCCGGACAGCGCGATCGAGCCGACGAAGCCCGTGCAGGTCAGTGCGCTGCGCCACCCGCCGACGCGCCAGGCAACCCCCGCGACAAGGGTGAGCACCGCGCCGGTCGGCAGCCAGAGGTAGGCATCGCGCATGGGGATCAGAACGTCGCGGATCAGAAAGGATCGGATGGCCAGGGTGACCGGGTCGACGACGGTCAGAAACGCGTCCATGACCGCGTCCAACGGCTTCGAGACCGAAAAGGCGTGCTTGCGAGAGATCTCGGCGAGGAGCGGAACCACCTGAGCCAGCAGATAGAGCCCGACCATCAGCAGGGCCCAGATCACGAGCAGTCGATGGCGCGCGAACCACGAGGTGCCGCGACTGAAATGGGCCGGCTGGCGCTGCGCCCAGGCCTTGGACAGACGGTCGAGCATGATCGCGAGCAAGACGATGGTGATGCCGATCTCGATGGAGCGACCGATCTTGAGCGACTGCAGCAGCTGAAGCAGCTTCTGGCCAAGCCCCGGCATGCCGATGAAGCTCGCCAGCACCACCATGGCGAGCGACTGCATGATGACCTGGTTGACGCCCACCAGGATTTCGCGCCGCGCGGTCGGCACGCGGACGTGACGGAGCAACTGCCAGCGGGTCGCCCCGCACATCTCGCCGGACTCCACGATCTCGGGCGGCACCTGGCGAAGCCCCAGCAGCGTCATGCGAATCATCGGTGGCACGGCGAAGATGATCGTGACGATGGCGCCCGACTTCGGACCGACACCGATGAACACGACCACCGGGATCATGTAGGCGAAGTGCGGCAGGGATTGGGCGATGTTCAGCATCGGGCTCAGGACACGCTCCACCCGTCTGCTCTTCCACGAGGCGACGCCGAGCGCGAGGCCGAGGCCGACGGCCAGTGGCACCGCGACGACGATCACGGACATCGTCTCCATCGTCCATTTCCACTGGCCCATCAGAGCGACCCAGACGAAGGTGCCACCGCCAAGGAGCGCGAGCCGCCAACCGCCGAGCCACCAGCCGAGGCAGGCGGCCGTCGCTGCCACCGCGCTCCAGGGAATCGGCTCGAGGTTCGGCCAGCGCCGCTTGCCGTAGAGCAGGTTCGCGGTGATGTCGAGCAGCCACTCGATGCCGCTCGCACCGGCGCGGGTCACGGCGAGGAATCCGAGGTCGTCCTTGACGAACAGGAACAGCCGATTCAGTGCGTCCGCGAACGGCACCACCAGCGCGGCCGGCCAGCGCACGAGCGCTTCGGGTAGCCATGGCTTGAGCACCACCAGGGCGATGGCCAGTCCGATGAGCACCAGTCCGATCGCGCTGGCGCGTGCCGGATCGTTCAGGGCTGCAACGAGGCCAGTCGGTCGCCGCACCGCACCCCGCGTGGCCGGATGCACGGGCCGCGTCGCGATGTCGGGACGCACACTCACGCCGCGGATCGATTGACGTCTGTCGTGCCGAGCAGTACGTCGAGCGCGCGAGCGCGCGACAGCCTCCCGATGCAGTTGCCATCCTTGTCGACGACCGCGAACTGCTCGCGGTGCTCGTCGACGAGGCGTCTGGCCAGCGCGTGAATGGAGTCGTCGGCCATGACGGGACTGCCGTCGGGCACGTCACCGCCGGTCAGCGGCTCGGCAAGCGCGCGGGCGTGCACGACACGCGCGCCGTCGACGTCCTCGGTGAAGCGCGCGACGTAGTCGGTGGCGGGGGCGAGCACGATCCGGTCGGGGGAATCGACCTGCTCGACCACCCCGTCCTTCATGATCGCGATACGGTCGGCGAGACGAAGGGCTTCGTCGAAATCGTGAGTGACGAACACGATGGTCTTGCCCAACAGACCCTGCAGGCGCACGAACTCGTCCTGCATGTCGCGTCGGATCAATGGGTCGAGCGCCGAGAACGGTTCGTCGAGGAACCAGATGTCCGGCTCGATGGCGAGGCTTCGGGCGATCCCCACTCGCTGTTGCTGGCCACCCGACAGCTCTCGCGGAAAGTAGTTCTCGCGCCCGGCGAGTCCGACCAGTTCGATCACCTGGAGGGCACGCTCGCGTCTGGCATGTCGGTCCTGACCGCGCATCTGCAGCGGAAAGGCGACGTTGTCGAGCACCGTGCGGTTGGGCAGCAGTGCGAAGTTCTGGAACACCATGCCCATCTTTCGACGGCGCAGCTCGATGAGCCCGCGCGTGTCCAGCGCACGCAGATCCTGACCGTCCACCGTGATCTCGCCGGCCGTCGATTCGATCAGCCGAGAGAGACAGCGGAGCAGCGTCGACTTGCCGGATCCCGACAATCCCATGATGACGAGCATCTCCCCGGGTGCGATGTCGAGGGATACGTCACGTACGGCGGGGATGTAGCCCGCCGAGCTGATGGTGCCGAAGTCGGGGTTGCCCCCCTGCGCCGACAGCCAGCGTTCCGGGGCGTCACCGAACAGCTTCCACAAGTGCCGGCAGCTGATCAGCGGCGTGGTGTTCAGAGCTTCGGGCATGGGTGGCTCGCCGATGGCGACTTCGTGGTCAAACGAAGAGGGCGACCGTCATCGGTCGCCCTCGCGAGGAACGAGCAGGTCCGCGAGGAACCCGGTGCGCTAGTTCACCCAGGGCTTCCAGACAGCCTCGTTGGCACTGAGCCACTCGCTCGCCGCCTCTTCCGGCTCCATCTCGTCCACGTCGACCAGCTTTGCCATCTCGGCGATCTGAGGGTTCGTGAACGAGATCTTCTGCAAGGTCGCGAACGCGTCGGGCCAGGTCTCCTCCATCCCCTCCCAGGCGGCCTTCTTCAGGTAGCCGTTCGGCGGGTTGGCGCAGTCGTAGGTCGCATCCGGGTTGGGCCCGAGCGTCGGATCCTCCGCGCAGCCCGCCTCGTACTCGGGGAACTCGACGAAGGCACCCGGGTAGACCGCCTCGATGAAGTTCGGCGTCCAGTTGAAGAGCACGATCGGCTCGTTGCGCTTCTTCGCCGCGGCAAGCTCGGCCCACAGGGCGCTCGCCGAACCGGCGTTCACGACCTTGAAGTCCATGCCGAGCGCGTCGACGCGCTCCTGATCGTGCTTGAGCCAGTCGACCGGACCCCCGAGAAAACGACCGGAATCACCGGTCTCGGGCGTGGCGAACAACGCACCGCAGGCGTTGAGTGCCTCCCAGTCGGGGAGTCCCGGGCAGAGCTCGGCGACGTGCTCCGGATACCACCAGTCCTCGCGCGTCACCGCATCGTGATCGCCCGCATCGACGATCCCGCCCTTCTCCATGGCCGCGTCGAACGACGCGCCGAACGCGCCCTCCCACACTTCCATCTCCAGCGCGACGTCACCGTTGCGCACCGCCTCATAGACCGCCTGACTGTCGGTGGACACGTATTCGACGTTGTTGCCCATCTCCTCGAAGATCTGCCCGACGACGTTGGACATGACGATCTGCGAGTTCCAGTTGTGCACCGGAATGATGATCGGATCCTCGGAATCGGCATGGGCCGACGCACCGAGTGCGAGCAGTCCGAGGGCACAGGCAGCGGCTACGCCATGGGCGGCCGCCGAGCGGCTGAATGGGGTCATGAAGCTTTCTCCGGTGAAGGACACTGGATCAGCCCGACCGGCCGATCCCCGACGCTCGGTAACGAGTGTCAGTCCGCAAAGCTTACAATTCAAATTCATCAAATGAAAGTCTATTTCCCCTGTTGAAAGACACCCCTAGCGGTGATACGGTCCATGAATCTTTTTCAATCCGTGACGTCACGAACCATGTGCGGAATCGTCGGGCTTTTTCTGAAGAACGAGGCGCTGTATCCGCAGCTGGGCACGCTGTTCAAGCCGATGCTGGTCGAGATGACCAGTCGCGGACCGGACTCGGCAGGCGTCGCCCTCTATCGCGACCCCGTCGCGGACGGGGAAACGAAGTTCTCCCTCGCGCACGACGACCGGGATCACGACTGGCAGGGTCTGAGCGACGCGCTGAGCGACTCGCTGGGTGCAGCCAGCCGGATAGAGCAGCGCGACAGTCACGCGATGCTAGTGACCGACGCGGAAGTGGGCGCCGTCGAACGCTGGCTGGCCGAACGTCATGACGGCACGCGATTGATCGGCAGCGGGCGCAGCATCGAGATCTACAAGGAAACCGGACTGCCGGAAGCGGTCTACGAACGCTTCGGCCTGTCGAGTGTCGCCGGAAGGCACATGATCGGGCACACCCGCATGGCAACCGAGAGTGCGGTCACGTCGGCCGGCTCTCACCCCTTCGCCACGGGCGCCGACTTGTGCCTCGTGCACAACGGGTCGCTGTCGAACCACAATCGCCTGCGCGAGGAACTGAAGCGCAAGGGCGTCACCTTCGGGAGCGAGAACGACAGCGAAGTGGCCGCCGCCTACTTGACCTGGAAACTTCGTGACGGCGTCCCGCTCAAGCAGGCGATGGAGGATGCCCTCGATGATCTCGACGGCTTCTTCACGTTCTGCGTCGGCACTGCCGACGGCTTCGCGGTGGTACGCGACCCCATCGCCTGCAAGCACGCCGTGCTGGCCGAGACCGACGACTGGGTGGCCATGGCCACCGAGTTCCGCGCCATCGCCTCACTGCCCGGCGCGGACAACGCGCGCATCTGGGAGCCGCGTCCGGCCACGGTCTACAGCTGGGGTGGCGACGGCATGGACATCGCGTCGGTCGATCACCTGCCGGCCACCGTGGTACCGGCTTCCGCGCGCGCTGCCGCCGGGGGTCTTCATTGAGTACCTCGGCAACCATACCGAAGCGGGACGCGGCCCAGACGCTGGATCTCGGCGAACTCGGGCTGCGCGGTGTCAACCGGCGGCTGCAGGAGCACGCCGCCGGGAGCAACGAGACCAGCTGGACCGTCGAGAACCCGAAGGGCCAGCACGCGATCGCCTGCGGCCTGGACAGTGCCTTGTCCGTCGATATCGCCGGCCACGTCGGCTTCTACTGCGCCGGCATGAATCAGGCGGCCGACATCACCGTGCACGGCCACGCGGGCGTCGGCGTGGCCGAGAACATGATGAGTGGCACCGTGCGTGTGAAGGGCAATGCCAGCCAGTCGGCGGGCGCCACGGGCCACGGCGGCCTGCTGGTGATCGAAGGTGACGCCTCGTCGCGCTGCGGCATCTCCATGAAAGGCATCGACATCGTCGTCGGCGGCTCGGTCGGACACATGTCGGCCTTCATGGCGCAACTCGGGCATCTCGTCATCTGCGGCGACGCGGGCGAGGCGCTGGGCGACTCGATCTACGAAGCGAAGCTGTACGTGCGCGGCACCGTGGAGAGCCTGGGTGCCGATTGCATCGAAAAGGAGATGACTACCGAGCACCTCGCCACGCTGACCGACCTCCTGGCGCGCGCCGGCGTGGATGCCGAACCGGCCGACTTTCGCCGCTACGGATCGGCGCGGACGCTCTATCACTTCGACATCGACAACGCGAGCGCCTACTGAGATGGACGACAAGGTGGACCACCCCCGGGTCGCGCCGCGTACCTCGGCAACCTTCGACGACTACACCAACTCCGAGATTCGCCGTGCGGCCAGCACCGGCATCTACGACATTCGTGGCGCCGGCGCGAAGCGTAAGCTGCCGCATTTCGACGACCTGCTGTTTCTCGGCGCCTCGATCTCACGCTACCCGCTCGAGGGCTATCGGGAACGATGCGGCACCGAAGTGACGCTCGGCGATCGCTTCGCGTCGGAACCCCTGCAGCTGAAGATTCCGATCACCATTGCCGGCATGAGCTTCGGCTCCCTGTCCGGACAGGCAAAGGAGGCGCTCGGTCGCGGCGCGAACGCCGCCGGCACCTCGACGACCACCGGCGACGGCGGCATGACCGACGAGGAGCGCGGTCACTCCGAGCAGCTGGTCTATCAGTACCTCCCGAGTCGCTACGGGATGAACCCCGTCGATCTGCGCCGCGCTGACGCGATCGAGATCGTCGTCGGCCAGGGCGCTAAGCCCGGCGGTGGCGGGATGTTACTCGGGCAGAAGATCAACGAGCGGGTCGCGCGCATGCGCGCCCTGCCCGAGGGGATCGATCAGCGCTCGGCCTGTCGCCACCCGGACTGGACCGGACCTGACGATCTGGAGATCAAGATTCTCGAGCTTCGCGAGATCACCCGCTGGGAGAAGCCGATCTTCGTCAAGATCGGCGGTTCACGGCCCTATTACGATACGGCGCTCGCGGTCAAGTCAGGTGCCGACGTGGTGGTGCTCGACGGCATGCAGGGCGGCACTGCCGCTACCCAGAACGTGTTCATCGAGCATGTCGGGCTCCCCACCCTCGCCTGCATCCGACCCGCCGTTCAGGCACTACAGGAACTCGACATGCACCGGAAGGTGCAGCTGATCGTCTCCGGTGGCGTCCGCAACGGCGCCGACGTGGCGAAGGCCATGGCGCTGGGTGCGGACGCTGTCTCCATCGGCTCCGGTGCACTCATCGCGATGGGCGACAACGACCCGCGCCGGGAGGACGACTACAACGCCCTCGGCACGACCGCCGGCGCCTACGACGCCTGGCACGAAGGGCGTGACCCCGCCGGCATCACCACGCAGGACCCCGTGCTCGCCAGGCGGCTGGACCCGATCGACGCCGGCCGGCGGCTCGCGAACTACCTCCGCGTCATGACACTGGAGGCGCAGACCATCGCGCGCGCCTGCGGCAAGAACCACGTGCACAACCTCGAGCCGGAGGATCTGTGTGCATTGACCGTCGAGGCCGCGGCGATGGCGCGAGTGCCGCTCGCCGGCACGAGCTGGGTGCCCGGCACACCGATGGGCTGACAGTCGCCCACCTCTCCTCTCGCACCGACCCGAGGTACTGCGCCGACCATGACCGACGATCTCGCGAAATACGCCAGGGACAGCGGCGTCAAGTACTTCCTGTTCAACTTCACTGATCTCTTCGGCGTGCAGCGCGCGAAGCTGGTGCCCGCGGAAGCGGCAGGGAAGATGCAGAAATCCGGCGCGGGATTCGCAGGCTTTGCTGCCTGGCTGGACTTCACGCCGGCGCACCCCGACATGTTCGTCATGCCGGACGTCTCGACGGTCATACAGCTGCCGTGGAAGCCCGAGGTCGCCTGGGTCGCGGGGGACTGCTGGATGGATGGCAAGCCGGTCGAGCAGGCGCCACGCAACGTGCTCAGGCGGCTGATGAAGGCGTCCGGCGAGCACGGCATGCTGATGAAGTCCGGCGTCGAACCGGAGTTCCATCTGATCAATGCAGACGGTACGGACATCTCGGATGGCCGCGATACCCAGGAGAAGCCCTGTTACGACCAGTCGGCGGTCATGCGGCGCTTCGACGTGATCGCCGACATATGCTCGACGATGACGGAGCTCGGCTGGGGGCCCTACCAGAACGATCACGAGGACTCGAACGGCCAGTTCGAGATCAACTGGGACTTCAACGACGCACTGACCACCGCCGATCAGCTGTGTTTCTTCAAGTTCATGGTCAAGGCGATCGCCGAGAATCACGGCCTTCGCGCCACCTTCATGCCCAAGCCCTTCAGTCACCTGACCGGCAACGGCTGCCATGTGCACATGTCGGTCTGGAGCAACGACGGAAAGAGCAACCGCTTCAGCGACGAGAACGGTGAGCTCGGACTGTCCGCCGAGGCCTACCGTTTCATCGGCGGCTTGCTGGAGCACGGCGAGGCACTCGCGGCCATCACCAACCCGTCGGTCAATTCCTACAAGCGACTGAGTGCGCCACCGACCCTGTCCGGCGCGACCTGGGCACCCAGCTCGATCACCTTCGGTGGAAACAACCGCACGCACATGATCCGCATCCCGGACGAAGGTCGGATCGAGCTGCGCCTGCCGGACAATGCCGCCAACCCCTATCTGCTGATGGCCGTGATCCTCGCCGCCGGCATGGACGGAGTCGAGCGCAGCATCGATCCCGGCAAGCGCCTGGACATCGACATGTACACCGAAGGCCACACCGTGCCCGATGCCAAGCAGTTGCCGATGAACCTGCTCGACGCGCTGCGTCGCTACGAAGAAGACACGATACTGACGGCCAGGCTGGGCGCGGACTTCTCCCGTGCCTTCCTGAAGCTCAAGCACGACGACTGGAACAAGTTCGCCGGCACCCTCACCCCGTGGGAGCGTGAACACACGCTCGATTGCTGACGAGATCGCTCCGACGACGCACGTTCTGCCCAAACCCTTTGGAGGTACCCCGCACATGGAAGCCGAAATCGCCCGACTGACGGAGGAACTGGCGGCATTGACCGCCTCGAGCGGGGTGACGAACACGATGTTCGCCGAGACCTTCTACTACCTGACCATCCCGATCATGGTGCTGATCCATGTCGGTTTCCTGTCCTACGAAATGGGAGCCTCGCGCCAGAAGAACGTGCTCGCCTCGGGCATCAAGAACATCCTGGCCTTCGCCTTCCTCGTGCCGGCGTTCTACTACGCCGGCTGGTTCATCTACTGGGCCTTTCCGAACGGCATCGACATGTCCGCCGGCGCCTTCGGCATCAGTGGCTGGGACTACGCGATGGGAGCTGCCAATCCGGCCGGTGAAGTGATGGGCCCGAACCTCGCCGACAACGCCACCGGCGTCTTCTGGGGCGCGTTCACGCTGTTTGCAGCCACCACAGCCTCCATCATGTCGGGGGCCGTCATCGAGCGCATCCGCCTGTTCGCGTTCATTCTGCTGGCGATCGTGCTCGGTGCCTTCGCCTGGGTGTTCGCCGCGGCATGGGGCTGGCACGCCGACGGCTGGCTGGTACAGAAGTTCGGCTACCACGACTTCGGCGCCGCCGGCGTGGTCCACATGGTGGCGGGCTTCTTCGCGCTCGGTGTGCTGATCAACCTCGGCCCACGCATCGGCAAGTTCAACCGCGACGGCAGCGCCAACCATGTCGCCGGCCACAGCATGCCGATGACCCTGGTCGGGCTCATGACCATCATCGCGGGCTTCTTCGGCTTCCTGTTGGCTTGCGTGATCGTGCCCGGGGAGACCTGGTCATGGTCCACCACGGAGTTCACGTCGATCTACGGAACGCCGCTGACCTTGTCGGCACTTGCCTTCAACATCCTGATGGGCTTTGCCGGCGGCATCATCGGCGCCTGGATGACGACGCGAGATCCCTTCTGGATGATGTCCGGCGCCTTGGCCGGCATCATCTCCTGTGCCTCGGGTCTCGACTTGTACTGGCCGCCGCTGGCTTTCGCGATCGGCTTCATCGGTGCCGCCTTCATGCCGGTCGCCGCGAAGTTTCTCGAGCGGCTCGGCATCGACGACGCGGTCGGCGCGGTGACCGTGCACGGCGTGGTCGGCGTCTGGGGTGTGCTGGCCGCGGGCATCTTCGCCGCGGGCTACCCTGCCTACCAGGGCGACGCGGGCTCCGTGGCCACCATCACCTTCACCGGCCAGGCGGTCGGCGCAGCCGTCATGGCGGCCTGCGGGATCGTGCCGGGCTATCTGTTCTCCTTGCTGCTCAGGATGTTCGGCATGCTGCGGGTACCGGAGAGCGCCGAGCTTGCCGGGCTCGACATCGTCAAGGTACCGGCCGTCGCCTACCCCGAAAGCCTGAACGGCGCCGGGTCGTTCGCTACCACCTCCCCCGCCAACTAGGAGCATCGTCATGGGTTCATCACTTCCCGAAGCATCGTGGAACGCGGTGGAAGGCGCCTACTACACCGGCGCGGGCGGGACCTGGGAACCGGTCTGGCTGTTCGTGTCGATAGGCCTGTGCGTGCTCGCACTGGTCCTCGGCATCGCGCATGAACGTCATGCGTATCGCCGCACCGACGCCGCACGCCACGACTGACGGGACGGGGTCGGTCGACGGCCCCGCTCCTCCGCGTTCATCTTCCATCGCTCACGACCTTCTGAGGACCGCCCCATGACTGCCACCTGGCGCTTTTCCACACTCGCCGATCGACACCGCGCGTTGGGCTCCGATCTCGAGGACTGGGGTGGCATGGGCACCGCGTGGTCCTACGACAAGGACCAGACCGAGGAATACATGGCGATCCGCACGAAGGCGGGTTTCATGGATGTGTCCGGTCTGAAGAAGGTGTACCTGACCGGCCCGCACGCCTCGGCGGTGATCGACAAGGCAACCACCCGGAACGTGGAGAAGATTTCTCCGGGGCGTGCCTCCTACGCCTGCATGCTCAACGAGGCCGGGAAGTTCGTCGACGACTGCGTGATCTATCGCATGGGTCCGAACAACTTCATGGTCGTGCACGGTACCGGGGAAGGTCACGAGCAACTGACGCGCTCGGCGATCGGACGAGACGTGTCGGTGCGCTTCGACGACAACCTGCACGACATCTCGTTGCAGGGGCCGCTCGCGGTCGACTTCCTCGAGAAGCATGTCGAGGGGATCCGTCACCTGAACTACTTCGCGCACATGCCCACCCGCCTGTTCGGGCACCCCGTGACGATCTCACGCACCGGCTACACCGGCGAGCGGGGTTACGAGATCTTCTGTCGTGGCCAGGACGCGCCCGACATCTGGGACACGCTGGAGCGGGAGGGCAAGCCGATGGGCATCATCCCGACGCGCTTCACGACGCTGGACTGGTTGCGCGCCGAGAGTTACCTGCTGTTCTATCCGTACGACAATTCCGAGATGTACCCGTTCGAGAACGACGTCTCCGGCGACACGCTGTGGGAACTCGGTCTGGACTTCACCGTGAGCGAGGGCAAGACGGGCTTCCGCGGCGCGGAGGAGCACTACCGCCTGAAGGGCAAGGAGCGGTTCAAGATCTATGGCCTGAAGCTGGACGGCACCGAGCCGGCCGAGGAAGGCGCCGATGTGCTGCAGAACGGGCAGAAGGTCGGTGTGGCCACCATCGGAATGTACTCGCCCTTGAACGAGCACAACGTGGCGATCGCCCGCCTGCCGGTCGATTGCGCGACACCGGGCGTGAAGCTCGAGGTCAGGAACTCCACCGGCACCATCGCGTGCGTGTCGGCCGAGATGCCGTTCCACGACGTCGGCAAGGAGCGACGTACCGCGAAGGGCTGACACGATGACCATGTCCAGGATCGAGCCTTCCATCCGTAGCCGTCCGGTCTACGGCACGCTCTCCGCGGTGAACGCGACCGCTCACCTCTGCGTCGCGGATGCAGCCGGTGGCGCTGCCCTGCTGGAGCTGTTCACCCACGCACCGCCGGGTTTCGCGGCGCGTACCGAGATCGACTACGTCCCGGGCCCGGAGGACCACACCGACGCGCTGCGCGCCTTGGCGCCGGCTCGCTTTCACACGAGCCCCACGGTGCCGGCCTTGCTGCCGAGACTCGTTCGGCAATTCGAGCGCATGCACATGGGCACGCAGGTCTATCTGGCCGGCAGCGAGACGCTCATCGGGCTTGCCATGAAGACCGGCATGGAGGCGGGTCTCGACTTCGAGGCGATGCAGACCGAACACCGCGGCTCGCTCGCCCGGCGCATGCAGTGCGTGCACTGCAAGGGCATCACCGAAGGAGTGACGACCCAACCGGCAACCTGCGAGCATTGCGGGCTTCTGCTGCTGGTGCGCGATCACTACTCGCGACGCCATGCAGCCTTCCAGGGTGTGAACATCAACGCGGAGGACCCGACCGACGTACCGGCGAAAGAGGAGATCTTCTCGTGAGTCTGCACGGCGCCATCGACGTCGTCGTCAGCGACGTCGTCGCGATCAACGACCTGGTCAAGCGATTCCACTTCGAGCGCCCCGATGGTGAGCCGTTGCCGGCGTTCTCCGGTGGCTCGCACATCGTCATCGAAATGCAAGACGGGGAGACGCTGCGGCGATCGCCCTACTCCTTGTCCAGTTCGCCGTTCCGGACCGCCGACTACCAGGTCAGCATCCGTCGCGACGACCAGGGCCGGGGGGGGTCGCTGTACATGCACCGCGAGGTGACGCCCGGCATGTCGATGAGGATCTCGCATCCCGCCAACCTGTTCGCTCTCGACAAGCGCGCCCCCAAGCACTTGATGCTCGCGGGAGGCATCGGCATCACGCCGTTCATGGCGCAGACGGCGCAGCTGCGCGACACGGGCGGTATCGCCGAGCTGCACTACGGCGTGCGCAACCGCGCGCTCGGCACCTACGTCGACGAGCTGTCCGACCGACTGGGGCCGCGCCTGCACGTCTACCTGGACGAGGCCGGGGAGCGCATGGATCTGGATCGGCTGCTGAGTTCGCAGCCTGCCGGCACGCACCTGTACGTGTGCGGCCCTGCCCCCATGATCGATGCGGTGCTGGAAAAGGCCCGCGAGCACGCCTGGCCCGATGCGCACGTGCATCACGAACACTTCGCGACGACCGCGCCCGGCGAGCCGTTCACGGTCGAGCTGCGCGCCTCCGGCCTCACGGTGGAGGTGGGCCGCGAGCAGTCTCTGCTCGAGGCGATCGAGAACGCCGGCGTGAATGCGCCGTACCTGTGCCGGGGCGGCGCCTGTGGCCAGTGCGAGACGCGGGTTCTCTCCCATGAGGGAGCGCTTCTGCACGCGGATCACTGGCTGAGTGACGAGGAACATGCCGCAGGCGAGGCGATCATGCCCTGCGTGTCCCGTTGCAGCGGCGCTCTGGTGCTGGATCGGTAGTCCGCCCCGACCTCGACTCCGCCCGCTCGCCGCCGTCATGGGCCGTCGATCATCGCCGTCCTCCCTCTCCGCCCTCCACCGCGCCCTCCGTCTCTGCAGTCCATCGTCGCCCTCCATCGCTGCCTCGACGCGGCGCTACCCGAGTCCGTCCTGCCATGGCTACACCCGCTACCGCGCTGCCTTTCCGTGAGGAGACCTTCCGGGAGGACTTCACGTTCGAGAACTCGCCGCAGACCGTCCGCCGTGCGCCGTTCCCGTTCGACAAGGACAGCTACATGTACGCGGTGAACATGGAGCTGCACCGCGACGGCGAGCCCGGCACCGCCTTCGAGGCGCCGATCGACGTCGACGAACACTACGTCGCCGAGATGGCGGATCGGGCGCTGGTGCTGGACGAGGATCCGCTTCGCTGCCAATCCTTGCCACACATGGCGCTCGCGGGCTGGGACGTGCTGGAACTGATCATGACCGCGAAGGCCGCCAGCTATCCCGACTGGTTCACGCTCGAGCGGGACGGGGATCGCTGGCACTGGATCAACCGCCCGCTGGGGATCGAGCAACGCTTCACCTTCGGCGACGAGACGACCTTGCCCTTCGGCCCGCTGGAATACATCACGCGCCAGGCACAGGGCGATTTCTGCGTGCTGGACGAGCGGCAGGGAAACCTGTGGATGGATGCCGGTATCGTCACGACTCAGGCCGACTGGTCACTCGACTTCGATATCGGCATGAACTTCTTCGAGTGGCATGCGCCCGTGCCGCTCGCCCACGAGCTCGGCATCTTCGATCGGGCGCTGAAATACCTGCTCGCGGTCCAGCAGGGCAATCCGGCGCGCAGGCTGAACTGGACGATGACCGTGAACCCCCGCCTCGACACGAGTCCCGAGAATTACCACGTGTGGGGTCCGGAGAACACCGAGATCACGCCCGACAACGTCGCGGACAAGCTGTACCTGCGGATCGAGCTTCAGAGCTTCTGGCGTCTGCCTCGCAGCAACGCGATCCTGTTTCCGATCCGCTGCTATCTGCTCTCGATGCGCGATCTGACCACGGTACCCAAGTGGGCCACTCGCATGCACCGGGTGCTCGGTTCGCTGCCTCCCGAACTCGCGACCTACAAGGGCCTCGACAACTTTCGTCAGATCGCGATCGACTACCTGAGCGCCTTCGACGACGGCACCGCGACGACGCCCGGCGCGAGGCCCGACTGACCCGAGCATCGATCCCATCCTGTCTCCCTGACCCCGGAAGAGCCCTGTCATGAGCACACGCGTCGCCGTCATCGGTGCCGGTCCCAGCGGCCTTGCCCAGCTGCGAGCCTTCCAATCGGCCCGCGAGGCCGGTGCGGAGATTCCGGAGATCGTCTGCTTCGAGAAACAGGACGATTGGGGTGGACTGTGGAACTACACGTGGCGCACCGGCGTCGACCAGTACGGCGAGCCGGTTCACGGCAGCATGTACCGCTATCTTTGGTCGAACGGGCCCAAGGAGGGGCTCGAGTTCGCGGACTACTCCTTCGAGGAACACTTCGGCCGCGCCATCCCTTCCTATCCGCCGCGTGCGGTGCTGTTCGACTATATCGAGGGGCGTGTCAAGAGGGCCGGTATCCGCGACTGGATCCGCTTCGCCACAGTGGTCCGGGACGTGAGCTTCGATGCCGAGTCGCAGCGATTCGACGTGACGACGAAGCATCTGCCGAGTGAGCGGACGACCACCGAGCGCTTCGATCACGTGATCGTGGCGAGTGGGCATTTCTCCACGCCCAACGTGCCCGAGTTCGAAGGCTTCGATTCGTTCCCCGGGCGCATCCTTCACGCCCACGACTTTCGTGATGCCGCCGAGTTCGAGAACAAGGATCTGCTGATCATCGGCACGTCCTACTCGGCCGAGGACATCGGCTCACAATGCTGGAAGTACGGCTGCAAGTCCGTCACGGTCTCGCACCGCACCGCGCCCATGGGCTTCGACTGGCCCGACAACTGGGAGGAATTGCCGCTGCTGCAATCGGTCGACGGCCGCATCGCGTCGTTCGTCAACGGCGAGACGCGCGAGATCGACGCGATCATCCTGTGCACGGGCTATCTGCACCACTTCCCGTTCATGGATGACGAGCTGCGGCTGAAGACGAACAACCGCCTCTACCCCGTCAGCCTGTACAACGGCGTGGTCTGGGAGCACAACCCGAAGCTCATGTACCTCGGCATGCAGGATCAGTGGTACACCTTCAACATGTTCGATGCGCAAGCCTGGTACGCACGCGACGTGATCCTCGGGCGAATCGAGCTGCCAGACCAGCCCGCGATGCACACCGACATCGACAAGTGGCGCGCCGAGGAAGACGCGATCGCCGATGACTATGCATCGATCGTCTTCCAGGGCGACTACACGCTCCACCTGATGTCGCTGACCGACTATCCGGCGTTCGACATCGCCGAGGCCAACGCCGCGTTCTTTGCCTGGAAGCAGCACAAGAAGGAGGGAATCATGACCTTTCGAGACCATGGCTATGCCTCGGCACTCACCGGTTCGATGGCCCCATCGCATCACACCCCGTGGAAGGACGCGATCGACGACTCCATGGCGACGTACCTGGCCACCGACGGACGGTGAGGCGAGCGAGGCCGGGTCGCGCGGTCGGCAGTCAGCTCCTCTCGCCGGCTCCCGACCTGCCTTGAGGGTACGAGATCACTGACAGGAAACGGGCCGGCAGTTCGATCAGCCGCTCCGGGCCATGGGGGGCGTCCGCCTCGAAGAACAGCGAGTCACCGGGCTCCATCAGGAACACCTCGTCACCATGCCGGTACTCGATCCGGCCCGCGAGCATGTACAGGTACTCCAGCCCCTCGTGCTGGAAGGCCGGGAACACGTCCGACCCGCTGGTGAGCGTGATCACGTAAGGCTCGACGATCACCCCCGAGCGATTCGACCCCAGGTAGCCCAGTAGCTGGTACTGATGCCCTGCCCGGGTCCCGCGCCGGTCCCGCTCCACACCAGCACCGGCCTTGACCTGATGCGCGTTGCGCTCCACCTCGAATCGGCGCAGCAGTTGCGACACCGGCACGCTGAGCGCATGAGCGATGGACTGGAGCGAGGTCAGGGACGGCGAAGTCAGCCCGTTCTCGATCTTGGAGAGCATCCCCACCGATACGTCGCCGGCCTCGGCCAACTCCGCGACGGTCAGCCCGAGATGCTTCCTCAGCATGCGGACCTCGAGCCCGATCGCCACTTCGAGCCGTTTCTCCCCCGAATCGCGGAGCGCGTGCGGATCCTGCTTGAGCTGCACGCCGACGGCAGTTCCCGCGCCCGCCAACTTTCGCGCAGTCTCGATCGGGATCGACTCTCGGCTCACTGCGGCTCCTGGATCGGTTCGTCGCTTCGATTCTACGGTCCGGTCGATCGAAACGACGTGCGCCTGAGTGAAGGACGTCGCACGCCCGCAACGGTCACGTCCGTAAAGCGCTAGAAGTTGACCATATCGGACATTGCCCGGTGTGACGGGTCGGTCCAGAATTTGAAAACCGTTGCACCTTCACGTCAACCATCAGGCCGTGCGATGCGCTACTCCGCCCTCGAGATCGTCAAGCAGGGACTGACCGGCAACACCGGCTGGACGCCCGCCTGGCGCGAGCCCGAGCCGGCCGCCGAGTACGACGTGGTCATCGTCGGCGGTGGCGGTCACGGGCTCGCCACCGCCCACTATCTCGCGAGGGAGCACGGCGTCCACGACGTCGCCGTCTGCGAGCGGGGCTGGATAGGCAACGGCAACATCGGGCGCAACACGACCATCGTGCGATCGAACTACCTGCAACCCGGCAATCAGCCGTTCTACGAACTGTCGGTCAGGCTGTGGGAGGGACTGGAGCAGGACCTCAACTACAACGCGATGTTCTCGCAACGAGGCATCCTGAACCTGTCGCACTCGGACGCGCAGCGCGATCAGCAGGTTCGCCGGGCCAACGCGATGCTGATGTCCGGCGCCGATGCCGTGCTGCTCGACCGGGCCGGCGTGAAGAGGCTGTGCCCCTACCTCGACTTCGACAACGCCCGTTTCCCGATCCGCGGCGGCCTGTGGCAGGCACGAGCCGGCACCGCGCGACACGATGCGGTGGCATGGGGCTACGCGCGGGCCGCCGACGAGCGTGGCGTCGACATCCTGCAGAACACCGAAGTGACCGGCTTCCTGATGGAAGACGGGCGCTGTGTCGGCGTGGAGACGGCCCGTGGTCGCATCCGCGCGAAGAAGGTCGCGGTGTGCGTCGCCGGGTCCTCGAGCCGTGTCATGGAGCTCGCCGGCATGCGCCTGCCCATCGAGAGCCACGTGCTGCAGGCCTTCGTGTCCGAAGGGCTCAAGCCCACGGTGCCGGGCGTCGTGACCTTCGGCGCCGGGCATTTCTACGTGTCGCAGTCCGACAAGGGCGGTCTCGTGTTCGGCGGCAACCTCGACGGCTACAACAGCTACGCCTCGCGCGGCAACCTGCCGCTGGCCGAGGAGGTGTGCGGCGAAGCCATGGCCGTCATGCCGATGGTCGGCCGCGCGAAGCTGCTGCGCTCCTGGGGCGGGGTCATGGACATGTCGATGGACGGCTCACCGTTCATCGATCGCACTGGCATTCCCGGGCTCTACTTCAATGGCGGCTGGTGCTACGGCGGCTTCAAGGCGACACCCGCGAGCGGCTTCTGCTACGCCCATCTGATCGCCACCGACACGCCGCACGAGACCGCCACGGCCATGCGCCTCGATCGCTTCCTGTCAGGCGCGCCCCTCGACGAGAACGGGCACGGCGCCCAGCCGAACCTGCACTGATGCGCCGCGCCGCGCACCGGAACGCCGCATGATCATCGATCATCCCCTGCTCGGTCCGCGCGACGCGTCCGAGTTCGTCTACCTGGGCGATGCCCTCTCGATGGAACGACCGGGCGTTCCGGCCACCGGTGAGCCGCCGGGGGAGGCGGACATCCGTGTCATGCACGATCACGTGCACCTGCGCGACAACCCGGCCGGGCTGCTGCGCGAGTTGTGGTTTCACGAGCAGGGAGATCGCTCCTGGCTCGTCGTGACCCGTGACACGCGCACCCACCGGATCGAACGGGTCGAACTCGCGCGCGACGTGGCGCTCGCACGCGCCGCGTCCCCCGCCGTCGATGGCGCATCGGATCTCGCCCATCCGGCCGTGCGAGAGGACGGCTCGAACCGCCCGGAACCACGCCGATGAGCGCGCCCGCGATCGAGGCCACCGCCGCGTCGCGGCAGGGTGAGCTTGCCGCGGCGTCCGACGCGACCGACACGAACATCGCCGCGACCCAGCCGCGACGACTGTCGAGTGGCGGGCGCATCGATCGCGATCGGGCGCTGCCCTTCACGTTCGACGGCAAGCACTACGTCGGCCACCCCGGGGACACGCTCGCCTCGGCGCTGCTCGCGAACGACGTGCGGTTCGTCGCGCGCTCGTTCAAGTACCACCGCCCGCGGGGAATCTTCTCCGCCGGTGTCGAGGAGCCCAATGCCCTCGTCACGCTCGGCCATGGCGCGCGCACCGAACCGAACGTGCGCGCCACCGTCGCCGAGTTGCATGCCGGGCTCGAGGCACACAGCCAGAACCACCGGGGCTCCCTGCGCTTCGATGCGCTCGCGGTCAACGATCTGCTGTCGCCCTTCCTCGGCGCGGGCTTCTACTACAAGACCTTCATGTGGCCGAAGGCCTTCTGGGAGCGGGTCTACGAACCGACGATCAGGGCGGCCGCCGGTCTCGGCGCGCTGTCGGGGGAGCCGGATCCGGACGTGTACGACCACGGCTTTCTCCACTGCGATCTGCTCGTCATCGGTGCGGGGCCTGCGGGCCTCGCGGCCGCGCTCGCGGCGGGCCGTGCCGGTGCGCGCGTGCTGCTCGCCGACGACGGACCCCGGGCCGGCGGTCGCCTGCTGTCCGAGACTCACCGGGTGAACGGCCTCGACGGCGGCGACTGGGCCGCGCGCGCCGTTGCCGAGCTCGAGAGTCTCGACAACGTTCGCATCCTGATGCGTACGACCGTGCACGGCACCTACGATCATGGGCATTTCGGCGCGGTGGAGCGGTGTACCGATCATCTGCCTGCAGCGGCGGCGACGGCTCCGGCGCTCCCGAGGCAGGTCCACTGGACGATTCGCGCCGCGCGCTCCTTGCTGTGCAGCGGCGCGATCGAACGACCGATCGCGTTCCCCGAGAACGACCGGCCCGGCGTCATGCTGGCGGCTTCCGTGCGCGCCTACGTGAACCGATACGCGGTCGCGCCGGGCCGCAGCACCGCCGTGTTCACCAACAACGACGACGGCTGGCGCACCGCGACGGACCTCGTGACCGCGGGCGTCGAGGTCGCGGCGGTGATCGATGTCCGCGATCGCCCCGCGCCCGTCCACGTGCCGGGCGCGCGTATCGTCACCGGTGCGCGAGTGGTCGGCACCGCCGGTCGGCACCGGCTGCACGCCGTGGAGCTCGACGACGGGCGGCGCGTGCATGCGGACTGCCTCGCGGTCTCCGGAGGCTGGAACCCGACCGTCCACCTGTCGAGCCATCTCGGCTCGCGACCGGTGTGGCGCGACGACATCGCGGCCTTCGTGCCGGGTGAATCGCTGCCCGTCGGCATGCTCGTCACGGGTGCGGCGAACGGCACGCTGGCCCTGGGGTCGATCCTCTCCGAGGCACACGCCGCCGCGTCAGGCATGGTCACGTCGATCGGCCGCGACGCCTCGCCGGGCGAGGCACCGACGGCCGATGACGAGTCGACCGCGGTCACGGCATTCTGGCTCGTCAAGCCCGACGGTCGAGCGGGACGCACGCGCGCCTGGATCGATCAACAGAACGATGTCACCGTGAAGGACCTGACGCTCGCGCGCCGTGAAGGCTTCCACGCCGTGGAGCACCTGAAGCGCTACACCACGCTCGGCATGGCGACCGATCAGGGCAAGACCTCGAACGTCCTGGGGCTCGCGATCATGGCCGAGCACACCGGTCGCACGATCGCCGAAACCGGCACGACGGTGTTCCGACCGCCCTACACACCGGTCGCGATCGGTGCGCTCGGCGCGCGCGACCGTGGACCGGACTACCGCCCGACAAGACGCACGCCGTCGCATCGCGCGGCCGCCGCCCGCGGGGCGAGCTTCGTCGAGTCCGGCCCGTGGCTGCGCGCCGAGTGGTTCGCGCGCGAGGGCGAGCGCGGCTGGCGAGATGCGGTCGATCGCGAAGCGCTTGCGGTGCGCCATGCCGTCGGCGTCTCGGACGTCTCCTCGCTCGGCAAGATCGACGTGCAGGGTGCCGACGCCGGCGAGTTCCTGAACCGGGTGTACGCGAACACCATGGCGACGCTTGCCGTCGGCAGGGTGCGCTACGGCTTGATGCTTCGCGAGGACGGCTTCGCCATGGACGACGGCACCGTCGCCCGACTCGCCGAGCGCCACTACCTGATGACGACCACCACGGCGAACGCCGTCGGCGTGTTCCGCCACCTGGAGTTCTGCCGGCAGTGCCTGTGGCCCGAGCTCGACGTGCACCTGATCTCGACGACCGACCAGTGGGCGCAGTTCGCGATCGCCGGGCCTCGCTCGCGCGAGCTGCTTGCGCGCGTGATCGGTGGTGGGCGAGATGTCTCGAACGAGGCGTTCCCGTTCATGGCCTGCGGCGAGGTGTCGGTGCGCGGCGTGGCCGCTCGCCTCTTCCGCATCTCGTTTTCCGGTGAGCTCGCCTACGAGCTCGCGGTGCCGGCGCGTTTCGGCGATGCGCTGTTCGAGTTGCTGCTCGAGAGCGGCGAGGACCTTGGCGCGACACCGTACGGCCTCGAGGCCCTGAACGTGCTTCGCATCGAGAAGGGACACGCGACGGTGGCGGAACTGGACGGACGCGCGACGGCCGCGAGCATCGGGCTGGGTCGCATGGTGTCGCACAAGAAGGACTCGATCGGGCGAACCCTCGCGATGCGTGACGCGCTGGTGGCCGAGGATGCCTGGCGCCTGGTGGGCTTGACGCCGGTCGACGGCGTGACGCCGCTGCGTGCCGGCGCGCACCTGATCGATGTCGGCGCACCGGCCGACCTCGCGCATGATCTGGGGTGGACGAGTTCGGTCGCGTGGTCACCGACGCTCGCACGCCCGATCGCGCTCGGCTTCCTGCGCGGCGGCGACAGACGCCACGGCGAGACGGTGCGGGCGATCAGCCCGATCCACGGGGAGGACATCGACGTGATGATCAGCGGGCCGGTGTTCGTCGACTCTGACGGGGAGCGTGTCCGTGACTGAGTCGATCGGGCTCGGCGCCCATGAACCCCTGCACATCACCCGAGTCTCGGGTGACGGCATCGAGCTGTGGGGCGTGACGCCCTCCTCGCTCGTCTCGATCGCATTGCGTTCGGACGAGCCGAGTACGCGCCTCGATGTCGAGCGCGGGCTCGGCTCCGCCCTGCCGGACATCGGCATCGTGTCTGACTGCGAGATCGCCGACGGTGCCACCTTGCTCGGCCTGCAGGCCGATCAGTGGTTCCTGCGGATGCCTGCCATCGACGATCCGGTGCTCGCCGTGCGCGCGATCGTCGGTAGCACCGTCGCGCTGACCGATCAGAGCGACGCCTGGGTTTCGCTCGCGATCGACGGCCCACGGGCCACCTTCGCTCTGGAACGAGTCTGCCGGCTCGACTTGCACATCGATGCCTTCCCCGCCGGCCGGGTGGCGCGAACGGCGATGGAGCACCTGGCAGTCATCGTGGTTCGAGAGAGCGAGAACCGCTTCCTGCTGTCGTCGCCTCGATCGAGCGCGACATCGTTCGCACACGCGATGGAGACGTCGGTGCGTTACGTGTCCTGATGGAGACGTCGGTGCGTTACGTGTCCTGAACCGGCGCCGCGTGCGCGGCGTTACGCGTCCGGCCTGATCTCCACGCCAGGCACCGTGCGCGCGCGTGATGGCACGACACCGTATCGCATCTTGAACCGACGCGAGAAGTGCGCGGTGGTGCCGAAGCCGGTCGTCTCGGCGATCTCCCCGACCGACAGCGCCGAACGCTGCAGCAACGCAGCGGCGCTCGATAGCCTGAACTCCCGGTAGTAGCGCATCGCGCTGGCGCCCAGCTTGTCGGCGAACAGGCGGTTCAGCTGACGCGCTCCTATGCCGCACACGCTTGCCAGCTGTTCGAGGGTGAGCGGATCCGCGAGGTGGTCCTCCATGACGGCGATCGCCTGCAGCAGCACCGGATGATGGACGCCGTGGCGCTCGACCGGTCCGGAGCGTTGTGGACCTTCGGAGGCGCGCACATCGGTGTGAACCAACCAGTCGCTGACCCGTCGTGCGAAATCCTGGCCGTGCTGATCACGCAGCAGCGCGTGCATCATGTCGAGCGGCGCGATACCGCCGGCGCAGGTCAGGCGGCCGCCATCCATCACGAACAACTGGCGCTCCACCGTCTGCGCGGGCCAGGTATCGCGCATCACATCGAGGTGATCCCAATGAACCGTCATGCGCCGCCCGTCCATGACCTCCGCTCGCGCAAGGATGGCCGCTCCCCCGGAAACCCCTCCGAGGGCGACACCCTGCGCATCGAGTCGGCGCAACCACTGCAATGTCGCCCTATCGTCGAAGGTCAGTGAGTCACCGCCCGCGACGACGATCATCAGATCGAAGTCCGTCCGCTCGCCGACCCGATCGGTCGCACTGACGGAGGCGCCGATAGAGCTGGTCGCCCGGGCGCCTGCCACCGCGATCTGCGCCAACTCGTAGAGCATGCACCCGGCGAGCAGGTTGGCCGCACGCAAGGGTTCGACGGCCGCGGCGTACGACAACAGCGGGAAGCCGTCGAGCAGCAGGAAACCGATGCGCCGCGCAGATCGCCCGGAGTCGATATCGGCAGCGGGGTGCAGCTTCCCGGGCATGCGCCGGACGCCTACAGTCCCAGCGGATTGCCGTCGACGAGCATGCCGCTGCCGTCGACCTCGCCGTCGATGAACAGCGTCATCGCCGGGCCGTTGATCTGAACGCCCCAGCACTGCTCCTCTGCCCCTTCGTAGGCAAGGCACAGCCTGTCGTCCTCCGCGCGCCATGTGCCCATGTACCCATCCCCGCGCACCGAGCCGTCCTTCGCGTAGTACTCGGCGAAGGCGTCGGCCGTCATCGAGCCCTGATACGTCCGGTCGCCGATCGCCGCAGCGATGTCGGCGGCGGACAGTGCGTCCGCTGCGGCCGCAACGGGCGCCACGCCAGACACAAGCGCGAACCCGATCAGCGCGGCAGCGGCTGGCTCGAGCATGCGGGATGGGCGATGCATCAATCGATCAACGTTCATGGACAGTCTCCGGATACGGTGGCTGGGTGCCGAAACACAGTATGCCGTGAGCGTCCACGGGGGGCACGCGGATTCAGCCCGGACTCGACACGCCGAACGGGAACGATGCCCGGGCCCGCTCCTGCGCGAAGGACTGCGCCAACCGGCCCGTGACTTCTCGCCGACCGTCCTCGGCATCGAGGCCGACCGTCTGGAACACCGCGCCCGGCAGATCCGACTGCGCGCGCGTCAACCTCGCCGCGAGGCGCGCCCCCTGACCGGACGGCCGGAGCATCTTCACACGCGCGTCGTCGGCCGCGCGCCGGCTCTCCACGAGCCCCATCGTCACGAGTTGCCCGAGCGGAACGTTCAGCGCCTGCTTCGAAACGGCCAGGGCCCGCAACAGCTCGGCAACCGATCCATCCCGGTGACTGCGCAAGCGAGCGACCTGCACTCGAACCGTCTGTCCCGGCGCGTCGTGTTCGAGAGGCTCGAGCATCCCGATGCGACGGCGAGGCTGGCGCGCGCGTGCGCGGGGATTTCCGGCAACGGCGAGACCGGTTCGGGACCGCCCTTCGTCGGCATTTCGGCGACCGGGCACGCTGACGCACACCCGCGGGTGGCCTGTTCGTCCGGCTCGAGCCGACGACACACGCCAGGCTCGACACGCGGACCCTGCTTCCCGCCGGGACTGCGGAAGGCGTTTCAAGCGAAGGGCCTGACCGTCAGGAAGGCCTGACCTTCACAGGCCGGCCAGATGCCCGCTCTTGATCCACACTCGGGCGCCCGCCGGGCCGGCGACCGCGGCGAGCGCGCCGCCCGCGGGGACACGCAACCAGGAGTGCCTGCGCAAGGTATCGGCCCCTTCCACGAGTCCGCCATCCAACACGAATAGCTCCGCGCCACCGGGCGCGTCGATCGCCACCGCCTGACCGGGCGCCCAGCGCTCGAAGCGCACATCCTCGCGCGCGTCCGCGAACAGCGGCGACACCTCGACGCCTTCGCGATCCCGGTGCGGAACGCCACCGAGCTTGTCGATGTGCGCGTGCACGTAGGTACGGTCGGCGGGATCGAACTGCCAGAGCTTCACGAAGATCGTGCAGCCGGGCGCCGAGCCCGGCGTGTGGCTGGAGCCCGGCGGATTGCGGATGTAGGAACCCGCCGGCCAGTCGCCGTCGTCGTCCTGGAATACGCCCTCGAGCACGATGAACTCCTCGCCGCCACCGTGGACATGCGACGAGAAGCGACTCTCGGGCGCGTACCGCACGATGGTCGTGACCCGTTCGTTCTCGGTGTCGACGCGATCGAGCCTGCGTCGATCGACGCCGGGCATGGGGGAGGCTTCCCACGCGATCTCGTCGGCGTGCAGGACGACGCGCCGGGAAAAGTCCGCGTTGACATCCATGACAGTCAGTCTCCGAGAACGGTGGTTACGCCAGGGCGAGCGCCGCGGTGACGCCGATCGGCGAGGTTGGCGCAGCTGGCCGGCACGTCGACCCTGGCAACGTCGGCGAAACCGAGGCCCATGAACCGCGCGACGTCGGCCATCGGGAAATGCTCCCCGCCAACAGACGGAGGCTTGGCGAGCAGCTCGTCGAAGTATTGCATGCCGTTCGCGGCGATGCCCTTCTGACGCATGCCCCATCCCTCGCACTGATCGCCCTCGATCGCCGGGCCGAAACCGTCGGTCGTCTGGTGGAAGCAGGTGCCGACGGCGTCCATGACGAAGCTTTCCGCACGCCGCTGCATCGTGTGAATCAAAGCACGCTCCTTCGGCGTCTTTCCGGTCAGGCTCGGACCGTCGATCGAGGCATCGATGTACTCGGTGATGGCCGTGCAATCGAAGACGAAGGTGCCGTCATCCTGCGCCAGAACCGCCACGGCCATGCCTGGATTCATGGCCTGGAACGCCGGCGTGCGGTGCGCGCCGCCCATGACATCGTCTTCCGTTCGCTCGACCTTGTCGAAGGCGTTCTTCTCGTACAGCGCGATATGGACGCGGGCGGGGTCGGGGAAGGCGATGTGTCACCGGGCCTGCTCGAGGGTGCCTTCGCGGCAGGTGAACGGTGCGCGCGCCGCCTGACGGTCAGTCGCGATTCGACGTGGCGCTCTCCAGGGCGTCGATGATCGTCGAATAGAACGCGCCGTACTCCTCCAATCGTCCCTTCGGTCCGCTCTGCCCCTTGGCTGGCAAGGCTTCGGCGGTGTTCAGGACGATCTGCCGTGCCTTGCGCGAGCGAGCCAGCGCGCCGCTGAGCACAGCCTCGAAGGGCGCGTCGGCGAGCTGGAAGTAGTCCTGTCGCTCTCCAGGCACGGCGGTGCGCTCGAGGATGCCCATCTGCTCGAGAATCCGTGCGTTGGTGCTGACGCTTCCGCGGCTGACCTGCAGTTCGGTGGCGAGCTCGCTGAAGGAGTACGGGCGTCCGTCGAAGATCATCAGCCCCATCATGCGACCGGCGATCCGTGGCAAGCCGTCTCCCTGCGCGACGATGCCCATCTGCTCGATGAAGCGCTCGCGCACGGTGCTCGCACTGTCCTTCGCCGCGCGCTTGCGTCGAGTACTGCCGGTGCCGGGCATTCCATCGTCTCCTTTCTCTCAGGTGGGAATCACACGATTCACGTTCACGCGAGACATCTTGATCGTTCACTACATAATATATGTATTGACCCGTCACGGCACGAAGCCGAACGAAGGCGGTTCCGATGAAGGCGTAGGCGTGAGTTCAGCCATCGGCAGGTTCTCAGAACAGGTTGGAGAGCAGCAGACCCGCACCGATGCGCTGCTGGAAGTGGTCGTAGTCGATCAGCGAGTCACCGTAGCCGTTGAAGTAGGTCACCACGCCGCGAAAGCGTCCGAACGCCGGGAAGCTCACGGCGATCTCGCCACCGCCCTTGCCCGTCGAGGGGTTTCCATGAAGGGAGAGCGCGTACTCGCGCCCCGGTCCTCGCCAACCCAGGGTCACCTCCCCGTGACCGTAGAAGTCGAGGATGTCGGGGTTGTCGTCTCCTCTCGGGTCGAGCGGGCTGTCCTTGTCGTCCTCCGGCAGCCGGAACCAGGGCCGGATCGCCGCGACGAAGCGGCCACGCCCGTAGAGCGCAGCCGCGTACACGCGGTTCCAGCTCCGCGAGAAGCCCTGGATCTGTCCGTTCGACTGGTGCTCGAGCCCAACGACCAGCGCCACCTTGCCACCGAACATCGGACGCCGGACCGGGTTCAGATAGAACACTTCCGGTTGATAGTTCGTCTCGCGAAACGGCGCCGAGACGCCCTTCGAGTAGAGCTGCCACCACGAGGCGATCGTGAAGCCGAAGTAGACACCGTCGTTCGGAAAGAGGAGATCGTCCGCGTTCAGGCGAACCTTCAGACTCAGTTGGAAGCGCACCTCCTCGCGCCGAAGCTCGTCGACGAAACCGGGCGCCAGCGCCCGGTAGCGTTCGTCGTCGAGGTTCGAGGTGTAGCTGATCGGCTGGATGAAGTTCCGCTTGTGCGACGAGAAGAGATAGGGGTTCAGCGAGTTCACCCGTTCGCGCGCGAGCCGCTCGGCCACGATGCCGTCCGTCGCGCGACCGGTCGCACCGTCGTCGACCGCGCCTGGCGACTGACTCGGGCGTGCGCCGTCGCCCGCCTCTGCCGGCGCCACGCACGCGGCCGGGCACTCGGGCACGACGCCGTCCACCGGTCCGCGCGAATCGTCCTGCGCCATGGCGACCCCCGTGACGAAGACGAACGCCGCCGGACACGCGAGTGCTCGGCGGATCACCCGCCCGTATGCACTCGTTCGCGTGGTTCGCTGCGCAGACGAACGAACCGCCAGGCCTGCCGGGACCTCGCACGGCGCAAGACGGGTAGTGCTCATCCGCCTAAGCACTCTCGCTCGCAACCGCTACCCTTGAAACGCCTGCACCGTCGGACCCTCCCGGCCGATTCGCGCCGAGGCGGTTCACCAGCATGTCGCGCGACCGCGTTTTCAGCGAATTCACGACGCTGAACAGGGAGGGCACGAACAGCAAGGAGAGCAGCGTCGAGACGAGCAGCCCCCCGATCACCGCGATCGCCATCGGCGCACGGAACTCCCCGCCGGTGCCCACCGCGAGCGCGCTCGGCACCATACCGGCGGTCATCGCGATCGTCGTCATGATGATCGGACGCGCACGCTTGTGTCCCGCGTCGATCATGGCGTCCGCTTTCGAGACCCCTTCCTTCATCGCTTCGAGCGCGAACTCGACAAGCATGATGGCGTTCTTGGTGACGATCCCCATCAGCATCAGGAAGCCGATCACGACCGACAGGCCGATCGCGTTCCCGGTGATGAACAGCGCGAAGATCGCCCCGCCGACCGCGAGCGGGAGGGAGAGGAGGATCGTGATCGGGGTGACGAAGCTCGAGAAGAGCAGCACGAGCACTACGTAGACAAGCATGATCCCCGCACCCATGGCCAGCCCGAAGCTCGCGAAGACGTCGCCCATCACCTCGGCGTCCCCGGCGCGCTGGATCTCGGTCCCGTCGGGCATGTCGAGCGCGGTCGGCAAGGCATTGACCGCTTCGAGCGCATCCCCGAGCGGGACACCCGGCGCGAGATCCGCCTCCACCGTGATCAGCTGCTTCCGGTCGTTCCGCTTGATTTCTCCCGGCCCTTCGGCAAAGGAGACGTCGGCGACGGTGCCGAGCGGTACTGACCCTCCGGTGTTGGTCGGGATGCGGAGGTTCGCCATCTGGAAGAGATCATCTCGCACGGACTCCTTCATCCGCACCGTAATCGGCAACTGTCGGTCCCCCGCGTTGAACTTGGCGAGGTTGGCGTCGACGTCGCCGATCGTCGCGACGCGCAGGGTCGAGGCGATCGCGCTCGCGGTCACGCCGAGCTCGGCGGCGATCTCGGGTTTCGGAATGATCCGGATCTCGGGGCGCGTGTTCGACGCCGACGTCGTGACGTTGCGGATCAGGCCCACGCCGCGCATCTCCTCGGCAAGCTGGCGCGCGGCATCGCTCACCCGCTCCCCGTCCTCGCCGAGCACCGAGATCTGCACGTCACGCTGACCGCCCGCGTTCAGGTAGGTGAGCTTCACGTCAGGTGTGTCGGCGAGGTAGCGTTCCATCTCCCGCTGCAGCTCGAGGGAGGTCGCGTCCCGCGTGTCGCGCGCCCCGAGGTTGACGGTCAGGTTCGCCGTCAGGTCGAACCCGCCGTCGACGAACACCGACTGCACCTCCTCGATCTCGGCAATCCGCTCGGAGACCTCGCGCGACACGCGCCGCCGATCCGCAAGGGTGGAGCCCGGGGGGAGTTCGACGCTGACCGAGGCCCGTCCCTCGTCGGCAACCGGCACGAACTCGGTGGGGAGGAGCGTCGCCGAGAAGATCGACAAGGCGAAGATCGCGAGCCCCCCGATCAGCGTCACGGTGCGGTTCCGGAGCGTCCAGGCGAGCACCCGGAGGTACGTCCGCATGAGGCCCCCATCCGGCTTCTCCTCGTGATCGATCTCGTCCTTCATGAAGTAGGCGGCCATCATCGGCGTGATCAGCCGGGCGACGAGCAGCGAGAACAGGACGGCGACCGCGACTGTCAGCCCGAACTGCTTGAAGTACTGCCCGGCGATCCCGCTCATGAAGCTGACCGGGGCGAATACCGCGACGATGGTGAAGCTGATGGCGATGACGGTGAGCCCGATCTCGCCAGCCGCCTCCTCGGAGGCTTCGTAGGCGGGTTTCCCCATCTGGATGTGACGGACGATGTTCTCGATCTCGACGATCGCGTCGTCCACGAGGATCCCGGTGACGAGCGTGATCCCGAGGAGGCTCACCGTGTTCAGCGAGAATCCGAGATAGTTCATGACGAAGAACGTCGGGATGATCGAGAGCGGGAGCGCAACCGCCGTGATGATCGTCGCGCGCCAGTTCCGGAGGAAGATGAACACGACGATGATCGCGAGTGCCGCGCCCTCGTAGAGGGTGGTCATCGCGCTCTGGTAGTTCCCTTCGGTGTAGGTGGTCGCGTCGTCGATCAGCTGGACCTTGACGTCCGGGTAGCGCTCTCCGATCTCGACGAGCCTCGCCTTGACCGCGTCCCCGGCGTCGAGATCGCTCGCGCCGCTCGCGCGCTTGACCCCGAAGGCGACGACGGGCTGGCCGTCGAAGAGCGCGAACGTGCGCACCTCCGCCGCCCCGTCCTCGACGGTGCCGAGCGTGTCGAGGCGAATCGTGCGCCCGTCGCCGAGAGCGAGCTCGGTGGAGGCGAGCTTCTCGACGCTGTCGACGCTCCCGAGCGCGCGGATCGTGTATTCCTGACCGCCGAGCGTGCCGCGGCCACCGCCGACGTCGACGTTGGTCGCGCGGAGCTGGTTGCTGACCTCGTTGGCGGTGATGCCGAGCGCGACGAGACGATCGGGATCGAGCTCGACCTTGATCTCGCGATCCGCCCCGCCGAGGCGGTTGACCTCGCCGACGCCCGAGAGCCCCTGCAGCTCGCCGACCAGGACGTCGTCGACGAAGTAGGACAGCGCCTCGACAGAACGCGTGGCGTCGGAGACCGCGTAGGTCAGGATCGGCACGCCCGTGACGTCGAGGCGCGAGACGACGGGCTCCTGGATAGACTCCGGGAGGCTGCTCCGGACACCGGTGACGGCGTCCTTGATGTCGTTCAACGCCCGATCGGTATCGGTGTCGAGCTGGAACTCGACCAAGGTGAACGACGAAGAGTCTCTGACGGTCGAGGTGACCTTCTTGACGCCGGTGACGTTCGACACGGCGTTCTCGATCGGCTTGGTGATCTGATTGCTCATCTCGGTCGGAGCGGCGCCCGACTGCACGACCTGGATCTGGATGATCGGCAGGTCGATGTTCGGGAACTGCGTGATCGGGAGCCGGAAGAAGCTGACGAGGCCGATGACGCAGAGGACGAGGAAGAGCGCGATCGGGGGAACCGGGTTCCGGATCGCCCAGGTGGACATGTTGAAGTTCATCGCGCTGCCTCCGCGTCACCGGTCACCGCGTCGCGGGCGTCGGTGATGCGCTCCATGGGACGAACGACGTCCCCGTCGACGAAGAAGGCGCCCGCCCGGGCGATGACCTGCTCGCCCTCGGCGAGCCCGTCGATGATTTCCCGCCGTCCGTCCTCGGAGAGGATGCCGGCAGTGACGAGGCGCCGGGCGACGACGCCGCCCTCGACCAGCTGGACGCTCGACTCGAGATTCCGCGTCAGTACCGCGCGCGCCGGGACCGTGATCGCCTCGCGCCGATCGGTGATGATCCAGCCGCTCGCGGAAAGTCCCGCCCGCAGCCCCTGCCTCTCGGGCATCGCGATGCGAACCATGCCCAGGCGGGTGCGCTGATCGACGGTGGGGGCGATCAGACGCACCTCCCCGTCCACCGCGCCGACGCCGGCGACGTCGACACTCGCCCCGTCCCCCGCGTCGATGCCCCCGAGCTCGGTCTCGACGATCTCGACGGCGACCTCGAGCTCGCCGCGTCGGATCAGGCGAAAGAGCGGCTCGCCGCCACCGCTCGCGATCTCCCCGAGCCGGACGCTCCGCGCCGAGACGATGCCCGCGACCGGGGCGGTGATCTTCGTGCGCTCGAGCGTGAGACTGGCGAGATCGCGCTGTGATGTCGCCGCCGTCTGCTGCGCCTTCGCGACATCGAGCCCGTTCCGCGCGGAAGCCAGGTTCGCGCGCGCCGAGGTCGACGCCGCCTTCGCCTGATCGAGCGTCGCCTGGCTGACGTTGCCCGACCGGCGAAGTCGCTCGGTTCGCTCGAGGGAGGCGTCTGCCTCGGTACGGGAGGCCGCTGCGGCATCGATCTGGCTTTGCGCCTGACCGATGGCGGCGGTGCTCCGCGCGAGCTCGGCCTCTGCCTGAGCGAGCTGTGCGGCAGGCCCTGACTCGTCGAGGGTGGCGAGCACGGCGCCGGCAGCAACCGTGTCTCCGACCTCGACCGCGATGCTCTCGACCGCGTAGCCGTTTATCCGGGTGTTCACCAGCACTTCCTCGGCGGCGACGAGCGTGCCGGAGACGGCGACCCGCGCGATGACCTCGGCACGGGTGGCCGGCGCCACGGTCACGACCGGTGCCTGGACGGTGTCGTCGGTCAATGCGGAGCCGGGCTCGGTGGCCATATCCTGAGCGAAGGCGGACGATGTCGTCAGGGGAATGGCGAGAGCGAGACCGATGGCCCCGGCGAGTAGTGTGCGTTTCATGAAGGCGGATACCTGGCGGGAGAGGGGCGGAAGGGGGCGTGTTGAATTCGGGCGCGTCGGACGAGGACCGACAGACATCGGTTCAGCGCGAGCGGGTGGCGTAGAGTTGACCGCCGATCGCCTCTAAGCAAGCGGTCTGCGCGTAACCACCAGCTGGCAGATCGAGCGTCTCGGGGTCGCGTGAACCGATCGCCTCGAGCACGGCGTCGCCGGCCACGACGGCGTTGCGGGTCCGGAAGCCGTCGAACAGCGGTTGTTCGAGCTGCGCAGCGATCGCAACCCGCGACAGTTCATCGTCGCCGACATCGGTCCACGAACCCGAACCATCGGCCGAAAGCGTCGGGCGGTAGCCACCGCGGCCAATGGCGACTCCCTCGTCCGTGCCGCGGAGGGCAGCGCGCCGCTCGGGAAGATCGGGATAGTCCACGAAGGCCCGGGCGAGCGCCGCCGACACTTTTTCCGCGGAGGCGGGACCGCTCACCACCGTCAGCGCGATGGCGAACGAGAGCGGGATCGGCGCTGCCCGGGACTGCCGACCCGGGCGGCCGTAGCGTGTGTCCGGCATGTTCTTTTCGTTCATTCATAACTGAATATCTAGTATGTAGAGCCATGGGTGGCCTGTCAATTAATAAATTCAGTATTGACTGAACATTTTGCATGTGCGTCAATGATGCCGAGAAAAGTTGCGCCACGAAGAGACGACGTGATGCCGGAGACAACCAGCCACCCACGTAAGGCGGGACAGACGGGTAACGACCGCAAGGTCCGCGAGCGCTTCATCGAGCAGAAGGGTGTTCTCGAGCGCACCGCCTTGCCGGGGAATCGCCAGGACTACCTCCGGCTGGCCGAGCACCCGTGTGCGGCGGTGCTTGCCGGCGCGCTCGTCCGCCCCCGACGGGCCCGGAGCACCATCGCCACAACCGCCGAGGCGCTGTCGGCGGCAGGACAGGCCACACTGGATCCACGACTGAAGACGTTCGACGCGTTCTACGCGACGATCATCGGTTCGCAGGAGCCGACGATATCGGACCATGGCTGAAGGAGAGGGCTCGGTAGCGCTTCCGAGGGCGGCGTCCTCCCGGCGTCCCCGTGTGGTCATCCTCGGCGCCGGATTCGGCGGCTTGTTCGCCGCGAAGGCGATGAAGCGACTCGACGCGGACATCACGGTGATCGACCGGCACAACCATCACCTTTTCCAACCGCTCCTCTACCAGGTGGCGACGGCCGGGCTCGCCCCGTCCGACATCGCCTGGCCGGTCCGATCGGTGCTCGCGCGGCAGCCGAACGTCTCGGTGCGCTTCGGGACCGTGAGCGAGATCGACACCGCCCGGAGGGAGGTGGTACTCGACGAGGCCCGCGTGCCCTACGACCACCTTGTCTGCGCGACCGGCGCCCGACACTCCTACTTCGGCCACGACGACTGGGCACGGCACGCCGCGGGATTGAAGAGCGTCGACGACGCGACGATGATCCGGCGGCAGCTGCTACTCGCCTTCGAGCGGGCCGAGACGACCGAGGACCCCGCCGAGCGTGACCGGCTGCTGCGCGTCGTCATCGTCGGCGCCGGTCCCACCGGCGTCGAGCTCGCCGGCGCGATCGCCGAGCTCGCGCACTTCACCCTTGCGGCGGACTTTCGTCATATCGACCCGCGCGACACGCAGGTCGTCCTGATCGAGGCGGGCGCTCGCGTGCTGTCCGCCTTCGGCGTGGTCTCCTCCGACTACGCCCGGCGCGCGCTCGAGCGAAAGGGCATCGGCGTGCGGCTCGACACGAGAGTGACAGCCTGCGATGCGCACGGCGTCGAGATCGATGCCGGTCAGGGTCCCGAGCGCATAGAGTCCGAGACGGTGCTCTGGGCGGCCGGCGTAGCGGCCTCTCCCGTCGGGCGCTGGCTCGACGTCGCCACCGACCGTGCCGGCCGCGTGCCGGTGCAAGAGGACCTCTCGGTAGAGGCCCTGCCGGATGTCTTCGTCATCGGGGACGCAGCGAGTGTCACCGACTCCTCGGGACATATGGTGCCCGGCATCGCGCCGGCCGCCAAGCAACAAGGGCGATACGTCGCTCGCGTGCTTCGGGCCCGACTCGGCGGAGAACCGACGCCCGGACCGTTCCGCTACCGCCACGCGGGAAACCTCGCAACCATCGGTCGCGGCGCCGGGGTGGCCGAATTGCCACGCCTGCGCCTGACGGGCTTCCTCGCCTGGGCCCTGTGGGGAGTGGCCCACGTCTACTTTCTCATCGGGCTCCCGAGTCCACTGCTGGTCACGCTCCGCTGGCTCTGGGAATACGCCACCTACCGACGCGGTGCCCGATTGATCACCGGTTCGATGTCCGTCGAGAGCCTCCGGGACGCCTCGTCGGCGACCGACAAGGCCGTCGAGACGCTGGTCGATCCGCCCGACCCCACGGGACCTCGCCCGGACGAGATGTAGCGCTCGTCTCGTCAGCTGAAATTAGCCGACCGATCTGCCGGCGACCGGGCAACGCCCGATCTGCCGTCGACACCTCCCGGCTCGAGAATCCGAAGGCATCGCTTCCAGTCTATAAAGTTTAGTATGTAGTAAACGTCCTGATTATAATGACCGTCTGCCATTTGCCGAGATGAATCGCTCGGCCTACCGGAGTTCATCCATGATCGAATTCGATCGCTCGCCGAACGGCTACCTCGAGCTTCACGTGTCCGGCACCGTCGACATCGACGACGTGGACCGTGCGGCAAGCTGGCTCGGGGGCGTGCTGTCGGCAGGCGTCTCGCTCTCGTTCTACCTCGACCTCGCCGCGGTCGAGAACATCGAAGCGGACGCGATCGGCGCCGCCTCCAAGCGCTTCGCATCGCTGGCGGACGGCGCGCGATTCGTCGAACGGATCGCGCTCGTCGTCGAGCGACGCCACGCCCGCGCATTCGAGCCACTCACGCGCTCCCTGCCACCGCGCACCACCGTGCGGCGCTTCGCCGACGACGAGACGGCGAGCGCGCGCCGCTGGCTGTTGGAGGCGGCCGCGGTCCGCCGCGGAGCGCTACGCGCGGCGCGCGAGTCATCGGTGGAGGGCGCCCTCCGCCACTCCTCCCGTCGGGCGGGTTGTCTCGCCGCCTGCGTTCTCGCCGGACAGCTCGCCGCGCCCGCGCCGGCGGCGGCCGAGGAGGCGGGCGCGCCCTGGTCGCTGTCGCTCGGTGCCGGCGCCCTGCTCGCCCCCCTCCACCTCGGCGACGACGAGCTTGGCCTGATCGGAATACCGAACCTGACGCTTCGCTACGGGGAACGCTTCTCGATCGAGGGGCTGGAGGGGCTGTCGTACCGCCTCGTGCAAGGCGAGCGACTGTCCGGCTCTGTATCGCTCGGCTACGGCGCCGGTCGCGACGAGGACGGCGACAGCCCGTTGCGCCTCGCCGGCGGGACGACCCGCGATCTCGAAGGTTTGGGGGACATCGACGGCACCGCGGTCGTCGGCGGCAAGCTGACGTACCGCGAGGGCAGCCTGAGCGCGAACATCTCGCTTCGCCGGGCGCTCGGCAGCCACGAGGGGACGGTCATCGATTTCGGGCTCGGCTGGTCGACGATGACGATGGCGCTCGGCCCCCCGCTCATCGTCTCCGGCGGGCCGCGCCTGACGCTCGCCGACGACGCCTGGACCGGGGCGTTCTTCGGCATCGACGCCGCGCAGTCGGCCGCCAGCGGGCTCGCCGAACACCAGGCCGGCGCCGGACTCCTGTCCGCCGGGGTGGGTGTATCGCTCGTCCTGCCGCTGTCCGCCCGTACCTCGCTCGTCGGCATCGGCGGCTACGCGAGGCTGACGGGCGAGGCGGCCGACTCCCCGCTCGTGCGCGAGCGGGGTTCGGTCGATCAGGGAACGATCGGTCTGATCTGGTCCTATCGCTTCGGCGGCGAGTCGGGACAAGGCGCGCCGCCGGGCGCGTCCTGACCGGCAACCGTAGACCCGCTGGCCACCGCCACTGGCAACCCGTCGACCTGCCTGGACGACGCGGCACGACGGAGCGTGCAGGATCGCGTTGAACTCGTTCTGGGTGTGATTCTCTCTCGTCGGCTCGTGGTCTATCTGTTGCGGTGCATTCGTGGTGGCGCCGTTTCGGCGGACGTCGGAGGCGGCCCGCAAGTGGCTGCTGCTGTTCTTCGTGCTGCCCTGGGTCGCCCTGCCGGTCTGAAGTACCGGGAGATCGCCGAGCGTGGCGGGAAGGACGCGATCGCCTAGGGAAGCTCTGCAAAACTCGGCGAAAATCGACGAGAATGCGGCGAGAGCGGAATCGAGGAACTGACGCGATGAAACAGACCACCTTTGCCAGCGCGGCGTTCGACAGCAAGGGGAAGGTGACGCG
>Ga0209303_1000145_pt1 | contig 74900 bp, 69 predicted proteins | sample SidtaG_3_FD_187449 | JGI IMG/M metagenome (GOLD analysis project Ga0209303, IMG submission 187449) | Marine algal microbial communities from Sidmouth, United Kingdom - Sidmouth_Asex1 metaG (SPAdes) (version 2) | ecosystem: Host-associated > Algae > Red algae > Unclassified | place: Sidmouth...
AGATGATCCCGCGGCTGGAGGCCGATGGGCTCATTCGCACCGTGCCCAAGCGCGGGCTGCAGGTGCTGGCCGTGGACCTGGCACTGATCCGCGATGCGTTCCAGCTTCGCCGGTTGCTGGAGGGCGAAGCGTTCGCGTGTTACGCCAAGACCGGACCCGCCGCCGAGATTCGTGCGTTCACCGAAGCCCACCTCGACATCGCCGAGCAGGCGCGCCGCGGCGTGGATGCCGACCTGCTGGAGCGCGCTCAACGGCTCGACTGGTCGCTGCACGATCGCGTCATCGATGCGCTGGGTAACCGCATCGTGTCGGACATCCACCGCGTCAACGCGATCAAGATCCGATTGATCAGGAACGCGAATACGCGCCTGGAACCTGCGTTGGTGCGTTCGGTCATGGATGAGCACCTGCGCATCCTGGAGGCCCTCGAACAGCGTGATCCGGCCGCCGCCCGGGCCGCCATCGATGCGCACGTCGATGGCGCGAAGGCCCGCGCGCTGGATGTCTGATACGGCCATTTCACGGCCCGCACGCACCGCATGTCCCGGTGACGGGGCACCGTTTCCCACGACGGGATCACCGCCCTCGATGACGGGCGCACGACAAGGAGAAGAGATCCGATGACACGAATCACCCGCCGCAGCCTAATCGCCCTCGGCATCACCGCGACGCTGTCGCTGCCGAGTTTCGCGCAGGACGATGCCATCGTGCTGCGCCTGTCCACGCCGGCCTCCGAGACCGACCAGCGCTCGGTCGCGCTGAGCGAGGTGTTCGCACCGGCGGTGGCCGATTTCGTCGACTACCAGCCGCACTACAATGCCTCGCTGATCGCGCAGGGCTCCGAGCTGGAGGCGATCGCCAACGGCGACCTGGAGATGTCGATCGCCTCGGCGCAGGAGCTGGCGACGTTCTTTCCCGAGTTCTCGATCTTTGCCACCGGCTACGTGCACCAGGATGCCGAGCATCAGGTGCGGGTGTTCGAGGATGCGCTGATGGAGCCGTTCAAGGCGACCGTGGAGGAGGAGCTGGGCGTGAAGCTGCTGGCCGTGATGTATCTCGGGCGGCGGCACGTGAACCTGCGCCAGACGCGGGACGAACTCGAGGTGCGCACCCCGGCCGACCTGGACGGGGTGAACCTGCGCATGCCCGGCTCCGATGCCTGGCAGTTCCTGGGCCGTGCGCTGGGCGCCAACCCGACGCCGCTTGCCTTCACCGAGGTGTACACCGCGCTGCAGACCGGCAGCGTCGACGGGCAGGACAACCCGCTGCCGACCGTGGTCGACTCCAAGTTCTACGAGGTCACCAACCAGATCGCGCTGACCTCGCACCTGGTCGACCTGAACTACATCGCGCTGTCGAAGGAGACCTTCGAAGCGCTGGATGCCGATCAGCAGGCGGCGGTGACCGAAGCGGCGAAGGCAGCCGCACGGTCCGGGCGTGAGGCGCAGCTCGCCAAGGAGGCCGAACTGGTGTCCTACCTCGAGGAACAGGGACTGGCGATCTACGAGCCGGACGTGGCCGCGTTTCGCGAGCACGTGCAGGCGCAGTACGAGGGCTCCTCGTTCGCCGAGTCCTGGCCCGACGGCGTGCTCGACCAGATCAACGCGCTCGGCACCCCGTGATGCGAGGCCCGCGCCGCGGCCGCAACGTGCCGCCCGGTCCGCCCGGTCCGCCTGATCGACTTGGTCGATCCGGTCGACCCGGTCGACACGTCCGCTCGTGGGCCCGTTAGGCGCGTTCGGCCATCGACCGCCCGGAACCTGCCGCGCCGATGCGCCTCCCAGATGCCGCGCGCGCCGTCCTGGACGGCGTCGCGGCGCTGATGATGGCCGCGCTGTTCGTCACCTTCGTGCTGCAGGTGACGATCCGCTACACGGCCCGGATGTCGTGGCTCGGCGATGCGGTACCGCTGCTGGACCCGGCCCGTTACGGCTGGACGCTGGAGCTGTGCCTGGCGCTGTGGGTGTGGATCGTGTTCTGGGGCGCCGCCTTCGTGGTCCGCGATGCCGACCATGTGAGCTTCGACATCCTGAAGGACGGGGTGCGTCCGGGCGTGCGGCGCTGGTTCACCATCATCGGCTGCCTGGCCGTAGCAGTTGCGCTGGCCCTGTCGCTGGAGCCGACCTGGGACAAGTTCCGGATCCTGCGCCTGAAGAAGACCGCGACGCTGTCGGGACTGTTCGGCGATTGGATACGGATGCGTGACGTGTACGCGGTGTACGCGCTGTTCCTGATCGCGGTGCCGCTGCGCCTGTCGTTCTCGGCCTGGGCGGCGTGGCGCGCGCCGCCCGGACCGGCGAGCGACGGGGAGGGCGCGCCACCGGGCGACGGCTCCGGACCATGAGTGCGGAGCTGTTGCTGTGCATCGGAACGCTGGTCGCGCTGGCAGGCCTGGGCGTGCCGATCGGCTACGCCATACTGACCGCATCCATCGTGTGGCTCGGGGCCAGCGGGGCGGGCATCGGCACCGCCGGCAAGGTGCTGATGGACGGGCTTTACGGCTCGTTCGTGCTGCTGGCGGTGCCGCTGTTCATCGTGGCCGCCGGCATCATGAACGCCGGCACGATCTCCGATCGGCTGCTGGCGTTCTGCACCGCGGTGGTGGGGCGCTTTCGCGGCGGGTTGGGCCACGTCAACGTGATCGCCTCGCTGATCTTCTCCGGCATGTCCGGCTCGGCGGTGGCCGACGCCGCCGGCATCGGACGCATCGTCATCTCGATGATGACGCGCGATGGACACTACCCGCGCGGCTATGCCGCCGCGATCACTGCCGCCTCGGCCACCATCGGGCCGATCATCCCGCCCTCGATCCCGATGGTGCTGTACGCGCTGGTGTCCAACACCTCGGTGGGCTACCTGTTCCTGGGCGGCGTGGTGCCGGGCCTGGTCATGGCGGCGGTGCTGATGGCCATGAACGGCTGGGCGGCGCGCACCCGGGGCTTCGCCCTCGAGGCGCCGGTGCCGCTGGCCGAGCTGCCCCGCCAGACCGCCCGGGCGGTGCCGGCACTGCTGATGCCGGCTATCCTGTTATGGGGTATCTACGGCGGGGTCACCACGCCGACCGAGGCGGCAGCGCTGGCCGCCTTCTACGCGCTGGTGCTGGCCTCGGTGATCTACCGCGCGCTGTCGATCGGTGCGTTGTGGCGCATCCTGATCGAGAGCGCACGCTCGTCGGCCGCCGTCGGCCTGGTGATCGGTGGCGCGCTGATCCTGAACTACGTGGTGGCTGCCGAGAACGTGCCCTCGCTGGTGGCCGGTGCGCTGGTCGGGCTGGACGTACCGCCACTGGTCTTCCTGCTCGGCATCAACCTGCTGCTGCTGGTGCTGGGCTGCGTGCTGGATGCGACCACCATCATCCTGGTGGTGCTGCCGCTGTTCCTGCCGGCCTGTCGCGAGCTGGGCATCGATCTGGTGCACTTCGGCGTGGTTGCCGTCGTCAACTGCATGATCGGGCTGATCACGCCCCCCTACGGCATCCTGCTGTTCGTGCTGAATGGCGTGACGCGCATTCCGCTGGGCGAGATCATCCGGGAGATCTGGCCGTTCTTCGCGGTGCTGGTGCTGGCGCTGCTGGCAATGATCCTGGTGCCCGAGATCGTGTTGGCGCTGCCGCGGGCATTCGGCTACGCGGGGTAGGGCCGTGGCGGCGCACGCGCTGGCAGTGTTCGAGCGATCCGCCGCGCACCGCGGCCGACGAGACGACCACATGACCGACGAGACGCTGCGCTGGCGCGGGCCGACAGCACCTGCGCGCGAGTGGCGCATCGAATCGCGCGAACGGGTCTGCGACGGCTTCTACCGGATCGACAGGCTCGACCTGAGCCATGAGCTGCACGGCGGCGGACGAACGCCGACCTTCGACCGCGAGCTGTTCGTGCGCGGCAACGTGGTCGGGCTGCTGGTCTGGGACCGGGCGCGCGACGAGGTCGTGCTGATCGAGCAGTTCCGTCCCGGCGCCATGCACCGGTCCACCGATCCCCGGCTGGTGGAGGTCATCGCCGGCATGATCGACACCGACGAGACTCCGGTCGAGGTGGCGGTGCGCGAAGCGCGCGAAGAGCCGGGTCCGAAGCTGTCCGCCGAAAGCCTGCGGCTGATCAGCCGCTACCTGGCAAGCCCCGGCTGTTCCACCGAAGAGGTGTTCGTCTACCTGGCCGAGACCGACCTGTCCGGCATCGGCGGACGCTTCGGGCTGGCCGAGGAAAGCGAGGACATTCTGGTGTGTGCCGTGCCGGCGGACGATGCCATCGCGATGATCGATACCGGCGAGGTCTGCAACGCGTTGAGTCTCATCGCGCTGCAGTGGTTCGCGCTGTACCGCATGCGCGAGGGGATCGGCAGCCCGCACCGTGGCTGCCAGGGAACCTCGGTCGCCCCGTCGAATCAGCGATCCGCGGCGATGACCTGCCCGCTGATGTAACTGGCCGTGTCTGAGCACAGGAAGGCCATCAGTTGCGCGACTTCCTGCTCGCTGCCGTAGCGGTTCGATGAAATCGCATCACGATAGGCCGAAATGATCTCGGGTGAGTGAACGGCCAAGTGCTGACTGACCTGCGCCGGATCGGAGACATCGCACTCCACCGGGAATACGCCTGCGCCCTCGGCAGCTCGATGCAACGCCTCCGAATCGCGGTCGACCATGGCCACGCTCCACCCCTCATCACGCAGAAGACGAGTAGTCGCCAGACCGATACCGCGCGCCGCGCCCGTCACTGTCGCGACCTTGCCTGACATGCGGAGAGACCGTTGATGAGAAGTGGAGCGGCGGCGTACAACCATCGCGCGCTATCGTCGCGATCCGTCATGCCTGACTCCGTGTCGCCAGCAAGCCCGGCACGTAGACACCGAGAGCGACGGCGCGGAACACATACATCGCGAGGAACGCCGCCCCCACGCCATCGTTGCCGAAGACAGGGCTCGGCAACATGTCCGAGCCGACATGGAGGATCGCCGAGGCAAGCGCTGCATTGCGCCATGCCTGTCCCTGGGTCGTACCGATGAACAGCCCGTCGCGTGGCCACGCGACGACACCGACAAAGCAGCCTGTCAGGCACCACCAGCGAGCGACGGACCAACACGAGTCCGAATGCCGGTGCAGACCATTCCGCAACGACTGTTCCGGCCCCGATGCCAGCCGGCCCCCAGCCGAGGCCAGCGACGAACCGGACATCGAGGGATGCGTCGATGCCGTCGAGGCTGACTTGAAACGCGAGCATCGCGCCGGTGCGACCGGTGTCGAGCAACCAGCCACTGACGGCAATGCCATCGAGCTAGGCTGGCGCACCCCGGATGCGCGCGGCAAAGTAGCCGTCGGCGTCACCACGACCACGGGCCCGCGCGGCAAGCCCCGTTGTCGACAGGCGCTGGAACCCGAAGCTCCAGTCGATGAAGCGGAATACGACGGACGCAACGGCGACCCCGCCGGATCAGCCGCATCGCCCTGCAAGCCCATCACCCGGGTATCGACAACGCCGGTGGTTGCACTGACCGCCTGCGCCAGCAGGACGGAAACGTCAAGGCGTACGACAGCGACTCGGGTCAGCACGGCGCACCGCGGCTTGAGCTCATCGAAAACATCCGGCACCATGATCCGGGTTCAATGGCAACGACGATGCAACGAGTCCCGACATGAGTCTGCTCTGCGGTATCGACGTCGGCACCCAGGGGTCGAAGGTCGGACTGTTCCGTCCTGACGGTAGCTGTCTGGTTGAAAGCTACGCGGAACATCGATTCCATCACCTGCGCCCGGGCTGGGTCGAGATGGATCCGGTGCAGATTCTCGACGCGGTGGTAGCGGCCGTATCTGAAGCTACACACAAGGTCGGAGCGGCGGCCCGGGAAGTCGAGGCCATCGCGATGTCAGGCATTCTTTGCGGCCCGGTCTTCATCGACGCCGACTGGCGGCCGGTGCGGCCGATCATTCCCTACCTCGACGTCCGCGCGGGCGAGGAAGTCGACTGGCTCCGCAACGACGTGGAGCCGCGCTGGGAGCGCGAGTCGGCCAATGCCGCTCTCGACACCTACGTCATGCCAGCGGTCTACGAATGGGTGCGACGCCACGAACCCGACATCTGCAAGCGTATTGCCCGGATCGTTTCACTGGCACCGTACATCGGCGGCTGTCTTGCCGGACTGAAGGCTGCAAACGCCTATACTGACCCTTCTCATCTTTCCGGATGGATCATCGGCTGGAACGCCAGCACCGGTCGGCCTTCAGAGCAGCAATTCGACGATCTCGGCATCCCGCTGGAGCTGGCCCCCGACGTTCACGACCCGCACGCTATCGTCGGTCATCTGACTTCCGACATGGCCAGGCGCACTGGCCTGCCTGTCGGCGTACCGCTGTGTGCAGGTGCCGGCGACGTCATGCAATCGAACCTCGGTGCGGGTCTGACGCGACCCGGTCTCGCATCCGACGTGGCGGGTACCGCGTCGCTGCTCACCGTGGGCGTGACCGGTCCGTCTGCCGAGATCACGGCACAACCGGGCATGCTCTATTCGCTCGCTACCTTGCCGGACCAGGCACTCTACTGGGGCTACGTCAAGGCGGGGGGATTGTCGCTACGCTGGTTTCGCGACGAAATCCTGAACGAGCCCGGCAACGACGCCCTCTACGAGGAATTCGACCGACTCGCGCAGGACGTGGCGGCCGGTAGCGATGGCGTCCTGTTCACGCCCTACCTGTCCGGTGGCAATCCGGACAATCCGCACGGCACCGGTACCTTTCTCGGCATGAACGTGGGGACCAATCGCGCCACCTTGTGGCGGGCGATGCTCGAATCGATCGCCTACGAATACGGTGATTTTCTCGACATCTTCTCCGACAACGGCGTGTCCATCAATCGCGTCCTTGCGGTGGGTGGCGGGGCGCGAAGCGAACTCTGGAACCAGATCAAGGCCGATGCCGTCGACACGCCGTGGCAGATCCCGTCGCGCTCCGAGGGCGCCATCCTCGCCAATGCCGCACTCGCGGGCGTCGCCTGCGGGCGTTGCGACGACCTGGCGACTACCGTCGAATCCTGGGTCGGCGACGGCAAGCTCTTCAAGCCGAACGCGGCGACCCGGCAACGTTATCAAGGGATACGCACACAGCGACGTGGACCACTCGGCCGCAGCCTGCGAGAGCTCTTCACCCATCTGGCGCCCCTTCGACAAGAGGAATCGACATGACCACACTGGTAGTACACACCGAGGCTGCTCCGGCGAAGGAAACCCTGCGAACGGATGATCCGGCCGACATCAAGGCAACTCTGGCACGTGCGGGCGTTCGCCTGGAGCGATGGAAAGCGAACGTCGAGCTCGATGCAGCGGCCGACGACGACGCGGTGCTAGAGGCCTATGCTCGCGACGTCGAGCGTCTCGCCGCGGAAGGCTACGACACGGTCGATGTCGTCAGGTTGCACGCGAACAACCACGAGCCAGAAATGCGCGAGAAGGCCGCCCAGGCACGCGCGAAGTTTCGCGACGAGCACACGCACGATGACGATGAAGTGCGTTTCTTCGTCGAGGGCAGCGGCACCTTCTACTTGCGCGTCGACGGTAAGGTGATGATGGTTGCCTGTGAAGCCGGCGATCTGATCGCGGTGCCGAAGGGCGTTCGACACTGGTTCGACATGGGCAGCTCGCCGCACTTCGCCGCCATCCGCTTCTTCAAGGTAGCCGAAGGCTGGGTCGGCAACTTCACCGGCGACGACATCGCGATGCGCTTTCCGAGCCACGATGCCATCGTGTCGGCATGACACGATCAGCATGATTCTCGAAGCCGTCATACTCGACATCGAAGGCACGACGTCCTCCACGGGTTATGTGCACGAGACTCTGTATCCCTACAGTCGTGACCGCTTTGCCGAATGGATCGAGCGACACGAGCACGAACCGCGTGTACAGGCGCAACTGATGGCCGTACGAACGCTTGCAGACGAAGCGGACGCGAACGTCGAGCGCATCATCGAGTGGCTCGAACACTGGCTCGATTCCGATCAGAAGGTCACGCCGTTGAAGGCCTTTCAGGGCTGGATCTGGGCAGACGGCTTTGCTGCGGGCGATCTGAAGTCACACTTCTACGACGATGCCATCCCTGCCATCCGGCACTGGCACGATGCGGGGCTCGAACTCTCGATCTTCTCGTCCGGGTCGGTCTCTGCACAGATCGCCTGGTTCGGCAACACGCCGGAAGGCAATCTCCTGCCGCTTCTGACCCGGCACTTCGACACCGAGAATCTCGGCCCGAAGAAGGTAGCGGCCTCGTACCGAAAGATCGCCGCAACGCTCGGACACGCTCCGGAGTCGATCGTCTTCCTGTCCGACCTGGTACTCGAACTGGACGCCGCACGCGAGGCCGGCTGGCATACCATCGGCATCCGGCGCGACGGCGATCAGTACTTTGACCAGGGCGTCGGCGATCACGTGGCGGCGAGTCGCTTCGATCAGATCGACTTGCATGTCATGCCGCCAGCCGTCGTCACCACATCGGCAGCCACGTGAGTTCGAACTTCCCGAGTAGCACTCGATGAGCCCTCGGCGAACCTTCTGGATCGGTGCCGGCTGGAAGATGAACAAGACGCTCGCGGAATCGCTCGATTACGCCGCGAGACTCGAGGGTTTCAGCGGGCTGTCGCACCCGCTGATCCGTACTTTCGTCATACCGCCCTTCACCTCCGTTCGTCAGGTCAAGGAAGCCCTGGCAAGGAGCCCGGTGCTGGTCGGTGCGCAGAACATGCACTGGGAAAGTGATGGCGCTTTCACGGGGGAGATCTCGGCCCCGATGCTCACCGACTGTGGCGTTGATCTCGTCGAGATCGGTCACTCCGAGCGGCGAGAGTTCTTCGGCGAGACCGATGAACGGGTCGGTCTGAAGACGGCCGCCGCCGTTCGCGCCGGGCTGATGCCGCTGATCTGTATCGGTGAAACCCGTGAACAGCGCGATGCCGGTGTGTCTGACGCCGTGCTTGAAATGCAGGTGAGGTATGCGTTGGGAAGACTGTCCGGCGAACAGCGCGATGCATCCTTGCTGCTCGCCTACGAACCGGTCTGGGCGATCGGCAGCGGCGGCGTACCAGCGCCGGCGGACTACGTCGACGAGCGGCATGCCGGCATCATTCGGGTGGGTCAGGCACTGCTCGGTCGTCGGCTCGCCTGCCTCTACGGTGGCTCGGTCGATCTCGACAATTGCCGCGGCTACGCGCGTTGCGCCAACGTCGATGGACTGTTCATCGGTCGCGCCGCCTGGGATATCGAAACCCTTTTCAAGATCTTTCATCATTGTGAAGCGGAGCTTGCATGACCTCATCCGGCACGGACCGCCCGTGGACCCGGCTGATCGATCACGTCTGCGCCGGTGGCTGGAAGAATCCGGAAACCGGGCTGGTGATCGACGTCGCCTTCAAGCGCATCGACATCGGTGAAGCGCTGATCGACTCGGCGACCGATCGGGTGCGCGAAGTGATGCCGGCGACCCGCTACGCCATCGTCTCCGATTCCCGCACACACGATGCGCTGGCAAGTCGCCTCGTCGCCCGATTCAACGCGCAGCCGGGCCTGTCGGCCGACGACGTCGTGTTGCAAGATGCGCATGCCGACGAGGCGACGGTCGCGCAAGTCCAGCAACTGACCAGCCAGGCCGAGGCGGTGATTGCCGTCGGCTCTGGAACGATCAACGATCTTTGCAAGCACGCCACTGCACTCGACGGGCGCGACTACTGCGTCTTCGGCACCGCCGCGTCGATGAACGGCTATACCTCGGCGACCGCCTCGATCACCCTGACCAACGGCATGAAGGCAACCCTGCCGTCGCACGCGGCGAAGGGCGTATTCCTCGACCTGAGCATTGCCAGTGCGGCACCGCAGTACCTTTCCGCCGCCGGATTCGGCGACAGCCTTTGTCGATCGACGGCACAAGTCGACTGGTACCTCGCGCATCGCTTGCACGGCACTGCCTACTCAGACGCCCCATACAGACTGCATGCCGACGACGAAGCCCTGCTCATTGCTCAGGCAGCTGGCGTCACACGCCGGGAACCGGCCGCCATCGGTGCGCTGCATCGGGTACTCACGCTTGGCGGGCTCGGCATCAGCGTCGTCGGTTCCAGCCATCCGGGATCGATGGGCGAGCACCAGATCTCACACTGGATCGACAACTTCGCCGCCAGTGCACACCCCGGTTCCATCCACGGCCAGCAGATCGGCATCGCCTCGCTGACCATGGCCAGACTGCAAGCACTGCTGCTCTCGGAACACGAGCCGCCCACCGTCAAGGAGACGTACGTCGACGAGAGGGCCATCCGCAAACGCTATCCGGCCGCCGCCGTCGACGGTGTATTGAAGGTCGCGACATCGAAGGCGCTGAGTGCAAACGCCGCGGCGCTGCTGAACGAGAAGCTCACCGAGAACTGGACCTCCATACGCGAGAGACTCTTGACCATGCACGTACCACCGAATGTTCTCGAGCAACATCTTCGCGCCGCCAGCACGCCGCTGACACCGGCCGACATCGACCTCGACCCGGGCTTGTATCAGGACGCCGTTCGCCATGCCGCCGAGATACGTGATCGCTATTCGATGCTCGATCTCGCGTCCGATGCCGGATTGCTCGATGATTTCGTGGCCAGTGGCTGCTGATTGCCCCTAGCCCGACCTCAACAACGCGAGCACCGCCGCCGCTGTCGCATCGTCGGTAACCAGCACACTGACCAAGCCGGCGCGCAGCATGCCGACGATGGCTTCGGTCTTGGTCGATCCGCCGCCGATGCAGATGCGCTCGTCGACCTTCAGGAAATCCTTCAACGGCATGACGATGTGACGCTCATCGAAATGCTGTCGAATGATGGTGCCGTCGATATCGAAGAAATAGCCTGAGGCGAAACCGACAGCACCCCGTCGCTTGTAGCCCTCGAGCTGCGCCTCGGTCATGAAGCCGCTACCGTCGAGCAAGGTATCACCGCCCAGATGCGTCACCCCGAACAGGCTCTTCGTGCATTGTCGAAGCAAGCGGAAATGCTCGCGGATGATCGGCTCCTTCATCAAGAGGCTCTTGACGTCAGGACTGGACACGAGCCCGGGCGCGAGCAGGTTCACGCACCGGGCGTTCAGCCGCCGAGCGATGTTCGACGTACAGAACTCCGGCGAGAAGTCATAGGTGGCCATGGCACTGCCGTTCAGCTGCGCCACGGTGACCCCCGGTCGTGCGAGTGTCGACAGCGCCTTCGACAGGGCGAGCACCGTCCGACCCCACGACACACCGAGCACCTCGTCAGCGGTAATGCGGGGTTCGAGCAGACGGGCGCCGAACAGACCCAGGCTGTCGTACAGATCAGCATCCGAATCGATTGCAGGCAAGAGATGACACTCGGCGAGGCCACCGGCATTCGCCAGATCGAAGGCCAGTTCGCACTGTTGCAGGCGCGTACTGTCGAGCGCGACGGTGACGATACGCTCGTCGCGCGCGCGCTGCAGCAGGTTGAACACGGACGCCCGCGAGCAGCCCAGTACGGCGGCAACCTCATCCTGTTTCAGGCCGCGCTCATGGTACAGCCACGCCGCCCAGAACACCGGATCGGCGGCGAGCTGGGACGCCGGCGGAGTCCGTTGCCGAGATTCTCGCGTGGTCTTCCTCGCACTGCCTGCTGTCATTATTCAACACTCGTTGGCATTTGCCATTGACAATTGTCTCCCGATCGTGACAATGGTCATCCGACACATGTTCTCACGCGGACACCGCTATGGCACACATTGGCGACCTGGTAGCAGAAATGCTCGCCCAGTACGAAGTCGAGGCGGTATTCGGCATGCCGGGCGGTCAGACCACGGCGCTGCACGACGGGATATCCCGCCGCGGTAATCGCATCCGTCATGTACTGATGCGCGACGAGCGTAATGCCGCTTACGCCGCCGACGCCTACGCGCGCATCACGGGAAAACCGGGTGTTTGCGATGTGACCGTCGGACCGGGCGCCAATCTGCTTCCGGCTGGATTCCTCGAAGCGTTGAATGCCTCGATCCCGCTGATCGGCATCGTCGGCGAAATGCCGCGCGACTGGTTGCCTCTGAAAGACAAGGGCATTGCCTCGCAAGGATTCGATCAGCTGTCTTTCTTCAAGAGTTGCTCGAAAGAGGCCTGGATGGTGCCTTCGGTCGCCGCCTTGCCCGAGCTTGTCCGTACCGCCTTCCGCGTGGCGACGTCGCCGCGGCCCGGCCCGGTCGCGCTGATCATCCCGCACGACATCTTCGACGCCGACTGGGACGAGAACGCGCAACCGATCCTGATCGACGACCGCGCCATCCAGGTCCCCTATCTGCGCTGCCTGCCGCCGCGTCCGGATATCGAAGCCGCCGCGGCACTGATTCGCCGTGCCAAGCGGCCTGCCATCGTCTGCGGCGGGGGTGTTCACGGTGCGCAGGCCGCCGAATCGGTCACCGCCTTCGCCGATCGTCTCGGCGGTCTCGCGGTGTCGAGCCTTTCTGGCAAGGGTTCGATCCCCGAAACACGCGACTATGCGGCCGGGGTGCTGAATCCGCTCGGCTCATGGGCCGCCATCGAACTGATCAAGGAAGCCGATCTGATCATCTGGTGCGGCTCGAAGGTCAGCCAGAACACGGGAATGAACTGGACGTTGCCCACGCACGAACAGGCCACCATCACCATCGATGTCGATCCCGAGGAACACGGTCGCACGTTCCGGCCCACAGTTGCATTGCTCGGTGACGTCCGCGAGACCATCGAGGCCATCGATGTCGTGCTCGGCGACAGCATGGCGGGCTCACGCCCCGAGTGGGACGCTCGCATCGCCGAGATCAAGGCCGAGGGTGAAGCCGCCAAGGCAATCGAGATCGCGTCAGAGGCCGTGCCCATCTCTCCGCCTCGCGTCATGGACGAGATTCGGAAGCGGCTTGGCGACGAGGACATCGTCGTCTCCGATGCCTCCTTCGCGGCCGGCTGGATCGCAGGCTACATTCCCGCGACAAAACCCGGGCGTCAGTTCGTCTACGCGCGCGGGCAGGGCGGGCTCGGCTACTCGGTGCCGGGCGCGATCGGCGTCGCCACCGTGCGCCCCAATGCTCGCGTGGTCACAGTCGCTGGAGACGGTGCCTTCTCCTACACCATCGGTGAATTGACCACCATGGCGCAGAACAACCAGCGCGTCGTCAACGTGGTCATCAACAACGGCCGCCTCGGCTGGATACAGCTCTGGCAGGACATCTTCTTCAAGAACGTGCAGTCTGCCGTGCTCGACGATGCCAACGTGCAACCAGGCTATGCCGCCGCGGGCGCCGCTCTCGGACTCAAGGGCATCTACGTCGAGAAGCCTGCCGATATCGCCGCAGCCCTCGACGAGGCCTTCGCCCATCCGGGGCCGTCGGTAGTCGAAGTGCGCATCGACGATCTCGCCACCCCCATCCACTCGTTCAAGCGTCGACTCCGCGAAGGGAGCGATACCCCGCGACCGCGTCCCGGCACGGTGTACAAGCTGCGTGACTGGAAGGTCTCACCAGACATCTGATCGCCTGACATACGAATCCGACTTGCGAACCCGACTTGCGAGCCCGTCGATCGTACCGCTCGAGACACGAACTGAACCGGTGTCGACGCTTTGCAACGATCACTGCCCGGGCGGGTTACCGCACGGCAGCCAGCGCCGCGCCGGTACGACAAAATCGGGCATAGCGTTCGGCCGAGCGCTCCGCGAGCGCAGCGTCAGGAGTGAATCGCTTGTCGACACGAACCATTCGATCAACGGCCTGGTGGTAGTCCGCATGGCAGCCAACACCCACCGACGCGCAGATGCAGGCACCCAGCGCCCCGAACTCGGTACTATCGGCGACTTCGACGGTCAGCCCCAACCCATCGGCGAACAACTGCGCCCAGATGTCACTGCGCGCGGCGCCACCGGCAAGCCGCAACGATTCGACCGGCCGGTCGCCAGCAGCCAGCAACTGATCGACATGTCGCTTGTGCGCAAAGACGATGCCCTCGTAGACGGCATAGACAAGATCGGCGCGCTCGTGCCGAGCCTGCATGCCGACGAAACCGGCCGGCTCGTTGTTCGGCCCGCCATACAGATAAGGGAGGAACATCAGGTCCGAGGGGCATCCGTGTCGCGACGCGACCATGTTCCCGCAACGGTCGTAGATGCTCTCACCCATTGCGTCACCGAGCAGTCCCTCGGCATCGAAGACCTGATTGCAGCACCACTCGAGATTACTGGCAGAGGTTGCGCTCGCCTCACAGGCGAGGAAGGTGCCAGGGGTCAAGTAGGGCATCTGCAGAAAGGGCACCGGGTCGGTTTGCGGCCGACCCGTCCTGATGGCGTTGTTGATGCTCCAGGTACCGGCCACGACCGAAAGCCGGGATGCGTCGACGACGCCCGACGCGATGGCCGAACAGACGATATCCACCGCACCACAGACGACCGGCGTGCCCGTGCGGAGTCCTGTCGCGCCGGCCGCCGCCGCCGTCACCTCGCCAGCCTTTGCTTCCGGGCTGGTCAGCGGCGGCAGTTTGTCGATCCAGTCATCGAGCTCGAGCGCCGACATGAGAGACGTTGCATAGTCGCCGGATCCGAGATCGAGCAGGCCACCCACCGCCGCGTCGGTAACATCGGTCGAGCATTCTCCGGTCAACCGGAATCGGATGTAGTCCTTGCACTCGAGAATCGTGCTGGTGCGCTGCATGGTCTCGGGACGGTGTCGTTGCAGCCAACCGAGCAGGGTCAGACTCTGCGCCGCCCAGAAGTCCTGGGAGAGCGTTTGCCGCGCCAACTCATCGAGCCCACGCGAGCGCCATTCCAGCATCACATCCTGTGCTCGAGTGTCGGTCGAGACAACGCCGTCGCAGGTAGGCTCACCGGCCGCGTCGATGCAGTAAAGGCCGCTACCGTATCCTGTCGCGCATACCGCGAGAATGTCACCTGGGTCTATAGCAGCGGTGCCGATGACCGAGGCAATCGATTCGCACGTTGCGGCCCACATGGCGAGCGGACCACGCTCCGTGAACCCCTCGTCCGGGAAAAGCATGGGCACGGGCCGATACTCGGCGGCGACTTCACGTCCTTCGGTGGTGAACAATGCCGCTTTCGTCATCGTCCCACCACTGTCTATACCGAGCAGATACGACGACATGACGGCTCCTTTGCGTTCGATCACCCGACCTTAGGGAAAACCGGCAGCACGTTCAAGTTCTTGCGATACGGCATGGCGTCGTACCAACGAGACCAGATGATCCAGTGCAGTTCACGAGGCAGTTCACGAGGCAGCTCTCGAGACAAGCCATGATGCAGAGCATGAAGACGCGATGAGCATGAACGACCGTGCAGCGCGATTCGACGCGCTCGATCAGAGCAGTATCGACGTTCTCATCGTCGGCGCCGGCATCAACGGCGCCAGCACCTTCCGCGAGCTGACGCTGAACGGGGTGTCGGTATTGCTGGTCGACTCGGGGGACTACTGCGCGGGCGCAAGCGCAGCTCCGTCCCGGCTGATTCACGGTGGCCTCAAGTACCTCGAGAACGGTGAATTCCGCCTCGTCGCCGAGTCCACTCACGAGCGCAATCGTCTCTTGCTCAACGCACCGCATCTGGTGAAACCGCTGCCCTGCACCGTACCCTTCGACTCCTGGTTCGGCGGCCTGTTTTCCTCGGCGTTCAGGTTTCTGCGCCTGCCGCACGGACATTTCCGCAAGCGTGGCACTGTGATCGTCAAGCTCGGCCTGATGATCTACGACTGGCTGGGGCGCAAGCAGCGCGCCATGCCGGTCCACACCGTTCGCGGGCGGACGCAGACCCACGACCTTTTTCCTCTGCTCGACCCCTCGGTGATCGCGAGCGCGACCTACTACGACGCTTTGATCACGCAACCGGAGCGTCTCTGCCTCGAACTGGTGATCGATGCCGAAAGGGATTCGCATTCGACCGGCGTTGCCCTGAACTACGCCCGCGTCATCGGACGCGAGGGGGAGCAGGTCGTCATTCGCGATGAGATCGATCCGGGTGCAGAATTTCAGTGCGAAAGCGTGGCAGGTGGAACGTCTCGAGACAGGTCCCGACAGGAGCGCCGTCGGCACTACCGGCCACACCCGGGTCAGGGCAAGCGCGAGATCCGTGTCACACCCCGGCTGGTCATCAATGCCGCAGGCCCTTGGATCGACAAGGTCAATCGCCTGTTCGGCATCGATCAGCGCTACATCGGTGGGTCGAAGGGCTCGCACCTGATTCTCGATCATCCGGAACTGCATGCCGGCCTGAACGGGCACATGCTGTATTTCGAGACCGGTGACAACCGCCTTTGCCTGGCCTACCCAATCGGTGACCGGGTTCTCGTCGGCACCACCGATATTCGCATCGACGATCCGGACGACGCACGCTGCGAGCCCGAGGAGGTCGACTATCTCTTCGACGTGCTCGCCAAGCTTCTGCCCGGCGTGTCGATCACGCCTGCGCACATCGTCTATCGCTACAGTGGTGTGCGGCCGCTGCCCTATGCAGGCGATGTCGGCATCGGTTCGGTGAGTCGTGATCACTCCATCGAGGTTGAAGAACCGAACGACGAACGACCGTTCGCGATAGCTTCCCTGATCGGTGGCAAGTGGACGACGTTCCGCGCTTTCGGTGAGGTTGCTGCCGATCTTGCCCTGGACCGACTCAGGCGAACGCGTACCCGCCACACCCACGATCTCGCCATCGGTGGAGGCCGCGGGTTTCCACGTGACGGCGATCTGTCGTCGATCACCGCGCAGTTGTCCGCCACCCACGAACTGTCGCCTGACATCATCGCGAACCTGCTCCAGCGTCACGGATGCAATCTCGCCGTCGTCGAAGCGGTTTCAGCGAAGGGTGGCGCCACGCCCTTGTCGTCGGCACCTGCGTTTCTGACCGGTGAGATCCATTACCTGTGCCGGCATGAAGCGGTGGCGCGACTCGAGGACCTTGTCTTCCGTCGCACCACTCTCGCACTCGAAGGGCGCGCCGGCGACGCAGTCGTGAACGAAATCGGTGCGATCGCCGCGGCGATCCTCGGCTGGGACAGCGATCGCCGCGATCGCGAGGTGGCAAACTGCAAGGCCCGCCTGGCGCTCGACAGCGGATAGGCTCTCGCCCGAGACCCGTCGGGCGGGCCAGCGGACGGGCTGATTTCCACAACATTCGATTTTGCTTTCGTTTATAGTCGTTTCGGGAAAAACGAAAGCGCTTTCATGGTTACCGAGCGTCTCCAAGCGATCCTCGAACTGATCCGACAGACCGGCTATGTCTCGGTCGACAATCTGGTCGAACGTTTCTCCGTCACGCCGCAGACCATTCGCAAGGATCTCAATACGCTCTGCGATCAGCGTCTGCTGAGTCGCACGCACGGCGGCGCACGACTGGCGCTCGGCGTGCAGAACATGAGTTACGAGGCGAGGCGCGTGCTGGCAGCCGAACAGAAGCTTGCGATCGGCAAGGCAGTCGCCGATCTGATACCCGACAACGCCTCGCTTTTCATCAACATCGGCACGACCAATGAGGCGGTAGCGCAAGCACTTGCACAGCACAAGCAGATGATGGTCATGACCAACAACATCAATGTCGCGTCGCTGATGCGCCCACTCACCGAAGCGAAAATCATCATTGCGTCCGGTACCGTGCGCTCGTCGGACGGCGGCATCATCGGCGAGTCCACGATCGAGTTCATCAAACAGTTCAAGGTGGATTTCGCGGTGATCGGCGCATCGGCAATCGATCCCGACGGCGCCCTGCTCGACTTCGATGTCCACGAGGTCAAGGTCGCACAGGCGATTCTCTCGAACGCGCACCACGTGATACTCGCAGCCGACTCGAGCAAGCACAAGCGCGGTGCGCCGGTGCGTATCGGCCATGTCGAGCAAATCCACACCTTCGTCACCGATCGCTTGCCGAACGAGGATTTCCGCGCCCTGCTCGACACGCACGAGGTTCGCATCATCGAGACGCATTGAGGACGAGTCGAGTGGCACCGCGGTGGTGCGCAGGCCACGGCGCCCGATTCGAGACCTTCGATTGACATTCGTTACGCGAGCGTTTACGTTCCATTGGAAAGGAAACAGTGCTGTGACTGCCAGGCAGATACGGGCCCTCAAGTCCCTTCGTCGAGCCGCAGCAGCCACCCATCAAAGGCACGCTCAACAGGGGTCGCTTAATTGCTCGAACTCGTCGATGTCGTCAAGCAGGTCGGTGCCCAGACGCACATCTCGAATGTCTCGCTGACACTCGAGTCGGCTTCGCTGAATGTGTTGCTCGGCCCGACCCTTTCCGGGAAGACCTCGCTGATGCGTCTGATGGCGGGCCTCGACAAGCCTACCGGGGGCGACATCCGCATGAAGGGCGAGAGCGTGCTTGGTCGCTCCGTTCGCAATCGCAGTGTCGCGATGGTGTACCAGCAATTCATCAACTATCCCTCGTTCACCGTGTACGAGAACATCGCATCGCCGATGCGCATGGCCAGACACGACAAGAAGACCATCGACCGTCGCGTTCGCGAGGCGGCCGACCTTCTGAAGCTCGGTGAGTTTCTCGATCGCACCCCCCTGAATCTCTCCGGTGGCCAGCAACAGCGCACCGCACTCGCCCGCGCCCTGGTCAAGGATGCGGAGCTCGTGTTGCTCGACGAACCGCTCGCCAACCTCGATTACAAGCTACGTGAGGAACTGCGCGACGAGCTGCCCCGACTGTTCGCCCGCACCGGCGCCATCCTGGTCTACGCCACGACCGAGCCGCAGGAGGCGCTGTTGCTCGGTGGAAGCACCGCAACCATGGCGGAAGGTCGCGTCACCCAGTTCGGCGACACCATCGATGTCTACAATCGACCCAACGATCTCTTGACCGCGCAGACCTTTGCTGACCCGCCACTGAATACTGCAACCGTGCGCCTTCAGGGCGGTCAGTTGCAGATGGATGGGCACGCCATCGGCAGTCCGCGCGAATCGCTTGCCGATGGTGAATACAGCGTCGCCATTCGCCCTCATCACCTGTCACTGATGGAAACCCCCTCTCACGTGGCCTCCTTGCCAGTGCATATCGACAGCACCGAGATCACCGGGTCAGAAACTTTCATCCACGTATCGACCGCCAACGACAGCTGGGTCGTCCTCACGCACGGCGTTCAACGGGTGCACAAGGGCGACACGCTGACGGTGCATCTCGACCCCTCGCGCTTCTACCTGTTCGATGCGAACGGCGATCTGGTGCAATCCCCTGTCACCCACGCAAGAGCTGCCTGACGCCATGGCCTACATCGCGCTCGACCAGCTCGCGCATTCCTACCTGCCGAATCCGACCCGACCGACCGATTTCGCACTCAGACAGATCGACTATGTGTGGGAGGACGGCGGTGCCTATGCCCTGCTCGGCCCATCCGGCTGCGGCAAGACAACGCTCCTGAACATCATTTCGGGACTGCTCACACCGTCGAAAGGCCGCGTACTCTTCAACGATCGTGAGGTGACGACCCTCACGCCCGAGGAGCGGAACATCGCGCAGGTGTTCCAGTTCCCGGTCATCTACGACACCATGACCGTCGCCGAGAACCTCGCGTTTCCACTCAGGAACCGCGGCGTCGACAAGCACGAGATCACCAAGCGTGTCGACGAGATGCTCGAGACCCTCGACCTGACCGGCAAGTCTCGGCGCCGCGCAAGCAATCTGACCGCCGACGAGAAGCAGAAGATCTCGCTCGGCCGCGGTCTCGTTCGCTACGACGTCAACGCCATCCTGTTCGATGAGCCGCTGACCGTCATCGATCCGCACATGAAGTGGCAGTTGCGCACCAAGCTCAAGGAGCTGCACGAGCAGTTCGAGCACACCATGATCTACGTTACACACGATCAGACCGAGGCGCTGACCTTCGCCGACAAGGTCGTCGTCATGTACGAAGGCCAGGTGGTGCAGATAGGCACGCCGGAGGAGCTCTTCGACGAGCCCGCACACACCTTCGTCGGCTACTTCATCGGGTCCCCCGGAATGAATATATTCCCGGGACAGGTCGCGCGGCACAGTGTGTCGGTCGCCGGCAAGGAGTTGCGTCTGCAACGTCAGTACGAGCCGGAGACACAAGGCGTCGAGATCGGTATCCGGCCGGAATTCGTGTCCATCGTCGATCGTCGCGAGGCAGGTGTCGACGGCATGCCGCTCGAGGTACAGGCCGTCGAGGACATCGGTCGCTTTCGCATCGTTCGCGGCGAAGTCGACGGCCACAAGGTCGACGCGCTGATCGGCGAAGACGACATCATTCCAGAGAGTGCCGCCGCCGTGTTCGACCCCTCGCGCATCAATGTCTACAAGGACTCGCATCTCGTGAAGGGGCAAGCCTGAACATGGACAAGCCGTTCGATAACAAGGCGTGGCTCTTCGTGCTGCCGGTCTTCGTGCTGGTTGCCATCAGCGCGATCATCCCGCTGATGACCGTGGTCAACTACTCGGTCCAGGACACCTTCGGCAACAACGAATTCTTCTGGGCGGGAACCGAGTGGTTCTCCGACGTGCTCTCCTCCGATCGCTTCCGTGAATCGCTCGTCCGGAATCTCACCTTCTCCGCCATCATCCTGATCATCGAGATTCCACTCGGCATCGCCATTGCACTCTGCATGCCGCGCAAGGGCGTATGGGTATCCGTCTGCCTCGTGCTGATGGCCTTGCCGCTGCTCATTCCCTGGAATGTGGTCGGCACCATCTGGCAGGTGTTCGGTCGTTCCGACATCGGCCTGTTCGGCAAGAGTCTGTCGGTCATCGGCATCGACTTCAACTACGGCCAGTCGTGGATCCAGTCCTGGATCATCGTCATTCTCATGGATGTCTGGCACTGGACCAGTCTCGTGGTGCTGCTCTGCTACTCGGGTCTGGTAGCGATCCCCGAGGCCTACTATCAGGCCGCCCGTATCGATGGAGCGTCGAAGTGGAAGGTCTTCCGCTACATCCAGCTGCCGAAGATGCAGCGCGTCTTGCTCATCGCCGTGTTGCTCCGCTTCATGGACAGCTTCATGATCTACACCGAGCCGTTCGTCTTGACCGGCGGTGGCCCGGGCAGCACGACCACATTCCTGTCGATCGACCTTGTGAAGATGGCAATCGGTCAGTTCGATCTCGGACCGGCCGCGGCCATGTCGCTGATCTACTTCCTGATCATCCTCCTGCTTTCCTGGGTGTTCTACACGGTGATGACCAACTTCGGGATAGATGCTCCCGACCGTCGCGAGGGCGCTGAGTGATGAGTACTGCTACCCCGCCCGTCGTCGCCGATCCGTCCGCTGCCGATCCGTCCGTGGCCAACCCGGGTGACTCATCCCGGGTTCAGGACCTGCCGACCGGCGCCAGGCCGGCCGCTCCGTCGCGCCTCAAGTCGCTCGTTCCGGCGGTCTACATCGTGTTCCTGATGCTGCCGATCTACTGGCTCGTCAACATGAGCTTCAAACGCAATTCGGAAATCGTCTCGACCTTCACGCTGTTCCCGAACAATCCGACCTTGCGCAACTACCAGGTCATCTTCAGTGACCCGACCTGGTACGGCGGTTACATCGACTCGATGATCTACGTGGCCCTGAACACGGTCATCTCGCTGGCCGTCGCCTTGCCTGCCGCCTACGCCTTCAGCCGCTACCGCTTTCTCGGCGACAAGCACATGTTCTTCTGGCTGCTGACCAACCGGATGGCGCCGCCAGCGGTATTTGCCCTGCCGTTCTTCCAGCTCTACTCGGCCTTCGGCCTGATCGACACGCACATCGCCGTGGCACTCGCCCACTGCCTTTTCAACGTGCCCCTCGCGGTCTGGATACTCGAAGGCTTCATGTCGGGCGTACCCCGGGAGATCGACGAGACGGCGTTCATCGACGGCTACTCCTTCCCGAAGTTCTTCGTGAAGATCTTCACCCCGCTGATTGCCTCGGGCATTGGCGTGGCCGCATTCTTCTGTTTCATGTTCTCCTGGGTGGAACTCCTCATCGCCCGAACCCTGACGGTCACCGACGCGAAACCGATCAGCGCGATCATGACGCGAACCAGTTCAGCCACCGGTCTCGACTGGGGTGTACTTGCCGCCGCCGGCGTGCTCACGATCATTCCCGGCGCCCTCGTCATCTACTTCGTGCGGAACTATATCGCCAAGGGGTTTGCACTTGGGCGCGTCTGATAATACAAGCTTGGTCGAGACCCTCGTCGTCGAACCCGGGAGCCGCGCGTGAACCTGTCCTGGATGGCGTGGACAATGCCCACCGCCATATTCTTCGGTGTGATTTTCCTGCTGCTGGTGACGATGTGCGTCTGGGAAGCCTTGCGACCGGGCGGCGGGCCGCGCATCGGCATACTTCGCTTCGAGACCACGCGGGGCGATCGTCTCTTCCTGTCACTGCTCGGCAGTGCCTTCATTCATCTAGCGTGGCTTCTGTTCGTCGGCGCCAATCTCTGGATGGCACTCGGCGTTTCCGTCGTGTACGCCGTTCTGGTGTTCAGTTTCGTGTAGTACCGGATCGAGCGGCTTGCTTTCGGCAGCGTCGCACGACCGTCCCTGAAAATTCCCAAGGAGGAAAGAGAATGAAAAGGATCCAGTTCGCCCGGACCGCGATCGCGGTCTCGATCGGCCTGACCGTGGGGAGTGTGCCCCTGGCGCAAGCCGACATGGCAGCGGCTGAAAGTTTTCTCGCCGACGAGATCGGCGGCCTGTCGGTGCTCAGCGAGGACGAGCAGAAGGCCGAAATGCAGTGGTTCATCGATGCGGCCAAGCCGTTCGACGGCATGGAAATCAAGGTGGTCTCGGAGACCATCGATACGCATACCTATGAGTCCAAGGTGTTGGCCCCGGCCTTCACGGCCATCACCGGCATCCAGATCACCCACGATCTGATCGGTGAAGGCGATGTCGTCGAGAAGCTGCAGACGCAGATGCAGTCGGGCGAGAACATCTACGACGCCTATATCAACGACTCCGACCTGATCGGCACGCACTGGCGCTACCAGCAGGCGCGCAACCTGACTGAATGGATGGCGGGCGAAGGCGCGGACGTGACCTTGCCGACCCTCGACATCGAGGATTTCATCGGCCTCAAGTTCACCACCGGGCCTGACGGTCAGCTGTATCAGCTCCCCGACCAGCAGTTCGCCAACCTCTACTGGTTCCGCTATGACTGGTTCAACGACGAGACCATCAAGGCGGACTTCCAGGAAGCCTATGGCTATGAGCTGGGCGTACCGGTCAACTGGTCGGCCTACCACGACATCGCGGAATTCTTCACCGGTCGAGAGATCGATGGCGAGAAGGTCTACGGTCACATGGACTACGGCAAGAAAGACCCCTCACTCGGCTGGCGCTTCACCGACGCCTGGCTGTCGATGGCCGGCAGTGGCGACATCGGTGAGCCGAACGGCCTGCCCGTCGACGAATGGGGTATTCGCGTCAACGAGAACAGCCAGCCGGTCGGTTCCTGTGTGGCTCGTGGTGGCGACACCAACGGCCCCGCAGCCGTCTACTCGATCAACAAGTACATCGAATGGCTGAAGGCCTATGCACCCGCTGAAGCGCAGGGCATGAACTTCGGTGAAGCGGCAGGCGTGCCGGTGCAGGGCAAGATCGCTCAGCAGATGTTCTGGTATACCGCCTTCACCGCGGGCATGGTCGCGCCGGACACGGCGGTGATCAACGAAGATGGCACACCGAAATGGCGCATGGCCCCCAGCCCGCACGGTGCGTATTGGGAAGAGGGCCAGAAGCTCGGCTATCAAGACGCCGGTTCCTGGACGATCCTCAAGTCCACCCCGACGGATCGCGCCAAGGCCGCCTGGCTGTATGCCCAGTTCGTCGTCTCGAAGACGGTCGATCTGAAGAAGGCGCACACCGGCCTGACCTTCATTCGTGAAAGCACCATTCAGGACGAGAGCTTCACCGAGCGTGCACCGAAGCTCGGCGGGCTGATCGAGTTCTACCGCTCGCCGGCTCGCCTGCAATGGTCGCCGACCGGAACCAACGTGCCTGACTATCCGAAGCTCGCTCAGCTCTGGTGGCAGAACATCGGTGATGCATCCTCAGGTGAGAAGACCGCTCAGGAAGCCATGGATGCCCTCTGTGAAGCACAGGAGAAGGTTCTGTCGCGACTCGAACGTGCCGGCGTCCAGGGCGATATCGGTCCGGTCCTGAACGAGGAACGCGACCCTGAAGAGTGGTTCGCCGAGCCGGGTGCGCCGAAGCCGAAGCTCGAGAACGAGAAGCCCGAACCCGAGACGATCAGCTACGACGAGTTGCTCAAGAGCTGGACGCAGTAGGCATCAGGTACGACTGCCAGAGGTTGTTCCAGCGGTATCGCATCGCGTATCACGGCGGTCAACCAGCGGTACCACGAACGATCGACCGCCTCGCTGTGTGGCGGCATTCGGATGGTAGTCAAGGGGTAGTCAGCAAGGCCCGGCGCTTACCGCGTCGGGCCTTGTCTTTTCCGGCATCGTCGACCGGTGATCTCGGTCTTTCACTGTTCTTCTCGAACCAAGGTCGAAGGCTGCAGACGCGTTCGACCAAGGGACGATCGAACAGAGGGACCGCCGAACCGGGTATACCCCGTCTCTCTCGATCCTGACGATAGTCTCGGGCGCCGGTGAAATCATCGACCCGACACCACGCCCCTCGCTCGTCAGCTGCCAGTCGGGGCTCGCGCGCATGGAAGTCCACGCTCGAGATGGCCCGGACATCACATGGGGCCTCTTGCTTACGCATTTGACTCAGGTCGCTCGAGCAACCCGTACGGCATGGGCGGCGTGCGCAGCGAGACGTAGGCGAGTCGCGGCAGCATGGCCGCGATATCGATCCGGCGGTTGTGGCGGTACTGGAACTCGGCGAGGTAGCGCGGGGCGTGCCTGCCGGAGAGGTGGCGGTACGTTCCGGTCAGCGCGGACGCGATGTTGCCGTGCGTCGTGTTCACCCATTTGAACGTCGGCGCCTCGACCGACTCGCGTCGGGGCGCCACGCGAGAGGCGCACGCCGTGGCTACAGCCGGCCTCGGTCCCGAAGGGGAAGCGGGAGCGTCCGTCGCTGATGACGTCGGCGGACGGGGCGAGCTTGCGCTTGGCGAAGTCGGCGATCTCGGCACCGGTGAAGCCGTCGACGACCTGGAGGACGATCCGCCTGGGCTGGCTGGCATCGTGTTCAGTCTCCACCGCGGCGACGAACGGCGTCTTGCCGGGCGCTCCGCGCCAGGCCTTTCCCGGCACCTTCGCCCGCTCTCCGCCAAGGTAGGCATCGTCGATCTCGACCCGCTCGGTCAGCTGGAGGCGGCTGTCGCGCTCCTTCATCACCTGCATGAGCTTGTGCTCGAGCTTCCAGGCGGTGTCGTACTGGACCCCGAGCCGCCGGGAGAGCTCGAGCGGACTGACGCCGCTCTTCGATTGCGTCAACTGGTACATCCCGCGGAACCACTGCGGTACGGGGACCCGGCTCTTCTGGCGCCGTGGGCCGTTGGAGCCATTGCAAAACCTGAGTTTAGCCAATATATTGGCGTCCGCGACGAGAGTTCTCCGCGTCCGGGTCAGGCTGAATGACCCGAGCGCGACGAGTCGAGTATGCATCGGTCTCGACGCGAGGACAGCTTGTCGCATTCGAATCGGGCGAGCATGTCCGACACCGCGACCAGGATGTCGCACACCACGAAGTTCATCAAGGAATCCAGTAATGCGCGAACTGACGAACAAAGAGCTGAACCAGGCTGCAGGCGGCGTTTCCTTCGGCTCGGGAAGTGGTTCCGGAAGCAGCACCGATGGCAGTGGCAGTGGTGGCGGTGGCGGCGGCAGCTCCTCGAACGGGGGCGCTTTCTCCTTCTCCTCGGCCACTGGCGACAACGTCAGCACCAGCAACTCCGTCTCGTTCGACGGTGTTACCCGCACCAGCAACCAGACCGGAACCGGTAGCCTGTCGAACTCGCTGTCGCTCGGTAACTTCTTCGGCTTCATCGGACGCTGAGAGAGCTGTCGACGGGGCGTCCTACCTTCATTGGCGGATACCTCGTCTGACACGATGAAGGGCGCGTTCGTGCCCGAACCTCAGGCCGGCGATCCCGTCGGTGCTGAGTGATCGAAGCGAAAGGAGCGGGTCTCGGGCGCCGAGCATGGCGTCGGGACCCGCGTCTGGATGAGGACCGTGCCCGCGATCGATCGGGTACGTCATTTGCCGAACGATTCCTGTTTCGCGTTGCATCGTGACGCATCGCTGGAAGCGATGTGCGCCCCGCAGGAGATGTACGTCGGTTGATTCCGATGGAGGGCGCGGGGCCGAGCGACTACATGGAAGTGGTGTCTGGGAAGTGGTATCCGAACTGTTCAGACGAGAAGCGCTCGACAACCGAAGGGAACGGTTATTGGGCGATGTCGTGCTTACCCAGCCCCCCTCGTTCTGGCTGTGGAGCGGCTTCGCGGGAGTCGCCGTCCTGCTCATCGTTCTCATGCTCGTGCTCGGGACCTACTCCCGGCGGGAGAACGTCGCCGGTTTCGTTCGACCCGACAAGGGTCTGATCAAGGTCTTCGCGCCGCAGTCCGGACTGCTCGATACGCTCCATGTCGAGGAGGGCGAGCGGATCGAGGCAGGGGCATTGCTGTTCACCGTGTCGACCGGCCGCTCCGGCGCGGCGCCCGAGGATGTCGACGCCCTGATCGTCGAGAAGCTCGCCGCGGCGCGCGAAGCGTTGAAGGCGCGACGCGTGGAACGGAGCGAGCTGGATTCGCTCGAGCAAGGCCGTCTGCGCGAGCGGTTCTCGCGGCTCGCGCTGGAAATCGACGAGCTGGAAAGGCTGGTCGACATCCAGGCCGGCAGATTCGACGCGTCCGACCGCCAGGTCGCGAGGCTGGCCGAACTCGGTGCCGGGGGATTCGTTTCCGAGGCCGACCTGATCATTGCCCGCGATGGACGCGCGAACATAGAACTCGATCTTCTGGAGGCCAGCCGGAGACTTGCCGAGAAGCGCGGCGAGCTCCTCGACGCCGGCAAGCTGATCGAACAGCTTCCGCTGCGGTCCTCTCTCGATCTGGCCGAGATCGACCAGCAGCTCTCGACGATCGATCAGCGAATACTCGAGACCGGTGGACGCCGGTCCTACACGCTGCGGGCCCCCTCGGCCGGAAGGGTCACGGCGCTACAGGTCACAGCTGGTCAGCGTGTGCGAGAGGAACGCCCGCTCCTGACCATCCTGCCCGACGATACCCGCTTCCGGGCTGACCTGTTCGTGCCGACGCGGGCGATCGGTTTCATCGAGTCGGGGCAGTCGGTACTGCTCCGCTACGGCGCCTTTCCCTACCAGCAGTTCGGTCTCTACGAGGGCACGGTCGACAAGGTGGCCGAGACGGTGCTGTTGCCGGCGGAGCTCGACGTGCCCGTGCCGGTGGACGAGCCGGTCTATCGTGTGTCGGTCCGCCTCGATCGCCAGACGGTCAGCGCCTACGGGCGGGAGTTCGACCTGCGGGCCGGCATGCTCCTCGAGGCCAGCATCCTGCTCGAGGGGCGCTCGCTGGGCGAGTGGCTGCTCGCCCCGATTTACAGCCTCAGAGGTGCGCTCTAGGTGGCCGCGACCGAACGCGACGGCGATGCTCGAACTCACGCCCCGCAGCGTCTGCTGAGGCTGTTCGGCACGAACCGCATGCCGGTCATCCTGCAGACCGAGTCGGCGGAGTGCGGGCTGGCCTGCCTGGCGATGATCGCGAGCCATCACGGCCACCGCGTCGATCTGGACACCCTGCGTGCCCGCTACCCGGTCTCGCTCAAGGGGATCGACCTGCACGGACTGATGCAGCTTGCCGACCGCCTGCATCTGGCCACGCGTGCCGTGCGTCTGGAGCTCGACGAGCTGGGGAACCTGCGCTGCCCGGCCGTGCTGCACTGGGACCTCGATCACTTCGTGGTGCTGAAGAAGGTCACTGCGCGATCGATCACCATCCACGACCCGGCCCGCGGCCAGCGCACGCTCCCGCGCGAGGAGGCGTCACGACACTTCACCGGCGTCGCCCTCGAGTTCGTACCGGCACCGGGCTTCGAGAGGAAGAAGGAGGAGCGGCGCGCCCGGTTGTCGGACTTCTGGCAGCGCATGCAGGGGCTCAAGCGCATTCTCGTGCAGATCATCGCGCTGTCGATGATGCTGCAGCTGTTCGCCCTCGCTTCCCCTTTCTTCATGCAGCTCGTCATCGACGAGGTCGTCGTCAGCCGCGATCTCGGGCTGTTGAAGGTGCTGGCGGTCGGCTTCGCACTGCTGATGCTGATCGATGCCGGCGTCACCGTTCTGCGCTCGCTGATCATCGTCAACATGGGCGCGCAACTGAACATCCAGATGGCGAACAACCTCTTCCGCCACCTGATCCGCCTGCCGTTGTCCTACTTCGAGAAGCGCCACGTAGGCGACATCGTTTCCCGTTTCGGTTCGATGGACAAGATCAAGGAACTCCTGACCGGCGAGATCGTCTCGGCGGTCGTCGACGGGGTCATGTTCATCGGCACGCTGGCGATGATGTACGTCTACAGTCCGTTGCTCGCGACGATCGTGGCCGTGACGGTGGGGCTGTACGCGCTCTTTCGCTTCGCGGTCTACCGCCCGTTCCGGCGCCTGACCGAGGAGTCGATCGTCGCCAATGCCAAGGAGGACTCGAATTTCCTCGAGGGCATCAGAGGGGCACAGAGCATCAAGCTGTTCGGCAAGGAGACCCAGCGCCAGTCGAGCTGGCAGAACCTCTACGCCGACGTGATCAACACCAACATCCGCCTCGGCAAGTTCGGCATCGGCTACAACGCCGTCAACTCGATCCTGTTCGGGCTCGAGAACGTCATCGTCATCTACCTGGCCGCACAACTCGTCATCGGCAACGAGCTGTCCGTCGGGATGATCTTCGCGTTCATGGCCTACAAGCGGCAGTTCACCGACAAGGCCACCTCGCTGATCGAGCAGATCATCGAGCTCAAGATGATCGGTCTGCACCTGACTCGACTCGGCGACATCGTCATGACCGACACCGAAGACGACGATCCGGACGGAACGGTGCTGCCCAGGTTCCGAGGGGACATTCGGCTCGAGAATCTGAGCTTTCGCTATTCGGACACCGAGTCACCGGTGCTCGACGGCGTCGATCTGGACATCGCCGCCGGTCAGTCGGTCTGCCTCGTCGGCCCCTCCGGCTCCGGCAAGTCGACGCTGATGAAGTTGATGCTCGGACTGCTCGAGCCGACGGCTGGCAAGATTCTCATGGACGGGCGCGACATCCGCCAGCTCGGCGTGCGCCGCTACCGTGCACAGGTGGCGAGCGTGATGCAGGACGATCAGCTGCTCTCCGGCTCGGTCGCCGACAACATCAGCTTCTTCGATCCCGGCGCCGAGCAGAAGAAGATCGTGGCCTGCGCCAAGATCGCGGCGATCCATCACGAGATCGAACGAATGCCGATGGGCTACCACTCGTTGATCGGCGACATGGGCACCACGCTCTCGGGGGGGCAGAAGCAACGCGTCCTGCTCGCCAGGGCGCTCTACAAGAACCCGCGCGTCCTGTTTCTCGACGAGTCGACGGCACACCTCGACGTCCTGCTGGAGAAGCGCATCAACCGCAACATTTCCCGGATGCGACTGACCCGCGTCATCATCGCTCACCGACCCGAGACGATCGCCTCTGCCGACCGTGTCGTGCTGGTCGCGGACGGGGGCTGCTTCGAGCGGGATCGGGTCGAGCGGCCGGCCGCGCCGCACCTGCGCTCGAACCAGACAGATTGACCGGCGTCACTCCGGCAACCGCCCGCGAACGCGGGGGTGCACTCCGTCGGCAGGCGCAGCTCCCGGGCGATGTTCTCGTCCGTGTCCATCACGATGCCGGTGAGGCGCCCGAGCCTCCCACCGTGCTCGACGATCGCTACCCGCTCGAGGTCGATGGCACCGGACAGTTCGCCTCCTCGGCGATTGCCTGCCCGCACTGTTGCATCGAGAAGGTGAGCAAGAAGAAGACGTCTCACGACGCCGACATCTCCGGGCTCGCACGCGTCGGGGGAGGAGGGTAGCGTCGTGCCGCGGCAGCGCGCGCTCGTTGGACAGCTCCCACATGAGGACGTTCGGGTCTTCCTTGTAGGCAACGTCCGTGTACACGTTCTTTCGGTCGAGCAGGTACGTCATACAGTCCTCGTACCAGCCCCTGATGACCTCGTCGATGTAGAAGTCCTCGTGGTACCAGACACGGTCGCCGTCATCGGCCAGGTCGCGCCAGCGGACGTACTGATCGATGCCGTCGAAGGCTTCCCGGTTGCCGACGAACGGGAGCACGGAGCGAATGCCGCGCGCCCCGGCTTGCGCGACCGCGAAGTCGAGCTGTTCGAGACAGTGACCGCCCTCGTCGACCATCGGAGCCTCGGCCTCGTCGTCCCGACCCTGGAACAAGATGGGGGTGCTGCCTTCACCATGAATGGCGCTGGCGCGCCCGGGTTCGTCAGGGTCCTGCACGAGAAAGTAATGCCCACAAGCCGCATGGGATCAAAACCCGCCGCCCGGGCGTCGTCGAGCACGTTCGTGACGTCGACCTCGGTAGCCGTTCCGTCGGCGCCGTACATCAGGTAGTCGTTGTCAGTCCCTGCGACGCGGTTACGCGACCCGCCGAGCACCAGGCGGGTGCCTCTTGCCCGAACGATCCCGTCATCGGACTCGCCAGCGTCCGCCGTTCCTGTGATCGGGATCACCGTCATTGCCCGGCCGGCTGCTCGGAGGCGGCCCGCGTCGTGCGCCAGCGCGAGCCCGCTACGCGCAATCCGCTGCGTTCGCCCGGGCCACGCCCAGCGTCGGACCGATCTCCGCGAGCCACTCCATCGAGCGCAGGCGTGCCGCAAGGTCGAACACCGGCGTGCCGACCATCAGCTCGTCAGCACCGGTGCGGGCGACGAATGCCTCGAGCGCCCGACGCACCGTGCCCGGCGACCCGACGAACGCGCACGACAACATGGCCGACACCTGCCGCTTCTCCATCGGCGACCAGAACGTCTCGATGTCGTCGATCGGCGGCGGCATCAGCCCCCGTCGCCCCCGGATCATGCCGACGAACATCTGCTGCAGCGTCGTGTGAAGTTGGCGCGCCTCCTCGTCGGTCTCGGCGACGATGACGTTGATGCAGGGCACCGCGTAGGGCGAGGCGAGCTGCGTCGAGGGTACGAACCGCTCGCGGTAGACGGCGAGCGCCTGATCGAGCGCGGCGGGCGCGAAGTGCGAGGCGAAGGCGTACGGGAGCCCGAGCCGCGCGGCGAGCTGCGCGCCGAACAGACTCGAGCCGAGCATCCAGAGCGGCACGTGGAGTCCCGCGCCCGGCACGGCCCGGATCGCCTGGTCGGTGCGCGCCGCCTCGAACAGGCCGCGAAGCTCGACGACGTCTTCGGGAAATCGTTCGGCGGCGGCCACCAGATCGCGGCGCATCGCGCGCGCCGTCGTCTGGTCCGTGCCGGGGGCACGCCCGAGCCCGAGATCGATGCGCCCGGGGTACAGCGACTCGAGCGTTCCGAACTGCTCGGCGACCTGCAGCGGCGAGTGGTTCGGCAGCATGATGCCGCCCGCTCCGACGCGAATGCGCTCAGTGCCGCCTGCGAGGTAGCCGACGACGACCGACGTCGCGGCGCTCGCGACACCGACCATGTTGTGGTGCTCGGCCACCCAGAACCGCCGGTAGCCGAGCCGCTCGGCGTGACGCGCGGCGTCGAGCGAGGCGTGCAGGGCGTCGGCGGGGGTCGACCCCTCGGCGACGAAGGCGAGATCGAGAACGGAGAGTGTCGTCATGGCGAGATCGTGTGGTCTCGAGGCCCGGAGAACAAGGCGGGGCTGGCCCGCGACATCGAACGTCGGGTGGCATGCGACCGACGAGCTCGTGACGCTGCTGCCCGTCTGCTCGGAGGTGGCGTTGTGCGAAAGGCTGCCACAGGCTCGCTCACGCGAACGTCCAGTGGACGACCCTCGCCGCGCAGCGTGCCTACGCGTTTCTCGAGTTCGCCGACGCCGCCTTGGCCGAATCGGATGCGGACGGCTTTCCGCGCTGGTCCAGGCTCACCCCCGGCATCGCACGGCTCGGCGTACGCCCGGAACGAGGCAGGAGAGACCTCGTCGAGAATGGCTGAGCGTGATCTCGCTGTTTGACGGCGCTTCGATCACGCAGCGCCGCGGCAACATCGAACGCGACGGCGAGAACGCCTGGTTCGTTGGCGACGACGACATCGAAGCCGCTGCGCTCGAGCAACTGCGCGCTCGCCTCGATCACCTATCGCATCGCACTCGGTCCGCGCCGCGGGAAGAAGGCGTTCACGCTGCAGACGCTGCCGCCAGTGACCGAGGAGGTCTCTGAAGACGGGGCGCCGGGCTTGGCCGGCGGCTTCTCGCTGCACGCTGGCACCGTCGCCGACGCTGACGAGCGCGGCAAGCTCGAGCGCCTCTGCCGCTACATCAGTCGCCCGGCGCTTGCCGAGAAACGTCTCTCGCTCACCCCGTGCGGCAACGTCCGCTACCACTTCAAGACGCCCTGGCGCGACGGCATCACTCACGTCGTGTTCGAGCGGGGCGGCCTTCCGCCGCTGGACTTCATCGCTCGACTCGCAGCCCTCGTGCCGAAGCCACGCGTGAACATCACGCGCTTCCACGGCGTGTTCGCCCCCGACAGCCGATACCGCGCCTTCATGCCCTCCGGGTGCGCGTGACGCCCGCCGGACGCGGCTCCCCGGCGGCAAGGGCTGCGATGCCAACGGCCAAGCGCAGGCGAAGCCGACCGAGCCGACCGAGCCGACCGAGCCCGAGCGGCCGGAGCGGCCGGAGCGGCCCGAGCGGTCCGAGCGGCGCAGCGCGATCGGCTGGGCGCAGCGCCTGCGACGCGTCTTCGGCATCGACATCGAACGCTGTGCGAGCTGCGGCGGGACGCTTCGGATCCTCGCCTGTATGGAAGACCGAGCCGTGATCGAGACGATCCTCGCGCACCGGCGGCGCACCCGTGCCTTCCGGGTATTCATGCCCTTCAGGGTACGAGTCTCTCGGCAAGCGGCGCGGCCTCGGCCCGAGCCCATGCCCGGCTTCCAGCCGCCGAGCGAGGCGCCGCGGCGGTCGGGGCGATTCGCCCGAGCTTGGCGCTTCTGCTCACCTGTGCGCATCGCCTTCCTGACACACGCGGCGTGCTCCCGGCCGCTCCGTCGCGTGCTCGATGCCGCGATACCCCGCCACGACCGTGCCCCGGGTCAGGGACACGAGCCCCTTGTCGTTCCCATACCCCCACCCGATGGTCAATTCATCGTTCTGATTTCCGCCGTGGCGACGCGCTGCCCGGACAGGTCCGGCTGGTCGCTCAGGCCGGCACGGCGATCGTGCGCGGACGTGATGCCATCATCAGCGCGGTGAACCCGATGACGGCCAGCAATGTCGACACATGTCCGGGCCAGAATGCGATCACCAGCGGCACCAGCCACAGGAGCGCGCTGACGTTCGAAGTGCCGATGGCCGGACGCCGTCCCAGCAGGAACGCCAGGGAAAGCGTGAAGATGATACCGATCAACAGAGCCTCGGCGATCTGCACGACTCCGCCCTGCATCAGCAACCCCGGGTACAGCAGGAACAGCATCGGCAGCACATAGGCGACCGCGCCGAGTCGCACTGCCTGGACGGCCACCTTGGGCCAGCTTTCCTCGGCGATGCTGGCGGCCACGAAGACCCCGACGCACACCGGCGGCGTGATCACCGACAGCGTGGCGTAGTACAGCACGAACAGGTGCACCGTCAGCGCCGGCAGTCCGGTCTGGATCAGCGCCGGCGCGAACACCGCGGCCACCAGCACGTAGGCGGCGGAGGTCGGCAACCCCATGCCGGCAATCAGGCACACCACCGCCATGACGATCGCGATGGCCCAGACGTTGCCGCCCGCGTACGACAGGATGATGCCGGTCAGCGTCACGCCGACGCCGGTCAGGTTCAGCAGCGAAACGAACACCTGGGCCGCCACCAGCAACAGACCGACGATCACCACGCCGCGCCCACCGGTGACGATGGCCGGCGCCAGCTGCCGAACCGCCTGCAACGGACTTTCTCCTGCTGACAGACGAGCCAGCACGAACGCCACGATCATGGCGGCGATCCCGTAGAAGGCGCTGGTGTCGACCGAGTTGCCGTTCAGGATGCCGAACACGATTCCGCCGAGCGAGGCGACGATCGGTACCAGGGCGCGTGCATCGAACACCGGCCCGCTCGTCTGGTCGGTGGCCTCCGGCGCGCTGGCCCCCAGACCCTTCCTGACCGCGATCACATGCACCGTGGTGAAGATGCCGAGATAGAACAGCAGTGCCGGCAGCAGAGCAGCGGTCGCGATGGTCCAGTAACTGACGCCCACCAGTTCCGCCATCACGAAGGCGGCCGTACCCATGATCGGCGGCGCCAGCTGTCCGCCGGTAGAGGCCACCGCCTCCACCCCGCCGGCATAAGCCCGCGGGTAGTTCAGCCGTCGCATCAGCGGAATCGTGAAGTTGCCGGTCGTCGCCACGTTCGCCACCGTCGAGCCGGAGATCATGCCGAAGAAGCCGGAGGCGATGGTGGCGATCTTGGCCGCGCCCCCCGGCGTGTTGCCACTGGCGCGCGAGGCGATGTCGAAGAAGGTCTTGCCCGCACCGGTGTGCAGCAGGAAGGCCCCGAACAGCACGAAGATCGCCAGCGTGGTCGAGGCGATGCCGACGAGCATTCCCCACAGTCCCAGATCCGACAGGAAGATCGTCTCGCTGACGTAGCGGACGTCGAAGCCTCGATGACCCATGCGCCCCGGGATGGCATCACCGAACAACGCGTAGGCGACCATGACGATCACCAGCAGCGGGAACACCCAGCTGACCGCCCGCCGCGCGATCTCCAGGATGACGGCCAGTGTGGCGAAGGCCAGAACCACATCCGGCAACTCGGCGAACGGGCGCTCGACCATGATCTGCTCGAACCGGACGATCACGCTGCCGCAGGCGTACAGCATGATCGCGATCATCAGCGCATCGATCGCGATGCCCAGCGGCCTCAGGCGCGAGCCCGACAGGGCCGGATGCATCAGCACGCCCAGCGTGGCAACCATCGCCACGAAGCTGGCCCGCTGGATCAGGCTCTCGAACGCGCCGAAGGCGGCCGAGTACAGGATGAACAGACCGAGCCCGACCGACAGCAGCAACACCGCGCGCTCGCGCAGCGTGCCGCCCTCGAGCCCGTCGGGCCGGCCCGGAACGGTGCGCAAGAGAAGACTACGGCTTCAGCGCATCGGGCACCGGATAGCCCGCTTCCTCGAAGGCGCGAATGGCGCCCGGGTGCATGGTGCTGGTCGCGTAGTCCAGCGTCAGTCGAGCGATGTCCACACCCTCCACTGCCTTGAACGATGCCGCTTGAACCCCTTCATCGGCCAGTACGGCCCGGGTTATCTGGTAGGCCGTTTCCTCGTCCATGCCGGGCGCAGCGCTGACCGCGATCATGAAGCCCCAGGTCTTGTAGGGTTCGGCCCGCCCCTGCGACTCGCTGGCCGGCAGCTCGACGATCGACAGCTCGGGCAGTTCGGCGCGGATCGTGTCGGCCTGCTCGTCGCTGATCGGCAGGACCTTCAGCGGAGTCAGCGTGGCGATGTCGGTCGTGAGGGGGTCGAAGTCGGTGCCGACCGCCGACTTGATGAACCCGGCCAATCGATCGTCCTTGATCAGGTTGGCCAGTTCGCCGTTGGTACCGCGCACCCATTCGGGCGAGACGTCGAACAGGTCGAGCACCAGTTCGCTGGTCGCCTCGGTGGACGAGCCGCGCTGGCCGGGGCCGAAGCGTTCGCCGTCCAGATCCGCCAGGCTCTCGTATCCGGCATCCTCGCGCGAGATCACCAGCTGCGGCGCCAGCGAGTATGCCCACAGCAGCTTCGAGTCGATCGGCTCGCCCTCGAAGGTGCGGATTCCCTTGTTGGCATGAAACAAGGTGTTGGTGGTGACCAGACCGATGTCCAGTTGACCCCGCTCCATGCGCTTCAGGTTGTCCACCGTCGCACCGGTCTCCACCACCTGAGCCTGATAGCCGGGTACCGAATCGTTGACGATCTGCGACAGCGCGGCGAAGTAGGCGTAGTGCGAGGACTGGGCATTGGTGGCGCCGAAGGCCAGCCGCGTGTCCTGGGCCTGAACGCTCGCGACGCTCGACCCGAGCGCCAGCGCGGCACCGACGACGGACAGGCGAATTTCTCGGTTCAGCATGAATCTCGTTCCTTGTTGGATCAGACGCTCAACAGTAACAGGCCCGGCGGAAAGTTCGGACATGCAAGTTCAGCCTTGTCATGCCGCCCGTGCACCGACAACACCGACTTCGACCTTCTTCGCGTCTCTACGGCGTGTCGCGCTACCTCCGACAGGTGCTGCCCGGGTATCCGGGGTGTGGCGCGACGATCTGGATGGGACGGTCGGCGTCGCGGCGCGCCGAGCGTGAACGCCGTGGCGTCCCCGCTTGCCCCGGACGCCGGACGCCCGGGACCGCCGCCCCTTTGTACGCGGTCATTCAAGGCCGTCTCGAGGTCGCTCGGCGACTCGAGGCCCGATCGCGCGACAGGGCCGCGGGCGGAACCCGCGCGTGATCGGATCGTCCTCGTGGCTGCCGCCTTCAGCGTCCGGCACGGGCGGGCCGGATGACGGTCGTCTTCCGAGAGGACGTCGGCGGCAGGGACTTGCGGCACCGGCCGACGAAGGTCTGGATGGACGAGCCCCTCTTGGCGGGCGAAGGCGGCGATGCTCAGCCCGGAGCGACGCTGGGCATCGACCAGGTCTCGCCGTCGCTCGGGTGAACGTCGTGGGAAGGGGGTGTGTCGTGCCATCGCCGGAAGCCTCTCGGGAGTGTGGCGCCAACGGTGCGGGCCGACACCAGGCGGAGGGACGACGGCTCGGAAGGAGCTTGCGCTGAAGAGAATTTCTGGCGGCAGATGTCAGGAGCACGAACGGCGGACTGCCCGCCGCAGACCGTCTCGGACCGGCCTACCTGCTGGTTCGATGGCAAGCAGCAACTCGACTACGACAGGCTGATGCTGGCCTCGCGCCTTCAGCACGGCGGGTTCTCACGCTTGTGCCGCGCCATCGATTCACTGTTGCCGGAGCGGCGAACAGGGGTAGACTGACAGCGCGTTGCTAGTGAGGACTTCGCTCTGTAGCGGTCACTGATCATGTTCACGAAATCATCAAGAACCCTTGTTCTCTGCGTTCTCCTTGGCTGCTCTGGCCATGGATACAGCGGCGAAACGCCATCGGGCGAGACCGCGTCTTCGACAGACGACGTGTCTGCCGGGAACAGCGTTGCAGGACTGGAGCGATACAACCAGTCCTGCGTCAATTGCCATGGGGCGGGGGGCAAGGGGGTTGCCAGTTATCCGAAGGTATCCGGCAACGAGATTTCGTACACGACGGAGAAATTGGAGACGTACAGGGAGGGCATCAAGATCGGGCCCAATTCGTCACTGATGATCATGATGGCCAAGCCGTTGACCGACGAAGACATCGCGAATCTCGCAGCGTATCTGCAAGAGGCGACACCCTGACGGAGCAGAGCGCTGGTTCGAGTTCATTCGTAAACCCTGGAGAAGGCTGATATGACGAAGAACGGCAAGACGTTAGTCACGATCGCGGTGCTCGGCATTCTATCGATCGGTACGTTCTCTCCCGCGATGGCCCAAGACGCCGGCGAGAGAATGAACGTTCCGATCATCGAAACGAATGAGTACATGACGGGACTCGAGAGTCCCTGGGACATGGCCTTTCTGCCGGACGGCACCATGTTCTTCACCGAGAAATGCAAGGGACTGTCGGTGCGGGAGGCTTCAGGCACCGTCAACCCGCTCTACGGCGCCAAGGATTCGAGCGGCTTCCCCGATTCGGGAGACGACCTGTTCTGCGACGGCCAGGCCGGTGTGCTGGGCGTCGTTGCCGACGCGGACTTCGACGAGAACCGGACGCTCTACCTGTATTCCTCGTCCACCAAGTATTACGGCGACGGCTGCAAGACGAATTTCGAGCGCTGCGACGGGAACATCGTCATGAAGTTCACCGTCAGCGACGACCTCAAGAGCGTCGCCGATCGCACCGACATCGTGACCGACATTCAGTACAAGCCGTTCGAGTCCGATCAGCCGTTCGGCGGTCCCGGTGCCCACAACGGCGGCCGACTGCGCGTCGGGCCGGAGGGCTATCTCTGGGTAACCGGCGGTGATCGTCACAGGGGCATGTGTCCGCAGGACGGCCAGCTGCTGTGCGGCAAGATCCTTCGGATCGATGGAGACGGCAATGCGCACCCCGACAACAGCCCGCCGGAAGGCTTCGACAAGCGGATCTACACGTACGGGCACCGGAACGTGCAGGGCATCGATTTCCGCCCGAGCGACGGTCGCGCGTTCACCGCGGAGCATGGACCGTGGCACAGCGACGAGATCACGGCCCTGGTCAACGGCGGCAATGCCGGTTGGGATCCTGCGCAGAACACCGGTGGGCGAGGCGAGTGCCCCGACCAGTACTGCGGTTACGAGCCGAACCAGATGGACGCCATGGACCCGGCCGTCAGGGCGGCCTACACGCCGATGAGCGACACCCGCTTCGATGATCTGATGCCGCCCTCCTGGAACAACCACGGATTCTCGCAGGGCACCGGGTCCGCGGCCTTCCTGACCGGCAGCAACTGGGGCATCTACGAAGGACGCCTCGCCGCGGGCATCATGGGGATCGGGTTCGGCAACACCCCGCCAGGTTCGCGCATCGACGTCTACGACATCGCCGACGATGGCTTGTCGATCAAGGGCGCGATCATCATGCCGACCGGCATCACGACGCGCTACCGCGGTCTGACGATGGGGCCGGACGATGCCTTGTACGCCGCGACCGACGACGGGTTCATCTTCCAGATCACCGCGAAGCCGATGTGATCGACGTGGCTGCCGGATAGCGGATTCGGCGGCCGGGATGGCCGCACGGCAAGTCGCCGCCAACGAGGGCCTGCGCTGCGCAAGTAGCGCAGGCGTCTCAGTTTGCGCTATCCGACTTCACCTCGCATAGGGAGGCGACGAGCTTGCCGCTCGCCGAATCCGCCTGCACACGTGTCTTCGGCTTGGGGTTATCGTCGGGCGCCATCGCGGGCTCGGTCCAGTTGTCATCGGTGAAGTACGTGTTCCTCAAGATGATCTCGGACGGCTCGCTGCAGTCCAGTCGTAGAAGACTCTGGTAGCTCGATGCAGCCATCACCGACGTTCCATATCTGACCCTTGTCCAGACGTCGATATGCTCGCCATTCGTGGTGACCCGAGCGTCGTCGTAGAAATGCACGTCACCGTTCGATCGGATCGAGAACTCGACCCACTGCGCTGGTGCGGAGACCGGGAAGATCAGAAGAAGAACCGGTAGCATGTGTTTCATGGTCGAGACCCCGTGGGTCGAGTCAATGGCCGGAAGCCGCGTCTCTTGTCGTACATTCTAGCGGCGCAGCGGTCTGCGCGATCGGGCGTCGACTGACGCTCGCCACAAACCCGGATTATTCAGTGCACCGTGGAAAGGTGCTTTTCTTCAGCGGGTGAGACTCCCACCCGGCAAGGGTCGTTCCAGCCGGTAGCAGTCGGGACAGCGGCGCAGGAGGCGTCACTGAACAGCTTCACGATGTCAAAGAGTCCCTTGGGGACTCAGCGAGTCAGACCACCGTGCGGATAGCAGCCGAGCGGGTGGCTGAGGAAGTACGGCGCCACCTCGCCGACGAGGCCCCACTCGATTCCTGCCGACACTGCGCCAGCGCTTTCGCTTTTCCCGCGCGGCGCGATCGAGGTGACGCGGCGGGCGCTGGACGGTGCATGAAACGTGTGTCTACAATTCGGGTGCGTCCATGCGTGCACACTATAGTCCTCCCCCGCTGACTTGACGGGCCCGTGGGCGGCGATAACCGGGCAGAGTTCCGGAGGCGGAACTGTGTCGGTCGCCGTAATCGCGCTACGAGGTGCTCAGGACTGCTTTGTGCGTGCCAACCTGCCGCTATCAACGGTTGTTCGATTTGAGACTCAGGAGTCCCTGACATGAGCGTCGAATACGCGCCCATCAGCTGGTCCGACGAGGAATACCGGAACTTCGGTCTCGAACGTCAGGTACTCCGACACGACTATCACTCGCTACCGCTGTTTGACGACGCATCCCTCGAGACGTTGCTCGACGCCTATCCCGCTCGCCGGTTGCAGGCGTACACGATGGGCGATGATCCCGTTCGCAACGAGGACTGGCGTCACGTCGATATCGATCCGGATACCACCGGGGCCGACATGCTGCGTGCCGTGCACAACGGCAGGCTGTGGCTGAACCTCACGCACATCGAGCGCCTGGTTCCAGCCTTCGGTGAGCTGATCGAGGAGATGTACGCGCATATCGGAGCACACTGTCCGCATCTGGAACAGCCGCGCGCTACTCACAGCGCATTGCTGATCAGTTCGCCAGGCGCGCAGGTCTACTACCACCTCGATGCCGAGCCGAACATGCTGTGGCACATGCGTGGCAGGAAGCATGTCTGGCTCTATCCGGCCATGGATACGGATCTGGTGCCGCAACACTACCTCGAAGATATCTACGCCGGCGACATCGGCGAGAACCTGCCGTACCAGCCCGAATTCGACGAGCGCGCGAGTGTGCACTTGCTCGAGCCGGGAGACGCGGCGAGCTGGCCGCACAACGCACCTCACCGGATCGTCAACGTCGATATGAACGTATCCCTGGCGACGAGCTACTCCACGCCTCTGGAATACCGTCGTCGCTACGTACAACTCGCGAACCGACACCTGCTGAGGCCGCTCGGCCTCGGGCGCCGTGGAATGAGCGAGCAGGGGCTGGTTCCGTCACTGAAGCGCGGCACCTTCAGAGTGCTGAACCGAATACGCCCGTTCCGGGTCGCGGATCGCACCGAGGGCTACATGACCGATCTGCAGCTCGATGGAAATTCGGCCAACGGTCTTCGTACGTTGCCGGACAGCCGGCTCGCCAGTTTTTCGAATGCACGGTCGTCAGAGTGAGCGGTGCCGGTACTCCTTCGGAGCTGCAAGTGGCTTTGGAAGAGGACGAGTGCGCCATCGAACGGCTGCGTGCCGATTGGGAGCGACTGGAAGCCGCTGATCCGGACGCGACTCCGTTCAACAGCTGGTTGTGGAACATGTTCTGGTGGCGGCATTACGGCGAAGGGGCACGCCTTTGTCTGTTGGTGGTGCGACGTGCGGACGAGGTGATCGGGATAGCGCCGATGTATTGCCGACCGGAACGTGAACATCGTGTCCTGAAGCGTCGTGTCTTGCGCTTCATCGGTACCGGTGGGGATACGTCACCAGACTATCTGGGTGTCGTGGCAGCGGCCGCTGACCGCAAGTCCGTGATTGCAGCGACACTGGATACGGTGCTTGCCAGTGCCGAGTGGAGCACGCTCGAGTTGCGTTATCTCGCGGTCGGCAGTGTACTCGATGACGTACTGCAAGCGCGGTTATCCGCGTTGCCGGGACGCGTGGTCACTCAGGACACCCTCGTTCTTGTCGAGGCGCTGCCCGAAACCTGGGAGGCCTACCGGCAATCCCTGACCACCAAGCGCCGCAAGCAGTTGAAACATCGGCGCAATCGCCTCGACAAGGCAGGCGTGGCACGGTTCGTCTTTGCGAACACTACTTCCGAAAGGAAGGCGGCGAGTGACTCTCTGGTGGCTCTGCACCGCGAACGCTGGTCCAGCAAGAGTGAAGCCGGTGCCTTCTCGAGCTTTGCCTATGAAGCCTTTCACCGTGACGTGATCGAAGCCTTCGCGGCGCGCGATCAACTCCGATTGCTCTCTCTGGAGTTGGACGGCGAGACGATTGGCGTGCTGTATGCCTTCGCCTGGCGTGGGCAACTGATGCTGTTCCAAAGCGGTCTGTCTCCGCGGCACGTCTGGTTGAGTCCGGGACATCTGCTGTTCGAGCACGTCATCCATGATGCTATCGATCGCGGGATGTCGAAGCTTGATCTTCTGAAAGGCGACTACGCCTACAAGACTGCCTGGGCGCGCACCCGCACGTGGGTGCGTACGCATCGGTACATGCGCCCTGGCGCGTCGGTCTGGCTGGCGCAGATCAAGGACCACTTGAGAACGGCTACATGACCAGCGCCTGAGCGCAGGCAGATCGTCGAGGCTGACTGCGCCGATCGACCTGGCGAACTGACGGCGTCGAGAGGCTGTCAGTCAACACCCGAGCGGCGATTGCGCTCGTCCTTCATGGTGTAGCGAATCTGACGGCCCAATAAGAGTCCCCGCAAGCGACCGCGATGCACGTCACTGATGCGAGCGGAGGGTGGATTTTCAAGCACGCTGGCCGCGATGCCGCCTCGGTACCGCTCGGTCCAGCCCAGGCGGGCAAATGCGTCTGCGTCCTGACTCAGCATGGCTCGAGCATACGGGTTGTCGTGTTCCGCCGCCGTTAGTGTTCTGACGACACCACACCGTTGATATGAGGGCGAAAAGTGAAAACAGTGCAGTGTAATAAAACTATTTCACCCACGTGACTGACGTCGTCGGTGTGATGGCCGGCGACAAGCTGCAGGCACGTGTTGGCGTCGCTGCGACGGACGACGATAACTCGCGGCCCGAGCTGCCTGGTTGCACTACGCCGGCGGCCATACGCAGAGGTCCGTCGCGAAACGTATCGGCCTGCCTGCCACGCGCACGCATCGGCTGATTGCGCGTGCGGCACGGGACTGACTGGTGCTTCAGGCCCGCGCCCATGTTCGTTGACAGCGTCGAGGATCGCCAGCTGATGCTCGGGCAAACGGGCCTTTGCGAGGTCATGCGTCTGATCGATCAGGCGACGCCGTGCCTGATCGGCATCGGCAAGACGGCGGCAGGGGGCGAGCTTGCATTTGGTAATACCGGCGAACACGATCGCAGCCCTCGTGCCGAAGCCGCGCGTGAACCTCACGCGCTTCCACGGCGTGTTCGCCCCCAACAGCCGATACCGCGCCTTCATGCCCTCCGGGTGCGCGTGACGCCCGCCGGACGCGGCCCCGGCGGCAAGGGTTGCTATGCCAACGGCCAGGTGAAGGAGCAGCTGATCGAGCCGACCGAGCCGACCGAGTCCGAGCGGCCCGAGCGGCCCGAGCGGCCCGAGCGGCCCGAGCGGCCCGAGCGGCCCGAGCGGCCCGAGCGGCGCAGCGCGATCGGCTGGGCGCAGCGCCTGCGACGCGTCTTCGGCATCGACATCGACATCGAACGCTGTGCGATCTGCGGCGGGACGCTTCGGATCTTCGCCTGTATGGAAGACCGTGCCGTGATCCAGACGATCCTCGCGCACCGGCGGCGCACGAGTCTCTCGGCAAGCGGGGCGGCCTCAGCGCATGGGCCGCGCCCTCGCGCCCCACCGCCACCTCGCCTCCCGCCTGAAGTCCCCACCACGGTACCGACGAGCACCCGAAGGGCTGAAGGCGCGTGATCCTGCGGATCGTGCCGCAGGCGGTCCTGTCCTGCGCGCTCAGGTCCGGAAACTCGTCGCTGCGCTCGCGCGACCGTTTCAGTGGAACGCACCGTCCGCCACTCCAGGCGCCGCGCTCCTGTTCGAGCGGCATCGCGACCACGATCGTCGAGTTGGACTCGATACCGAACCGCTCGCAGCTCGGCCGCGAGCAGCGCGAAGCCACCGCGGCAGACGGCGATCACTGATGTAACGGCTCAGCGGCGCTGAAGCGCGGGTCTACGCCGGCGATGGCACCACGCGCCACGTGCTGGTCTGCGAATCAAGCGGCGCGGCGCTGATGGGCGATTTCTACGCGCTGTTCCGGTACGGGCTGAACGTGCCGTTTGCCGCGCAGGCGGCGGCGCTCGGCCAGCCGGGTTGGCACGGCACGAACGCCCCGACGTGCAGGCGCGACGATCTTTCGCTCGCCGGATCGGGCTGCGAGAAACCGCGCGCGCCTCGATCATCGACCGAATCGCTCAGTGCTTGAACTGCGCGACATTCGCCTTGGTGATCTTCATGACGCCGGTTTCCACGCGGTTCGGCAGTGGATTGATGCCGGCCGACTTCCAGTCCGGAACTACCTCCAGGCCATCGGTGTTCTGCCAATGCATCATATGGATGGCCAGGAAAGTCTCCAGATAGGACTTCTGCGCCACAGCGCCATGAATGGTGCCTTCCTCGATATAGGCAAGCATGTCGTCGTTGCGATCCATGGCGACAATCTTGATGTCCTTGGTGCGCCCGGCTTCGTTGACGGCAATGGCGGCACCCTTGCCGCTGTCCCCACCCGTACCGCCAATGCCGACGATGTCCGGATTGGCCTGAATGCCCTGCAGGTAAGCCGTAGGTGCGTAGGACGGATCCGCTCGATCATTCACGACGTCGACGACCTCGATGTCCGGGTACTTTTCCTCGAAAATCGCCTTGTAGCCTTCGACGCGTTCCAGGGTGGCCGGGGCAGGGAAGGTGCCAAGGAGAACCTTGCCCTTGCCGCCGATCGCCTCCGCCAGCATCTCGCCGCCGACCTTGCCTGCCTCGAAACCATCGATGCCGAGGAAACACGAACGCGGACTGTCGGGAATATCCCCGATGCAGGTGGTCACCGGAATGCCGGCTTCGACCGCACGCGTCACGCCGGGTGCCAGTGTTGCCGGGTCACCGGGGAAGATCAGGATGCCCGCAGGCCGACGCGCTATCAGCTCGTCCAGCTGGCGAGCCTGCGCAGCCGTATCCCAGTCTAGTGGGCCTGTGAAGCTGGTTTTTATGTCCAGAATACCTTCCAGGTCGTCGAGGGCATCGCGATAGTCGATCCAGAAGGGAACCTGGGTAACGATGGACAGGAATACATATTCCTTTCCAGCGCCCGCTGCCAGCGCCCGAGTGGACAGCTGAGGCATGCCGAATCCGGCAGCGAGGCCAGCCCCTGCGCCCAGTAGCTTGCGTCGGTCGGTGTTGTGAATGCTCATACAGATTCTCCCTGGTTGGTTGTTCCACGTTGATACTGTTTGGGGATGCTGAATGGGTTCGTTCAGACTTTCCTGCGTCGGATGAGCATGTCGAGTGCGACGGCGCTCACCAATACCGTGCCGATGACGATCATCTGCCAGTAGATCGAGACGGCCAGCATGGTCATGGAGTTATTGATCAGCGCCACGAAGACCACACCCAGAAAGGCACCGAGAATCGTGCCCTCACCACCGCGTAGCGAAGCACCGCCTATGACGGCCGCTGCCAGTACCTGGAGCTCGAGGCCATTCCCGGCCGTTGGAGTGCCGCTCATCAATCTCGACGCCAGCAACACACCCGCCAGTGCTGCGAGCATGCCGGTGAGCACGTAAGCGATGATTCGAACGCGGCTGACGTTGATACCGGACAGCATGGCGGCCTTCTCGTTTGCGCCGATGAAATACACCTGCCGAAAGAAGCGCGTGTGGCGAACCGCAAGGTCGAACAGGAGAATCAATGTCAGGGTCAATACGACCAGGGCGGGTATGCCGAACAGGCTTGCCTGGCCAATCCAGCCGAAATCGGCCGGCAAACTGGATATCGAGAAGCCTTCGGTCAACACCAGCGCTATGCCACGGGCTATGGACATCGTGCCGAGCGTGGCAACCAGCGGATTGATGCCGAGGCCGGTAACCAATAACCCGTTCGCAAGTCCAGCGAAAGCACCGACCAGCAGCGCGCTTGCAACGGCCATCGAAATCGACATCCCCGTCAGTAGCAGCATGGCAACCACCGTGGAGGACAGGGCCATCACCGACCCGACCGACAGATCGAACCCTCCCGATGCCAGCAGGATCGACATGCCGATGACAATGATGGCGATGGGTGTCATGCCGACTGAAATGGCCCGAAAATTCGCCAGACTGAAGAAGTACGGCGACAGGAATGACATCACCACCACGATGAGCAGAATGAGCGCCAGCAACGTCAGTTCACGCGTATCGACGAACCTGCGCAACAGTCGTTGCCGGCCCGTTCCGGCAGTCGGTTTCCCCTCGTCAGTCGTGGCGCTCAATGCCGTTGGTCCTCATGAGACAGACAGGTGCCAGCAGCAGCTGATCCTGCTGCGAATTGCAGCAGTTCATCCTCGGTGACATCGTCCGGCGCCACTTCGTCGACAACACGCCCTGCCCGTATGACGAGGATGCGGCTGGACAACGACACCAGTTCCGGGAAGTCGGATGACACGATGATGATGGCCATGCCAGCCGCAGCTCGACGCTTCAGCTCGCGATGGATCTGCAACTTGGCGCCCACGTCCACGCCCTTGGTCGGTTCCTCGATGATGAGCAGTTCCGGATTCCGCTCCAGCCACTTGCTCAGCAGGATTTTCTGCTGGTTTCCGCCCGACAGAGAACCGATGATTTCGTCGCTACCTTGCGTCTTGACGGAGAATGCGTTGATGGCGTCCTGACTGGCAACGTCGATCGAACGTTGACTGAGCAGGCCTGCCTTCGTGTGCCTGTTCAAGCTGCAGGCCACCAGGTTTGCACTGAGCGGAAATGTCAGGAACAGGCCGTCAGTCTTGCGCTCTTCCGGTACATAGCCGACACCTGCAGCCATCGCGTCACGGATGGATCGGAAGCGCACCGTTGATCCGTTCAGCTCGATGTGCCCGGTAAGACCTGTCGCTAATCCGGCAAGCGCGCGCACGATCTGGCTACGTCCGGAACCAAGCAAGCCTGCCAGGCCCAATATTTCGCCGCGCTTGAGAGAAAACGAAACATCTTCGAATCTCCCTGCGCTGCCTAGCCGCTCGACGCTCAGGAGTGTCGTGGACAGCGGCTGAACGGCTTCTTCGGAGGTTGCTGCCTGTGTCTCCCCGAGCATCTCGTGCACCACCCGACCCGGTGTCGTATCGGCGGTTCGGCGGGTGCTGATGCTTCGTCCATCGCGCAGAACGGTGATCCTGTTCGCGATGGCGAAGACCTCGGTCAGGTGATGGCTGACATAAACAATGCCGATCCCCTTGTTCGCAAGATTGCGCAACACGGTAAACAATGCCTGCACTTCATCAGGTGTCAGGGCTGATGTCGGTTCATCCAGCAACAGGATGCGGGCGTCCAGTGAAAGCGCCTTGGCGATCTCCACGATCTGTTGCGTGCTGACGGGCAGCTCATCCACCGGGGAGGTGACATCCAGCGACAAGTCGAACTGCGCCAGCAACGCCTCTGCCCGTCGGCGTAGCTCCTTCCAGCGCACCATGCCCAGGCGCGATGGTGTGCGCGAGGCAAAGATGTTTTCCGCAACGGACAGAGAACCTGCAAGACTCAGTTCCTGGAACACACAGCTGATGCCGAGCGATTGTGCATGAGCTGCATTCTCGATCTGCACCGGTTTGTCATCCAGACGAAGTTGTCCGGACGATGGTTGATGCAGCCCGTATAGCAACCCCAGGCAAGTTGACTTGCCCGCCCCGTTTTCTCCGACCAGGGCCTGAATCTCGCCGGATACCACCTTGAGGTGAATATCCTCGAGCACCGTATTCTGTCCGAAGTGCTTGTACACCGATGACAGCGAGATGAGACCGGGTTGCCTGTCGAGCGTCCCTGCGACTTCTGTCGGCGGTGATTGCATTGAGTCTCCTTCGCTCGACTGAACTATGATATCTGAGATATCAGATGTCAAGTTTGGGTATGCGTGCGTTTTGCGGGAGTCAGAACACGTGACCCGGCGCCGTGTGATGTCGACCTGACACTCTGCCTTCTATCGCGCTTGTACCTCGTTCTCCCCGGTGACGCTGATCTCGCCTTCGTGAGGCGCGTGCTGGTCGTCGACCGGCCATCGGTGGCGCAGGAAAGCGAAGGCCCGAACATCGACTGCCGGGTAAGCACCGCGCAACGCTATCGCGCATCCGAGAAAGGTCGAGCCGCGAGTCACGACATCGTCGATGAGCGTCAACGTCCCGGTTTCGAGGAGACGCCCGGTAACGCGTAGCGATTCGAGGTGGGCGGTCGGTGACGGGCGGTCCGCCGCGGATCGAATCAGGGCCGATTTCGGGACGGCCCGACTACGCTCGAGTAGCGGCCCGACGGAATGGCCGTACCCGGCGGCCACCAGCGCGCGGCAGAGTTCCAGGGCCGACCACGAATCATCGTCTCGGCGTAGCGCGTGTCCGGGGACAGGTACGAGTGTGGTGTGCGGGCCGAGGTATCCCGTGAGGTCCACGCCGCGCGCGGCACAGACCTCGGACATCCGGGCGACCACCGCATCGGGTCGACGACCACGTTTCAACCAGTCGCGAACCGTACGACCTCGCTCGGCAGCGTCCCCGATCGCTTTCGCGTGGTAGGCGTAGTGAACCCGGTAGCGCAGAGCTCGCGCGTCAGAAGGCGAAGGCATGCCCGGCGCTTACCCTCGGAAGGTCGGCGAGCGCATCGTCGAGCACCTCACGGGTGAGTATCTGCGCGCCGTAGTCGAGCATCTGTAACGCCCAACTCGCCGCGTTCGAGCTGACCACGCTCTCGAGCAGGAACAACGGGCGGCCAAGGCGGATCGCCTCCCAGCCTTGGTGGCGTGTCCCGCTGGTCTCACCGGCTTCGACGATGATCGTCGCGTCGGACAGGAGCGCCATCGTGCGGTTTCGCTGGGGGAACGTGCCCTTGTGCACGCGCGAGCCGCTCGCGAACTGAGACACCGCCAGATGATGACCGACGATGCGGTCGAACAGGGCCAGGTTGGATTTCGGGTGCACGTCATCGAGCGGAGAGCCGAGCACCGCGATCGTACGTCCGCCTGCAGCTACCGCCGTCTCGTGAGCGACCGTGTCGACACCCTCAGCCAGGCCACTGACCACGACGAATCCGCGCTCGACCAAAGCTCGCGACAACGCCCTCGCGCGACGAGCGCCGGCATCGGACACGCGTCGCGCCCCGACGACACTGATTCGCTGGCCCGCCTCGAGGACTTCTCGATCGCCCGCGAGGAAGAGCGCGGCCGGAGCGTACTTCTGCTCGAGGTCGGTCAGATCACCGATGAGCGCGTCTGGCGTGGTTTCGAAGACGATCACTCGGGCCTCCGGTGGCGCGTTGCGAAGGTCGCTATCCGTCGGGATCAGGCCATCCGCGATGGGTTTCGTGGCCTGCCGGGAACGCGTTCCCAGTCGCCACCAATGCGGCGACTGCGTCAGTGTCGCATATCGAAAAATCCGGTGTCACCGACATGACGGTGATGTTTGGTCGTGTCCCGATGAACCGATATCTGTCCTCGACGAGCATGGGGCGAAGGCGATAAGCTTCGGGACGCCTTCGAGAAGACATCCGCCTCGCGCACGCGTCTCAGAACAGCTCGAGATCGCGCTAACGGCGGTAGCCGAGTGCGCGATACCCCGCCTCGCGCTTTCGCCGCATGCCGACGAGCGCCGCGTGGGCGGTATCGTCGACGTCGATCACGCGGTCATCGCGCTTGCCCGGGGAGGGGCGGTGGAGCCGCCCGACGTACTGCTCGAGCGTGCCGCGCCAGGCGAGCGGCATTGCGAGGACGAGGGTGTCGAGCGGCGGGTGGTCGAACCCCTCGCCGATGAGCCGTCCGGTCGCGAGCAGACACCGCGGCACCGTTGTGTCGAGTTGTTCGAGTGCGTCGATCGCCTTCGTCCGCTGACGCCGCCCGAATCCACCGTGCGGCACGATCGGTTCGACGCCCGCGCCGAGAAGCTCGCGCTGATGGAGAGGGCGGTGCGCAGCGCTCGGCCAGCCCGCGCGAGACCACGAGCACCAGCGCGATGATGACGACCGCCGGGTGCTCGAACCCCGAGAACACCGCCTCGCCCGGCACGAGGCCTGCGATCGCACCGACGACCAGCCCGCCCAAGGCGACCAGGTCGTAGCCGGCGGACGCGGCTGTGGATCAGCAGCGCGAAGATCGCCCCGAAGATCGCGAGCAGTCGCTGTCGGTGTTCATCGACACGATGCTGATCTGCACCTGCACCGCCTTCGTCGTCCTGCTCGGCGACGTCTACGTGCCCGGGAACGAGGCGGTGGACGGGGTGGTGCTCACCCAGCAGTCGCCGGCCTCGCACGTGGGCGACCGGGTGGGCTATTTCCTGACCATCGCCATCATGCTGTTCGCGTTCAGCTCGGTGATCTACACCTACTACCTGGGCGAGAACGCGGTATCGATCCTGACCGATCACCCGGCCTCGCTGCGCGTGCTCAGGATCGCGATCGTGGGCATCGTCTTTCCCGGGGCGATCGCGCCGGGGGCCACGGCAGGGGCGGTGTTCTTCTTCTCCGGTCCGATGATGGGCATCCTCGCCGTCGTCAACCTGCTGGCGTCGACGATGCTGTTCCCCATCGCCAAGCGACTGATCGACGACTTCGACGGCCAGCTATCCGCCGGTATCGATCGTCCGCTGCTCGATCCGGACGCCTACGCCGATCTGGACATCGACCGGCAGGCGTGGACGGGCAGGATCAAGGGGGACGGTGCCGGCGTGACGGTGACCGCGACGACCGACGGGCCGGATCGGGTACCAGTGTTCGGTTGATTCGATCGCCCGGGCGGACCGGGCGGACCGGGCGGGACCGGCGGAGGGCGCAACCGGAGACCCCGCGCCCGCGCGGGATCTCGTGTTCGGCGTCGGCGGCTGCGGCGTCCAACATCGGAGACCCCGCGCCCGCGCGGGATCTCGCGAAGACGGAGCGGGAGGTGCCGAGCGGCACCCTTCCCGGCGGTGCCCTCTCTCGACGCGGATCTTGCGCGGGTCGTGACCCGGCCGAGGCAAGGATTGCGCAATCGGACCTGCCGCGGTTGCGGCCGATGGCATGCTTGGCGCCGTTACCCGTCGAGAAAAGGAGTCCCGTGAACGACAAGGTCGTCCAGATCACGAATCACCGCCCGCCGGTATCCTGTACTCCGCTCCGCCCTCTCCTGTGCACACTCGTTCTGGTTGCGGGCTGCAACGGCGACCCGACCGGCGGGCCGGCGGCCGGCGGTGACGCACGGGATCGCGACGTCGTGCCCGTTCCGGTACCCGTCGGCGCATCGGAGGACGCCCCCGGGCCGCCACCGAGCGAGCCCGCCAGGCTGTCACGCTTCGGCGAGGCTCCGCCGCTTCGTGGTCTGGCCGCGGTGCACGGTCTGCGCATCGGTTTCGCGGCGCCGCACGACATGTTCGAGCTGGAGGACTCGGCTTTGTACACGTCCATCGCCACGGAGGAGTACGACATCCTCACGCCGGAGAACTCGATGAAGATGACCTACCTGCGGCACGTTCCCGGGCGCTACGAGTGGGAACGAAGCGACCGGTTGGTCGCGTTCGCCGAAGCCCACGACATGGCCGTGCACGGCCACCCGCTGATCTGGAGCGGACAGGTCACGCAGTGGATCAAGGACCTCGGCGCTGCGGAGCTGGCCGCGCTGATGCGCGAGCACATCGCCACCGTCGTGTCGCGCTACCGCGGACGCGTCGACGTCTGGGACGTCGTCAACGAGGCCCTGGTGCGCGATGGCAGCCTGCGGGATTCGTTGTGGTACCTGAGCATGGGCGAGAGCTACATCGCGGAGGCCTTCCACATCGCCCGCGAACACGACCCGGACGTCACGTTGATCTACAACGATTACGACGTCGGCTGGCTCAACCCGAAGTCCGACGCCCTGCTCGAGCGTCTCGCCGGCGAACTCGACCGTGGCACGCCGATCGACGGAGTGGGCTTCCAGCTCCACCTGGAGACCGATGATCATCCCGGCGTGGACAGCCTGCGGGAGAACTTCCGCCGCTTCGCCGAGCTCGGACTCGACATCTACATCACCGAGATGGACATCGCCGTCGACTGGCGGGCCGACCCGGGCACAGAGGCGCTGAAGCAGGCCGAGCTCTACGGCGACGTGCTGAGGATCTGCGTCGAGCAGCCGCGCTGCCGGGCGTTGCAGACCTGGGGACTTGGTGATCGTCACGCCTGGCGCAGCTCGCTGAAGGCCATGCCATTCGACGAGGAGTACCGCGCCAAGCCCGCCTTTCGCGCCATGCAGCGCGTCCTGCAGGAAACACCGCCGACCCCGCGCGCACCGCGCTGAACGAGGCTGGACAGGGTGGCAGCGCGCACGCTCCTCCGGGACCGCAAGGATCTCGTCGTCGCGCCCGCCCTGGTGGTTCTCGTCGGACTGCTGCTGGTCGCCCTGCAGCCGGGACGTGCGCCCAACCCCGACGCCGTGTCGTACCTGACCATCGCGGAACATTGGGCCCGGGGAGAGTGGGCCCGGGCCTTCAATACCTACTGGTCACCTCTGCTTTCATGGTCGCATGTGCCGGCGGCCATCGCGGGATGGCCGTTGCACGAGGCGGCTCGCGTGCTCTCGGTCCTCATCGGGCTCGCGGCGATGGTGCTGTTGCAGCGCACGATGCGGCAGGCGGGCGTGTCGGCACCCGTCAGGGGCCTCATGAGCCTGGCCGCCGTGCCGTTCCTGGTATTCGCCTCGTTTCACGCCGTCAGCCCCGATCTGCTGGTGGCGACGTTGCTGCTGGGTTTCGCCACGGAAAGCGTCGATCCGTCCGGTAGCGCCACGCGGGCGGGCATCTACGGCGGTCTCGCCTTCCTGGCCAAGGCCTACGCCCTGCCGGTGGTGCTGGTTTCCCCAGGCGTGATCATGCTGTGTCGCGCCCTGTTGCGGACCCACCGCGCAGGCGTGGCGCACCCGCTCGCCACGGGGTCGATCGCCTGCGCGATCGCCCTTGCCTGGATAGTGCCGGTCTCGCTCGAGTCCGGAACCTTCACGATCAGCGCAGCCTCCGCATACCATCGCGACATCGCCGCCCCCGGCGCCCTGGGCGATCCCTTTCGCTGGGCAGGGCTCATCGAACCGGCACACGACGGGGCCGTGTCGGGTTGGGAGAATCCGGCGACCATGCCGCGGCCGGCCGACCGCCCGGCGTTCGCCGCCTCCAGGCAACTGCCGGAGCACCGCATCTTGCCCGCCGATCGTCATGGCGGGCGCCTGGCCCGGCTGATGGCCAACCTTTCGCAGTTGCACAAGAGCTTCGATCTGCTGCTCGGCTCGGTGCTGGTCGCCATGCTCTGGAGCGCCTCCACGATTATCGGAAACAGGCCGGGCGGCGAAGCGCAGCCTCGCGCCGGCAGGCAATGCCAGGGGCTGGAGCTGGCCCTGTTCGCCACCGTGTACACCGCGGGCCTGGCATTTCTCATCGTGGAGACCCGCTACCTTTACTTCCCGATGCTGGTTTGCATCGTGCTGGCCGCGGTATGGCTCTCCGAGCGCCGTTCGCGACGGCCCGGCACGCCGTCGATGGTTGCGACCTGCATCGTCGCGGTGACCACGGCCATCGGGCCTCTGACGGCGGTGCATTCCTCCTTCGAGCGTGCCGATCATACCGCCGCGGTGCAGGTCTTCATCGGATCGGCCGCGGGCGACCTCGCCGGGCTGCGGGTCGCCTCCGTGCCGTCGAACCTGGGCACGGTCGGCTCGGCCTGCTACACGCTCGGCTGCACCTACCTCGGCGCACCTCGACTGGATGTCGCCGTCTCGGTCTCCGAACAGCTGGAGAGCTTCGATGTCGACCTTCTCGTCGTCATCGGAGAACACGGTCTGTCGCTGCCCGGATTCTCGGTAGCGGCAACCCTCCAGCACGATATCGGACACGAGAGGCGTCGGTACGCGCTGTACCGGGCGACGCAGCGGATGCTCGCCGATACCGCTGTCCGCTCCGACCTCCCTCGACGGTGAACGGGGTGGTCGATCCTGGACTTCCGCCCCTGCGGCATCAATCTTCAGGGCCCGTGGTCGCTACCCGAAAGACTGGCAATCGGCGCACTTGCGCCGATCGTCGCGACTCAGGTGAAACTCGACCTGATCCAGCTGCCCGTCAGGCGTGACGAGACTGGCGCGGTACCGGCCGCGGCGCACCCGCGCGAGGAGGGTGCGATTGGCCGCCTCGGACAGCTGGTTGGCGATGTCGTCCTTGATGACGATGGCCCGCTCGCGCGCCGCGTCAAGCTCCTCGACGTAGCGAAGCAGCCGGTCATCGGTCTCCCTGAGCGAGTAGCGCGAACGCTCCGACAGCCAGTCCGGTGGGTCCATCAGCAGGCCGGTCATCGCCTCGCGCTGCGGTGACAGGTAGCGCCGCAGGGCCACCACCTGCTGGCGCAGGTCGGTGAGTTCGCGCCGCGTGGCGCTGGCGCGCTCGACCGCAGTTGTGCGTGTAGTGCGTGTAGATCAGCCCGACGTCGCGCTCGTCCCAGATGCGGTGCGTGCAGCGCACGATGTAGTCGACGATGTCGGTGTAGACGTCGTCGAAGCCGGCGAGCGACTGCACCCGCTCGCGCGCCGGGTGCACGAGCGCGGTGAAGTCCCGGCGCTCGATCTCGAGGGGGCGTCCGTCGCCCGTCGGCGGCGCGCCGTCGGCGAGCGGCAGGGGCGTCGAGCTGTCGGGATCGGCCATGCGGCGAGCGAAGCCTCCTTGGACGGGTCGGTTCGGTGCGTCCGGCAGAGCCGACGTGACGCGAGGGACCGGGGGGCAACCCGGCCACCGTCGGACACCGGCCGTACGCGACGTCGAATCATGGTAGCGCGGTCGCGAGAGTGCGGCACCTTTCCGGTCCTCGCGTCGTCGCCGCTATCCGGTTGCCGCGGGCGATGCCCCGTCATCCCGCTCACGGGTGTCTGCCACCGGCACGACGTCGGGCGAATGCACTCGCCGAAGTCGCTCTCGCCACGCGAGTCTTGGAAACGCGAAGCGGGCGTCGTCCGGCCCGACTCGATTCCGCCTTGACTGTTTGATCAGTCAATCGGTAGTCTGTGACCATGGTTACCGACTCCGTTTCCATCTCGGAAAGTACCGACCTCTCGTCGTCCCCCCGAACGAAGCTGCTCGACGCGGCCGAAGCGGAGTTCTCCCGCGTCGGCTTCGGCGGTGCGACCACCAAGGCCATCGCCGCCGCGGCGGGCGTCGCACAGGGGCTGTTGCACTATCACTTCGGCGCCAAGGAGCGCCTCTTCGAGGCCGTCATCGAGCGCCGCTCCGGGCTGATCAACGCCTCGCGGCTGGCGCTGCTCGCCGAGGTCGATGCCGACACGCCGGATGCCACGTCCCGGATCTTCGAGGCGTTCTTCCGCCCGCCGCTCGGCCCCGAGGGCGGGGGGCCGACGTTCGCGCCGATCTTCGCGAGCCTGTCGGTCGGCGGCGAGCGCGAGCGGGCGCTGGTCGCGCGCCACTACGACGCGCCCGCGCGCCGGTTCGTGGACGCGTTGACCCGTACCGGCGTCGATCGCACCGTGGCGGCGAGCGCCTACGGCTTCGCGCTCGGGGCGCTGATCGGCAGCGTCGGGCGCGAGGGCCGCGTCCGGCGGCTCGGTGGCCCGGACGACGGTCCCGACGAGACCGAAGCGCTGATCGAGCGGCTCGTGGCCTTCGCCACGGGCGGTCTGCGCGCGCTGGCCGAGCCCGATCCGCTCCCGACTTCCCGACCCCGCGCCGCGACGCGCGGGCGCACCCGCCGTTCACCCAGGAGATCCTCATGAAGGCTCGACATCCCGCGCTCGCACCGCTCGGCTGCGCCTCCTGCCTGTTGGCGCTGGGCCTTTGCGCCCCGGTCGCGCACGCCGAGGACGTCTCCGCCACCGTCGTCGCCGGCCACCCGCTCGTGTTCCGCTGGGTGCGGATGATCCCCGAGGCGTTCGTGCCGGCCGTGCAGTCCGCGCTCGAGAGTACCGATCACACGGTGAGCTTCACCGAGCAGTTCGGCGGCACGATCGCGGGTGTCGGCGAGGAGCTCGAGACGGTCGAGTCCGGGCTCGCCGAGATCGGCGTGTGCCAGTCCCTGTTCGATCCCGCCAAGCTCGCCGTGCAGAACGTCACGTACTACACCCCGTTCGTCAGCGACGACGTGCGCACGGTCATCGAGATCGTCGACGGCATGCACCGCGACGACGAGCGAATGCGCCAGGCCTGGACCGACAACGGCACCGTCTACCTCGGCGCGCCGATCGGCATCGATGACTACCTGCTCATGACGACGTTTCCGGTCGACTCGCTCGACGACCTGGACGGGCGAAAGATCGCCGCCCCGGGACCGGCGATCAACTGGCTGTCGGGCACCGGTGCGGTGGGTGTGGCCGGCAACCTCACGACCTACTACAACGAGATGAAGACGGGCGTCTACGAGGGGGTCATCGTGTTCGCCTCCGCGGCGCTGCCGGGCAAGCTGTACGAGGTGGCGCCCCACGTCACGCGCTTCGGGCTCGGCGCGCAGTTCGCGGGCGCCCTCTGCGCGAACGCGGACTGGTTCGACGAGCTGCCCGAGGAGGTGCAAACCGCGCTGAAGCGAGGTGCGGACGCGGCGAAGGACTGGTATCTCGACGAGCTCGAGTCGGCGGTCGAGACCGCGTTCGAGACGATGGCGGCCGAGGGCGCGACGATCACCGACGCACCCGACGAGATGCGAGAGGCCTGGGCGGCCGACATGGACGACGCCGCGGGCGACTGGGCCGCGTCGCTCGACGGGCAGGGACTGCCGGCGTCCGAGGTGCTGTCGACCTACATGGACGGCATGCGCGAGGCCGGCGCGACGCCGCTGCGCGACTGGGACGCGAAGTAGCGGTCCGGCCACTCGGGTTCCGGAATCGACCGGGGTGGCGGACGCGACGAAGGTGGTCGGTGGGCGCGAGCGAGCGGTTCGCGTCCCGCGCGCGCTTGTCGCGCTGGACGCCGTCACGCAGTTCTGCAACGTCTGCGGATCCTTGCTGATCTTCGCCCTGATGGCGCTGATCGTCATCGACGTGCTCGGGCGCAACCTCGCCGGCGCGCCGCTGCCCGGGGTGCCCGAGATGGTCGCGCTGTCGATCGTCGCGATCGTGTTCCTGCAGAGCCCGCAGACGCTGCGCGCCGGGCGCATGCCGCGCTCGGAAGCGCTGTTGTCGGTGCTCGCGAGGCGTGCGCCGACCGCCTCGACGTGGCTGCTCGACCTGCACGACCTGGCCGGGCTCGCCACCGCCGCGATCGTGTGCCACGCGAGCTGGCAGCCGCTCGTCAAGGCCTGGTCGCGGGACACGTTCGTCGGCGCGGTCGGCGACTTCACCGCGCCGGTGTGGCCGGTCAAGGCGACGATCGTCGTCGGCGCGGCGCTCCTGGCGATGCAGTTCGCGGCCCGGATCGCGCGCCGCCACCTCGCCGGCACGGTCAAAGGATGCGACGGGCGCGACGGGGAGACGCCCGCGTGACGCCCTTCGACATCGGGCTCGTCTCGCTGGGCGCGATGGTCGCGCTCGTGCTCGCCGGGCTGCACGTGCCGATCGCGCTGATGCTGACCTCGTGGGTCGGCGTCTGGGCCATGAAGGGCTCCCCCGCGCTCGCCTCGAAGCTCGTCGCGCTCGCCGCGAGCGACACGATCTCAAGCTACTTCTTCGGCGTCGTGCCGCTGTTCGTGCTGATGGGCTTCCTCGTGTCCGAATCCGGCATGGGGCGCGACGCGTTCGACGTCGCGAACCGGCTGTGCCGACGCCTACGCGGCGGGCTCGGCGTCGGCACCGTCGGGGCGAACGCGATCTTCGCGGCGATCACCGGCATCTCGATCGCCTCGGCTGCGGTGTTCACCAAGATCGCCGTGCCGCAGATGATCCGCCACGGCTACGCGCCGCGCTTCGCGGTCGGCGTCGTGGCGGGGAGCTCCGTGCTCGGCATGCTGATCCCGCCGAGTCTCCTGTTGATCCTGTACGGCATCCTGACCGAGCAGTCGATCGGGGACCTGTTCATCGCGGGCATCGGTCCGGGGCTGCTGCTGGCCGCGTGCTTCGCGCTCGGCATCGTCGCGCTCGCGACGTTCGCGCCGGGCTTCGTCGGCCGACCCGACGACGTGGACGACGGCGAGGTGTTCGGCGTGCTGGAGCTCGTCGGCAAGGGACTGCCGATCGCCTTGCTGATCGTCCTGGTGCTCGGCGGGATCTACGCGGGCTTCTTCACGCCGGTGGAGGCCGGCGCGATGGGCGCGGCCGGCGCGCTCGTGCTCGGTCTCGTCAAGCGCCGGCTGTCGCTCCGGGGCCTGTGGAAGGTGCTGGTCGAGACCGGGCTCGTGACCGCCTCGATCTGCTTCCTGATCATCGCCGCCCAGATGTACTCCCGCATGCTCGCGTTCTCCGGCGTGCCGGCGGGCCTCGGCGCGTTCGTCGCGGACGGCGACATCGGCTTCTGGGCGCTGATCGGCATCTACGTCGCGGTTGTCATCGCGATGGGCATGATCCTCGATAGCTCCTCGATCATGCTGATCCTCGTGCCGTTGATGCTGCCGGTCGTCGTGCCGATGGGGCTCGATCTCGTGTGGTTCGGCGTCGTGACGGTGCTGGCGGTCGAGATCGGGTTACTGACGCCGCCGTTCGGCATCTCGGTCTACGTCATCAAGTCGACCCTCGACGACCCGTCCATCACGCTCGGCGACGTGTTCGCGGGTGCCGCCCCGTTCGCGCTCGTCATGCTGGCGGTGCTCGGACTCGTCATCGTCTTCCCGGTCATCGCGACCGGACTCCTCCCGAACTGAACCGACAGGACACCTCGTACCCATGGCCCGACGCTTCGTCGACATCTCGGTGGCGCTGGAGGCGAACATCGCCTCCGACCCGCCGTCCATGCTGCCGCGTATCGACTACTCGGCGCACACCGACACCGCCTCGCAGGTCACCGCGTTCTTCCCCGGACTCGAGGCCGCGGACCTGCCGGGCGGGGAGGGCTGGGCGGTCGAGACGCTCGAGGTCTCGACGCACAACGGCACCCATCTCGACGCGCCGTACCACCACCACTCGACGATGGACGGCGGAAAGCCCGCGATCACGATCGACGAGGTGCCGCTCGAGTGGTGCTTCAACCCGGGCGTCAAGCTCGACTTCCGCGAGCGGCCGGACGGCCACGTCGTGAGCGCCGCCGAAGTCGAGGCCGAGCTCGCGCGCATCGGCCACACGCTCCGACCACTCGACATCGTCGTCGTGAACACGCGGGCAGGCTCCCGCTACGGGCACGAGGACTACCTGTCCGCGGGCTGCGGCATGGGCCGCGAGGCGACGCTGTATCTTCTCGAGCGCGGGGTGCGCGTGACCGGCACCGATGCCTGGTCCTGGGACGCGCCGTTCCCGCACACCGCGAAGCGCTGGGCGGAGACGCGTGACCCGTCGATCATCTGGGAGGGTCATCGCGCGTCGATGGACATCGGCTACTGCCACATGGAGAAGCTGTCGAACCTCGAGTCGCTGCCCGCCACGGGGTTCGAGATCTGCTGCTTCCCGGTCAAGATCAAGCGCGCCTCGGCGGGCTTCACGCGCGCGGTCGCGCTGCTGGAGGAGTAGCTCGTGAAACTCGGTACCGTCGCCCGCGAAGGGCGCCCCGTCACCGTCGCGGTGATCGACGACGAGCGCCTGCTCGATCTTGCCGCCGCGGCGAGCGCGAGCGGGGCGGACCCCGCACCGTTCGCGGACATGGTCACGCTCGTGCGCGCCGGTCCCGACGCGCTCGACGCCGCGCGCGGCCTGCTGGGCTCGCCGCCGGAGGACGCGGTGCTCCGGCTCGCCGACGTCGAGTACCGCTGCCCGATCGAGCCCGTCCAGTACCGCGACTGCCTCGTGTTCGAGGAACACTTGAAGAACTCGTTCGCGCAGGCCGAGAAGCTGTCGGGGCGGCGTTTCTCGATCCCTGCCGTCTGGTACGAGCAGCCGATCTACTACAAGGGCAACCGGCTCTCGTTCATTGGCCACGAGCAGACCGTGCGCTGGCCGAACTACGCCGAGCACCTGGACGTCGAGCTCGAGCTCGCGATCGTGCTGGGGAAGGGCGGCGCGGACATCCCGGTGGAGACGGCGGCCGAGCACATCTTCGGCTACACCGTGCTCAACGACGTCTCGGCGCGCGACGCGCAGCTGATCGAGATGGCCGGGCAACTGGGGCCCGCCAAGGGCAAGGATTTCGACACCGGCAACGTGCTCGGGCCGTGGATCGTCACGGCCGACGAGATCGAGCACCCCGTCGCGCTCGACATGGCCGTGCACGTCAACGGCGAGCGCTGGGGCGGCGGCAACAGCGGCGACATGCACCACGACTTCGCCGCCATCATCGCGTTCGTCTCGCGCTCGGAGACGTTGCATGCCGGCGAGGTCATCGGCTCGGGTACGGTCGGCACCGGCTGCGGTCTCGAGACCGGGCGACGGCTCGCCCCAGGGGACCGCTTCGAGCTGACGATCGAGAGGATCGGCACGCTCGCCAACACCATCCTGAAGGAGGGCGCGGCATGAGTACCGACGTCGACGGCATGCCCGCCCGGGCCGAAGTGCGCTTCGACTGCCACGGCCGCGCGGTCGGCAAGATGAGGAACGAGCTCGCCGTGACGATGGTCGAGCCGTTCGAGGAACGCTTCGAGCTCGCCACCGACGAGGGTGCGTTCCACGGCGGGGATGCCACCGCGCCGCCGCCGCTCGCGCTGTTCGTGGCGGGGCTCACCGGGTGCCTGATGACCCAGATTCGCGCGTTCGCCAAGCGTATGGACGTGAGCGTCGAGAACCTCGACGTCGAGACGCGCGTCGTGTGGGACTGGGCGAAGGCGGGAAGGGTCTACGAGACCGCGCCTAAGAGCTTCGAGATCGACATCACGCTCGACGGGCCGGACTCCGACGAGCGGAAGGCGGAGCTGATCGCCGCGGCGAGGAAGGGCTGCTTTCTCGAGCAGACGCTCGGGCGGGAGAACGTGATCCGGCACCGGCTGAGGACGGCCGCCGGCACGATCGACGTCTGATCGTCGCCGAGCGGTGCGCCGTAACCCGACGTGCACGACAAGGCGGGCGCGCCCGCGCCTCGAACCCGGGATCAGCCTCGCCTCGGTGGCCCGACGGAATCGCGCTCGACGAGCCGACACTCGAGCTTGACGGGTTCCGTCGGAGAGGGCGGGCGTTCGCCGCTCGGCCGCAGCTGCTCGATCGCCCAACGCCCCATCGCCCGGTGAGGGAGTATCAGCGTCGTCAGCGGCGGCGTCAGGTGACGCGAGATCTCCTCGTCGTCGTAGCCGACGACGGAGACATCGCCGGGAATCGACAGGCCTCGCTCCTTCAGGAGCTCGTAGCAGCCGATTGATCATCCCGCGACGAAGACTGTGCCCGGCCCAGTCCCCGGGCAACCCCGCCGCCGCGGCCGCTGCCGGCCCAGCCGTGGGCATCCTCGCGCACCTTCGGCGACGCACGAGCGGTTCTTCGGGTTCCGGCTCCGCGGCCGAAGCGCATGGGCCGCCCTGTCGCGCCCCGCCGTCCACCTCGCCTCTCGGCTGACGCTCTCGGGCGCGCGCCGCTGACGCTCGGACCAGGACCCACCCCTGCAGCACCGAGGACAGCGCCGGGCCGCCGCCTCGGCCCGACCCTGCGCGCGCCGCGCCGGGGCGAGCAGGGCGCGGCACCGCTCGGGGCGATTCGCCCCACTTTCGCCTCCCCCGCCGCCCCCTGCGCGGCGACTCCTTGGCCCCGCGGCGCGCCCCGACCGCTTCCTTGTGTGCTCAACGGCGCGCTACAGCGCCACGACGGCGCCTCGAGGCCGAGACGGAGCGCCCTTTATCCTTCCTATGCTCCGACGACCGTACCGATGTTCGGACGCGATTGGCGCTTCGATATCGAGACCACGGCAGCGTTTCGCCGCGACGCGGCCAGCATCGAACCCACGCTCATTCTCGTCGGCGGACTGCTCATCGATCTGACGCTGATGGTGATGTTCACGATGCTGTCGCGGGTCAGTCGCCGCGCCTTGTCGTTCGCGGACCTAGCCTCGGCGAAACTACGTCGCCGCACGGCGGCACTCGAGGAGAGCAATGGCCTGCTCGAATCCTTCGCCTACGTCGTCTCGCACGATCTCAAGGCACCCTTGAACGGAATCGACCACCTGGCCGAATTCATCGAGGACGACCTCGAGTCGATCGCGACCGACGAGCATGCCCTACCCGAGGTCAGCAAGAACGTTGATCGTATCCGCAAGCAGGTCCGACGTAGTCGGGCCCTCATAGACGGCATTCTCGACTACTCGGGTATCGGTCATGCCGAGGAGCCTCCCACTCGCGTGGACACCCGCGGGCTTGTCGAAGACATCGGCGAATCGCTCGGTGTGGCGCCGGAACAGCTCGTGCTCGAGGGTGATCTTCCGGTCCTGCTGACGCAGGAGACCCGTCTGTCGCGGGTGCTTTCCAATCTTGTCGGAAACGCCTTCAAGTACAACCATGACAAGGCGAACGCCCGTGTCGTCGTGCGCACGGAGGAGGCGGGAACGTTTCACCACTTCTCGATTCATGACGATGGCCCGGGGATCGCACCTGCCCACCACGAGCGCGTCTTCAAGCTGTTCCAGACGCTCGGCTCGAACAAGGCGATCGGCAGTACCGGCGTGGGGCTCTCGATCGTCCAGAAGACGGTGGTAGGGATGGGTGGAACGGTCTCCGTCGAGTCACGCCTCGGCCACGGCGCGACCTTCACGTTCAAGTGGCCGATGCAGACCCACGAGACGGACGAGGCGCTGGAGACCGCGCAGATCGTGTCGTCGGCCGGACAGCACGCGGATCCGCGTCCGTCGAGCGCCACGGCCGACCCGGAGACCTCGCTGCCCCGGGCGGCATGACGCCACGCCGCCGCCGAGCGCGCTACCACGAGCGCTCAGCGTGACTCCAGGAAGCGGCTCGCGTCGGTCGGCCGGTCCGTTACCAGCGTGACGCTGTCGAGCGGCGCGGCCAGCTCCCAGAACCAGGGCGCGTCGGGAGACGCCCAGAAACGCATGAGATGGCCGTACTCGTCGCCGAGGCGGTTCGCCTCCGACAGCTGCTCGCGCAGGTAATCCGAGACGCGCAGCGAGTCGTCGTCGATCAGTCGGGTGGCCAGCGCCCAATGGTCGGCGGCGAGCGCCTCCGCGAACGTCACGGTCTCGAGGATCGGGAACTCGTCCGCGTGACGGGCGACGATCTCGTCCTCGCCGAGATCCGATTCGAACATCCGCTCAGCGTCGATGTACGCGCGCAAGTTGCTGCTCACGATTGGCATGCGCCAGGCGCGTTCGCGGTAGCCTTCGGACTGCCAACTGGCGTCGTCGAAGATGTCGCCGAAGCGACCGTCCGCCGTCGAGTGCACGGTGCCGAACCCCGCCAGCATCTCCGCATCGGGCTCCTCGTTCGTGTACACGGTCACGGGCCCCTCGACCACTTCGCCGGTCTCGAGATCGAAGCTCGTGAAGAGACCGGGGTAGTTGCGCAGCGTGTTCTCGAGCACGGGCCACGTGCGGTCGGTCGCCGTCTTCATGTCCGCGTGCAGCAGCAGCGTCGCGTCCGGGTAGATCTGTCCGTCGCGCAGGAAGAGCGCCCACAGCGGATCGAGATAGAGCTCGGCGAGCGTGCCCTTGCTGCGCGAGAAGCCCGCCACGTTGCCCTCGATCTCCTCCCAGTCGTGTCCGATGTAGAGCTCGCGTACCGCCCGGGCATTGCCCTTGTCGTCGACGAACGGCATCTCGATGCCGAAGATGTCGGCCTCGATGCTGACCATGCCGGCATCGAGTGCATCGAGCAACGGCCGGGTGCGGTAGTAGTCATTGTGGGAGTGCGTCGCCGGCGTCGCCGCAAGACCATCCGGCAGGGTATCGGCGGCGATCACCGCGGACAGCGGCAACAGGAACGCGGCCACGACACTTGCCGACACTCGGGGACGGCTCGGACGGATCGTGATAGATCGTGCTCGTTTCATGTCGGGCAAGTCCTCGGTTGGGGTTCGTCGACGCCTGCAGTCAACGAACGACGCGATGAATTCGGCGACGGACGAAGCGCTTTCCGTCCACATCCGGGTCAGCGGCGAAGGTCGCACAAGCTCGTGACGACATCATGTCAGGTGTTCAGGGCTGCGCCGGGCATCGCCGCCACCCCGCCGACCGAGACCGGGCGATACACGGTACCGCCCGCGTCCAGCATACGCGTCGTTTCCGAGGCAGGCGCAGGTGCGGTTACCCGTGCGATTGTTCACCAGCACGTCGCCCGGCTGCGCGAGTCCGACCGCGTGGTGCAGCATGGTGCTGTCCGCGCCGGTGCATCGCACCGTCAGTGCACGGCTGACCCCGCGAGGCCCGAATCCGCCGCTCGCGCGAAGGCCGCTGTCCACGACGCCCTACCCGTCCTCGCGCGCCGCCAGACGGCTGATGCCGAGCTTTGCCATCTTGTCGTTGAGCGTTCGACGGTTGAGGTGCAGCTCCGTCAGCACGGCGGCCACGCGTCCGTCGTGCCTGCGCAACGCGGTCTCGATGACGTGGCGCTCGTAGGCGCGCATCCGGCGCCGCAGGGAGACGTCGTCCCCGGGTGAGGCGAATGCGTGACGCTCGACGAGCACGGCACCGGGAGGCTGCTCGACCAGCTGGCGCACGGTGGCGAGCATGAGCTCGGGCTCGACCGGCTTTTCGAGGAAGTCGACGGCACCGAGCTTCATCGCCTCGACGACGTCGGGCACGCGGGCGAAGCCCGAGAAGAACAGGATCGGCACGAAGGGGTGCAGTTCCCGAGCCGCCCGCGCGAGGCCGATGCCGTCGATCCCGGGCAGGCGAAGGTCCGTGACGACGAGATCTACCACCTGCTCGTTCAGTCGCGCGAGCGCGGTCGGGGCCGACTCCGCCACGATCACCCGGTGCCCGTTCACGCGCAGGAACCGGGCGTTCGCGCCGAGCACGTCATGGTCGTCGTCGACGAGCAGCACGACCGCTGCCGAGGTGTCGTCCGAGGCCGTCACGCGGGCGATTCCGGCAAGGTGAGCACGAAGCGGCTACCGCCCTCCGGCCGATCGACGCAGGCAAGCGTGCCCCCGTGATCGTCCGCGATCTGGCGCGCGAGCGTCAGGCCGAGGCCGAGGCCGCCCGCGCGCTGACCCGTACCCCCGGTCGAGGGCGATCCGCCGGTCGCGAACGGCTCGAACAGACGTTCGCGCAAGGCCGGGTCCACGCCCGGACCGTCGTCGTCGACCGTGATGACGATCGAGGCGCCACTGCGCCGCGTCAGCGCGAGGTGAACGTGCGGGGACTCCTGCCCGAGCGTCGCGTCCAGTGCGTTGTGAAGCAGGTTGAGCACGGCCTGCTGCAGCAGAACGGCATTGCCCGCCACGTATGGGCCCGGGCCGTGTGGCAGGGCCACCTCGAGCGCACGCGTGGCGTCGGGACGCTCGTGCCTGACGGCGCGTTCGGCCTCCTTGATCAGCCGCGCGACGTCGAGCGTCTGCAGTTCGCTCGCCCCCTGCCGGGCCAGGCTCCTGAGCGTCTCCACCACGCGTGCGATGCGCCGCGTGGTGCGATCGGTGTCGATGATGGCCTCACGTACCTCGGCCAGCGGCGGCCGTTCCGTCGCGACGAGATGGCGCAAGGTCGCCAGGTCGAACCGGAGGCTGGCCAGGGGCTGGTTGATCTCGTGATTGATCGCGGCCGACATCCGGCCGAGCATGGCGAAGTTGGATTCGGCGATCAACGCACGCTGCGCTGTCTCCAGTTCGGCGGTCCGCACCGCCACGAGCCGCTCGAGCTCGCGCGCCGTGCGTTGCTCGGTCTCGGCCAGGCGGCGCGCCTGATGGAAGGTCCACAGCAGCAGCAGCGCGATCGCCGCCAGCCCCGCCATCGCCGCACCGAGCAGGGCGGCGCGCAGGCGGACACCGGACGCCGGCACGAGCAGATGCAGTCGCCAGGACTCCCCGCGCAAGGGACGGGACACGACCCGCTGATCGGCGCCGAGCAGACGTCCGGCCCCGCGCCCCTCGATCGGCAGCAGGATCGACCCGCGCTCGAGCGGCTCGTAGCGGCGGTCCGCGGCGATCGTCGCGCGAGCGTCAGCGTCGAGCGGGGCGGTGGCGGTGTACAACAGCGAGGCATCGCTCGAGAGAATCACGACGCCGAACTCGTCGGTAACGAGCGACAGATGGGGCTGCGCGCGCCACGATTCGACGTGCGCATCCAGAGACAGTTTCGCCGCCACGACACCGACCGTGGTGCCGAGTGTCGGTGCTGGCCCGGAGCCTGCCCCCGTCGGCCGCGAGCGGTGTACGGGTCGGGCCACGAAGTAGCCGGGCTCGCCGGTGGTCGCGCCGACGGCGAAGAACGTCGACTCGATCCCGGCAAGCGCGCCTCGCACGTAGGGCCGGAAGCCGTAGTTCGCGCCGACGAAGCTCGACGCCTCACGCCAGTTGCTGGACGCGACCGTGACGCCGGTCGGATCCAGCAGGTAGACGACGTCGGCGCCGCTGCGGGTGCGGGCTCGTTCGAGCATCCGGTTCGCCGCATCGAGCGTCCCGGGCGACGGGAGCGTCAGTGCCGAGATCGCCCGGAGATCGTCGGCAAGCAGTCTCGGCACGATGGCGAGCTGTCCCAGCTGCCGATCGAGCTCGATGACCTGTGCGGTCACCAGGCGCTCCTGGCGGGCGTCGGCACGCCAGTGCTCGGCACGCATGGCGAGCAGTACGAGTACCATCGCCGACAGCACGCCGCAGAGCAGCCAGACCGAGACCCGACCGTCGGTGCGGGCGCCGGCCGGCGGCCTTCCGACACGGCCGGGGATTGCCGACAGGTGCCGGAGTTGCAACCACGAGACGAGAACATTCCCGATGACGGACGAGAACGGAAAGGCTGGCGCTGACGACGACCTCGATGCGCTGTTCGCTCCGGGGGTCGCGGTACGCACGATCGCCATGCCGGGCGACACGAACTCCGCCGGCGACATCTTCGGCGGCTGGCTGATGGCACAGATGGATCTCGCCGCCGGCAACGCGGCCGCTCGCCGCGCCCGTGGTCGCTGCGCCACGGTATCGGTGAAGGAGATCGCTTTCCTCTCCCCGGTGTTCGTCGGCGACGAGGTGACGGTGCTAGCCAACCTCGTCTCGGTGGGACGCACGTCGATGGCGTTCTCGGTCGAGGTCTGGCGCCGCAGCCGCGACGGAGACGCTCGCGTCAAGGTCACCGAAGCGGTCTTCACCTTCGTCGCGCTCGACACCGGCGGTCGGCCACGACCGGTGCCCTCGAGCTGAGCCGCACCACCCGCCGCCGACCGACTCAGGCGCTCGCCTGCTTGACGGTGCCGGCCGGCACGGCACGCGAACGTCGGCGAGTGGTCACGATCAGCGCCAGCACGCACGCCGCGCCCGCCAGGTTCGGCAGCCAGGCCAGCGGCCAGTAGCAGCCGACGCCGCCACCGACGATCAGCGGCCAGTGCCACCAGGCGAGCGTGCCTTCCGCGTGACGTTGCAACAGGCAGTTGCTGGCATAGATGCCGAACAGGCCGAACACCGCCAGCCTCGTGAGCTCGGGCCACTCGGCACCGATGAGCGGGGTGTAGGCGAACATCAGCGGCACGATGTACAGCCCCTTCGCGATCTTCCACGCCTCCACGCCGGTGGCCATCGGACGCGATCCCGCGATACCGGCCGCCGTGAACGCCGCCAGGCAGACCGGCGGGGTGACGTTGCTGTCCTGACTGAGCCAGAACACGATCAGGTGAGCGGTCAGCAGGAACAGCGTGGTGCGTTCGGCGTCGACGAGCAGTGGCCGGATGGCGACCGCGACATCGAAGGGTATGGACGCCATCAACGCCTTCGCCTCGGCCAGCGGCATGCCGTCGGCGAGTCCCGCAGCGAGCGCGGGATCGAACAGCGCGAACGCCATGCCGGCCGCCGGGTCGCTGATGCCCGCGACCAGTTGCTGCACGATCAGTCCATCGGCGAGCATGCCGGCCAACGCCGGTGCCGACAGGATCGACAACACGATGTAGGCGGCGGTGACCGGCAGGCCCATGCCGAGCACCAGGGATGCGAGGGTCACCAGACCCAGCGCGATCAGCAAGGAGCCTTGTGACCACTGCGCGATCATGAGGGCAAAGGTGTTGGCCAGTCCCGAAGTCGTTACCGCGTTGTTGATCAGACCGACCGCCACCAGCAGGATCGCGGTCATGACCGAGGTCTTGATGCCCATCGCGAGGGCACGCGAGATGTTCTTCGGGCCCATTCGGTTCGGGCTGATCCAGCTGACGACGATCAGCGTGCCGATCGCGAACACCGCGGCGAAGCTCGGCGTGCGGCCGGACACCAGCAGGAAGGTCATCGTGCCCAGCGGCAGCACGAAGTTCAGCAGGCCAGACACCAGTTTCGTGCGATCGACGGCCTCCACCCGGTCGGTGCCGATGGCGTGCTTGACCGCCTCGATGCGCACGATGAACGCCACCGACATGAAATACAGAAAGGCCGGCACCACGGACACGGCGACGATGGTGCCGTAGGGAATGCCGGTGTAGCTGGCCATGATGAAGGCGCCGGCGCCCATGATCGGCGGCATCAGCTGGCCGCCGGTGCTGGAGGCGGCCTCGACGCCTGCGGCAAACTGCCCGCGAAAGCCGTTCGACTTCATCATCGGAATGGTGATGACGCCGGTGGATGCGGTATTGGCGATCGCGGAACCCGAGATCGTGCCGGTCAGGGCGGAACTGATGACAGCGACGAAGGCGGCGCCACCCCGGAACCGCCCGGCGACGATCTTGGACATCTCGATCACGAAGTCGGACGCGCCGGACACCACCAGGAACGCGCCGAAGATCATGAACAGCGTGATGTTCGACGAGGAGATCGACGCGATGATGCCGAACATGCCCTCGTCGTTGTAGAGCGAGCGGAACAGCACGTCGTCGAGTGGCAGGCTCGCGGCACGGAACGCGCCGGGCAGCATCTCGCCGAGAAACAGGATGTAGGACAGCGACAGCACGATCAGGATCGGGATGATCCAGCCGGTCAGGCGGCGCGTGAGCTCGATCGCACCGATGATGACGAACAGTCCCGCCGCCCAGTCGAGCACCCCGAACTGCCACGACTGACCGGTCTTCGCCAGGGTGCGGACATACACCCCGTTTTCGGCGGCGGCGATCCACAGGGCGGAGGCTGCCAGCAGGACACCGAAGAGCAGGTTGGCGATGGTGCCGGCGCGCGAGGGCTCGCCTTGCCCGAACGAGCGGGTCGTGATGGCGGCGATGAAGGCGAAACCCGCGAAATGGATGGCGTTCTGCCATCGCGCGGGTTCGGCGATCCAGACGTTCGTCGCGACATGCCACAAGGCGAAGGCCACGCAGGCGGCGAAGAACAGTGCCGAGTGCGCGACGATGGGCCTGGCGAAGGCACGGTCGGCGTCGAACAGCGCCTCGCGTCGCTCGACCAGCTCGAGCGAGGAGGTGCCGACGACCGCCGCGGGCTCGACGGCAGGATCGGGCGGTGCGTTCATCGACCGCGAGGGGTCCTTCGGAGGCACCGCCCGTCGCTCACTTGGCGATCAGACGGTCGGGAACCTCGACACCGACTTCGCTGTAGTACCGCGCCGCCCCGGCGTGCAAGGGGACCGGCAGGCCGGACAATGCCGCCTCGATGCTCATGGCCTTGGTGGCCGGATGGATCGCCTGCAGGAAGGGAAGGTTCTCGTAGATGGCCTTGGTCAGCAGGTACACGTGGTTCTCGTCCACCGACGCATTCACCGCCAGGAAGTTAGGCTGCGCGATGGTCGTGACGTCGTCGTCCTGCCCGGGGTAGCTGCCGGCGGGGATGGTGTACTCGGTCCACAGCTCGCGACCACCGTCCATGCTGGCGGCTTCCTCGGCGCTGACGTTCAGCAGCGTGAACTTGTCACCGTTGGTCGACATCAGCTTGGTGATCGCCGAGGTCGGGACGCCGGACGGGATGCCGGCGGCGACTGCCTGCCCATCCGCCATCGCGTCGACCGACGGGCCGTAGCCCGCGTAGACGTAGTCGAAGTCGTTGTCGAAGTCGACGCCCAGCCCTTCGAGCAGCACCTGATTGGACCCGAGCGTGCCGGAGTTCTGGCTGCCCATCGCGACCGCCTCGCCCTTGGCCGCCATCAGGTCCGAGACGGTGCCGGTGCTGACGTATTCGTTGGCGAGAATGAACTGCTCGACGTTCTGCCACAGCATGCTGACCGCCTGCAGGTTGGCCTGTGGTTCGTTGACCGGTCCGGTACCCGTGAACGCGTAGGAGCCGTACAGGCCCTGCAGGATCGAGAAGTCCGCGGCCCCCGAGGCCATGGCCTGCACGTTCGCGCCCGAGCCCGCGGAGTTGACCGCGGTCAGGCTGAAGTTCTCGGCGGGCAGCAGCTTGACCTTGGACAGCGTGGCGATGGCCGTGCCGACCGGGTGGTAGGTGCCTCCGGTGGAGGCCGTGCTGAGCACGTAGTCGGCGGCATCCTGGGCCGCGGCCGGCACGCTGACGAGCGTGGCGGCTACGGCGGCGGCGAGGAGTCCTCTTCGCGTCATGTCGGTCATGGATTGTTTCCCTGGTGAACGGTTGGCGATCTCTTTCACGAGCGCTGTGCCATTCTCGAACAGGCGGGCAACTCACGACAAGTGCCCTCAAGCGCCTGTTCTGCAAGGAAAATCGCAAATCGAGGGGAAGCGCCGAGCGAAGCGTGGCGCAGCCGTCGGCAACTTCTTGCCTACCCTCGAGGCCTGGTCGCGACGCCGTCGTCGGCCGCGACGGCGTCAGATCCTCTCGAGATCGAGCCGCCACCAGCAGCCGGCACCGCCATACTTGGAGTCCCCCATGGTGAACTTGACGGCCGATTCGGCCTCTTCCGGCGTGCCGTCGAAGATCAGGCGCAGGGTCGATTTTCCGACCGAACCCGATTCACGACTCGACACCTCGCGCTGGCCACCCGGCACGATCAGTCGGAACTCGCCGGCGGCATCGACGCAGGCAACGGGCCGGTCGGCGGGCGTCGTGTCGTTCTGCAGGTACGTGATCGCGCCGTCATCGACGTCGAAGGCGAACTGCCCGTCGCCGCTGCGGCAGGTCTTCCTCCAGTTGCCACTGCTCACGTTGCTCGGAATGCCCTCCTCGACGCTGCCGAGCCAGCGACCGTCGAAGGCACCGCTGGTGTCGCGGTCGGTCTCCTTCACCGCACTGGCGCAGCCGCCGGCGAGCAGGCCCGCGAGGGCCGTGATCATGATCGCGTCGTCGTTTCCGGGTGTCCACGGCGGTTCTCGGCGTCGCTCTCGCGGAAAGTCGCGAGTACTCGACGTTACCGGAGACCGGCAGGCGTTCACGGTATGCCTGCCGGTTCACCGAATCGCCCAGACGTGGCGGGCCTGACGTCAAGTCACTCGCTGCCCGATGCACCGCTCGACGGGATGTCCGCGCCCGAAGATGCCGCACCGGGCTCCAGCGCCGCCACCCGCACCTTTCGCCTCCCCCGCCGCCCCCTGCGCGGCGACTCCTTGGCCCCGCGGCGCGCCCTGACCGCTTCCTTGTGTGCTCAACGGCGCGCTACAGCGCCACGACGGCGCCTCGAGGCCGAGACGGAGCGCCCTTTATCCTTCCTATGCTCCTGAAGGGGGTGCGCACGATCGCCTTCGTGCAGGTGGCGCGGGAGTCCGAAGCCATCGCCGCCGCCGAAGCCGGCATGGACATGATCGGCACCGGTTTTCGGAATGAGACGCGACACTTCGCCTCGCTGGTGCCGGACTCGCACTTTCAGTTCGGCCTGGCGTGGGGTCAGCATGCGAGTGCCGAGGCGGCGCTCGCCACGGCGATGCAGGCCATGGAAGCGGGTGCCCAGTCGATCTACTGCGGCATGAGTCCGGCCGTGGTCGCGGTGCTGGCGCGCGAAGGTGTACCGGTCATCGCGCACGTCGGTCTGGTGCCGCCGAAGGCGACCTGGGTTGGCGGCATGCGCGCGGTCGGGCGCACGGCCGAGCAAGCGGCGGCCGTCCATCGGGCCAGCAAGGACTTCGAAGCCGCCGGCGCGTTCGCGTTGGAGATGGAAGTCGTACCCGGCGAGGTGGCCGCGGCGATCACCGAACGGGTGTCCGCGCTGACGATATCGTTGGGTTCCGGTACCGGTTGCGATGCGGTCTATCTGTTCTCGGCCGACCTGCTCGGCGAGAACCGTGGACACATACCACGGCATGCCAAGGTCTACCGGCAGTTCGCGGCCGAGCGCGACGGCCTGCAACGGGAGCGCGTGTCGGCGTACCGCGAGTTCACCGACGACGTGTCCGCCAGCGCCTATCCGGCGCGTCAGCACGAGCGTGAGCATCGAGCCGGCTGAGCTCGACGCGTTTCTGGCGGGTATCGACTGAAACGATCTCGTCGAAAGCCGTGCCACCCTCGATGTGTCATCGTTTGGTATGGTGACATGCAAGTCGAGACAGGCGATCCGGGAGCTCAGGCATGGCGGAAGCAAATCGATTGCGCGACCCGGACCCGAGGGTCTGGGACTTCTCGACCGATCACGAGCTGGGGCAGGACAACGTCCGGCCGTTCGGGCTCGACATCCACAACCCGGTCTTCCTGATCTCGAGCGTCCTGATCGTGGCATTCGTCTTCGCGTCGTTGGCGAACCAGGAAGCGGCCGCCGAGTTGTTCGGCACGTTGCGGCCCTGGTTGACCAGCACGTTCGACTGGTTCCTGGTGCTGTCGGTCGATGCCATCACGCTGTTCTGCATCGCGTTGATCGTGCTGCCGGTCGGCAAGGTCCGCATCGGCGGCAAGGACGCGACACCCGACTACTCCTACGCGGGCTGGATCGCGATGATGTTCGCCGCCGGTATCGGCATCGGGCTGCTGTTCTTCGGCGTCATGGAGCCGGTCTATTACAACTTCTCCGAGAGCGGTGCCGCCCGGCCGCTGAACATCGATGCCAGTCTGCCCGGCAACGAGTACATCGGGGTCGTCGGCACGATTCATCACTGGGGTCTGGAAGGCTGGGCCATCTACGCGGCGGTGGGACTGTCGCTCGCGATCTTCTGCTACAACCTGAAGCTGCCGCTGACGCTGCGTTCGGCTTTCTATCCGATCCTCGGCGAGCGCATCTGGGGCTGGTGGGGCCACGCGATCGACACGCTAGCCGTCTTCGCCACGCTGTTCGGGCTGACCACGTCGCTCGGTCTCGGTGCGCAGCAGGTCGCCGCCGGCCTGAACGAGGTCTTCGGCATCGCGCAGTCCCCGACGCTCACGGTGGTGATCATCGTCGGCATCACGCTCATCGCGCTGGGCTCGGTGATGCTCGGGATGGACGCCGGTGTGAAGCGCCTGTCCGAGATCAACATGGTGATGGCGGTCGGCCTGTTCATCTTCGTGGTCCTGACCACCGGGGTGGTCACCACATTCACGCGCTACGGCAACGTGCTGATCGACTACGTGACACTGCTGCCCGCACTATCGAACCCGTTCGGACGCGAGGACACCAGCTACTTCCATGGCTGGACGACCTTCTACTGGGCCTGGTGGATCGCCTGGTCGCCGTTCGTGGGCATGTTCATCGCGCGTATCTCGCGCGGACGCACGGTACGCGAGTTCGTGCTCTGTGCGTTGATCGCACCGACGCTCGTCTGCGCGCTCTGGATGTCCACGTTCGGTGGTGCCGCGATCGACATGCTGAACGAGGGTGGTGCGGCCGGGGTAAAAGCGACCGTCATCGACGCCTACCAGCCGGAAGGCGCGCTGTTCGGTTTCCTGAAGGAGTTGCCGCTGTACTCGATCGTCGCGCCGATCTCGCTGGTGCTGATCGTCATCTTCTTCGTGACCTCGTCCGACTCCGGGTCGCTGGTGATCGACACGATCACGGCGGGCGGCAAGATGGACGCACCGGTGGTGCAGCGGATCTTCTGGTGCACGCTCGAAGGGCTCGTCGCGATCGCCCTGTTGCTCGGAGGTGGGCTGGCCGCGTTGCAGGGGGCGGCCGTATCGACCGGCATCCCGTTCACGATCGTGGTGCTGGTCATGTGCTACTGCCTGTGGCTGGCGCTCCGATCGGAACACGCGAAGCTCTGAGCATCACGGGGTGTAGTCCGCAGAATCCTGGCGTTCGACGCGCCGGACGGCACGCCGATCCATGCGCTGTACGCGAACGTGGCCGGGGTGGCGGTGGATGCGCGGCTCAGGTGACCATCGCCCGCCGTGCCGAGCGCGTCTTCACAGCGCTGTCGACGAGCCAGTCGCGCATCGTGTCGAGCAGTTCGCGCTTGGTGTCCTGCGCGCCGGGTGCGCCCCAGAGATTGCGCGTCTCGCCCGGATCGTCGACCAGATCGAACAGCTGGCCGTAGTCCTGCCCCTGGAAGCTGACGAGCTTGTGCGTGGCCGAGCGCACCATGGTCAGGTACTCCGCCCCGGTCAGGTTCACATCGCCTCCCTGCTCGCAATACACGTGCGTGCGCCCGGCGAAGTCGTCGCCGGATAGTGCGGCATTCAGCGACTCGGCCTCGAACGATGGATCCGGTTCGAGGCCGGCCCACTCCAGAATCGTCGGGCCGAGATCGAACAACTGCACCAGCGAGTCGACGCGACGCCCGCCGGCGAACTTCGCGGGACAGCTGATGATCAACGGCACGCGCGTGATCTCGTCGTACGGCGCCCACTTCTGACTCAGGCCGTGATCGCCCAGGCAGTCGCCGTGGTCCGAAGCGAACACGATGATGGTGTCGTCGAGCCGCCCGCGCGCCTCCAGTGCATCGATGATCCGACCCACCTCGCGGTCGATCATCTCCACGTTGGCGCAGTAGTAGGCGCGCATGCGATGCAGTTGGTCGCGGGTGGGGTCCAGGCTCCAGGCGACCGAATCGTGATCGACGTGGACATCGTGCTGGCGCTTCTCGACAAACGGCGGCGGCAGTCCGGCAAGCTCCTCGTCGCTGACGTGCGGGGTGCGCGCGCCGCGCCGGGGCGAGCAGGGCGCGGCACCGCTCGGGGCGATTCGCCCCACTTTCGCCTCCCCATCCGCCCCCTGCGCGGCGACTCCTTGGCCCCGCGGCGCGCCCTGACCGCTTCCTTGTGTGCTCAACGGCGCGCTACAGCGCCACGACGGCGCCTCGAGGCCGAGACGGAGCGCCCTTTATCCTTCCGGCTCTTCAGAAAAATACGTGGGTAACCTTCGGAGTCGGAAGGTCGCCAAGGGCGTGATATAGCGCGGTTTTCTCGCCTTCGTACGTCCGGAATCCGTACGCCTTTCTGGTGGTCAGTTTCGCACGG